>OCVR010002168.1_pt1 | contig 14994 bp, 14 predicted proteins | sample 1539091 | NCBI WGS metagenome assembly OCVR01 (sample SAMEA3355530, study PRJEB22509) | marine metagenome | biome: marine; feature: coastal ocean; material: water | place: USA | collected 2010-08-07 | depth 16 m | reverse complement strand
TGAGGGGGGCACGATTACTGCAGCTAATTCCAGCTCTATCTCGGACGGTGCAAGCGCCCTGCTACTCATGAGTGAGGCCCGTGCGGACAAACTGGGGCTGGCTCCTATGGCCCGCATGCAAGCGCATGCCCGCCACAGCCAGGCACCGGGCGACTTTACTACGGCGCCTATCGGGGCTATCCGCAGACTCCTCGATTCCACAGGCTGGAATCTAGCTGATGTAGATCTGTTCGAAATCAACGAGGCCTTTGCCATGGTGACCATGATAACCATGGAGGAACTTGGTCTGGATCATGCCAAAGTCAACGTTAATGGCGGCGCTTGCGCTCAGGGACATCCTATAGGTTCGACCGGGTCGCGAATCATGGTTACACTGATGCATGCACTGGCTAAGCGCAGGCTGAAGCGAGGTATCGCTGCTCTGTGCATCGGTGGCGGCGAGGCCACGGCCGTCGCAATAGAACTTATCTAGTCAAACGTACAACCCGGCAACGCGTTGTATCATGGAGACAGTGAAATGGCACTGAGCAGCGTTCCCGACATCCTCGACGACATCCGCGCAGGAAAGATGGTTATCCTCATGGATGATGAAGACAGGGAAAACGAAGGCGACCTGATCATTGCCGCCGAGGCGGTAACCCCTGAAGTCATTACCTTTTTTTCCAGCGAGGCCTGCGGCCTTATCTGCATGCCGATAACCAAAGAACGCGCTCAGCAGTTGCAACTCCCGCTGATGGTGCGCGACAATCGATCACAGCATGAGACCAACTTTACCGTGTCTATCGATGCGGCTGAGCGCAAAGGCCCGGGGATCAGTTCGGCACAACGCGCCCACACGGTTCTCACCGCAGCCGGAGCTACTGCGGAACCTGCAGACATTGCACAACCGGGTCATATTTTCCCACTGGTGGCCAAACCGGGCGGAGTGCTGCGCCGCGCGGGCCATACGGAAGCCGGCGTCGATCTCGCGCGAATGGCGGGATTCGAACCAGCCGCACTTATCGTGGAAATCATGAACGAGGACGGCACTATGGCTCGCCGCCCGCAGCTTGAAGCCTTCGCTAAAAAACACGCACTGCACATTGGCACCATTGCTGACCTGATTCAGTATAGAGCGCTGCACGAGCAATCCATAGAGCTAAAAGATCGTAAAACCGTGCTGACAGACTTCGGCCCCTTTGAATTACACACGTTCCAGGATCTTGTTGACGACACAATTCACTACGCACTCACTCTGGGGGATATCCTGGAAAGTGAAGAAACCCTCGTCCGGGTACAGACTATCAACACGTTGCGAGATATTCTTGGCACGCGCATCGAGGGCGCCGACACAGGGTGGTCTTATCGCAGAGCCATGGAGCATATCGCGGCGGCAGGCAAAGGCGCGGTAGTCCTCATCGGACAGGATGTGAGCACAGAGCAACAGCTCGCCGAGGTTCGACTCTTTCCCAAGCCCACAGGCGTCGGCGGCTCCGCCCCCGCCGAGGGCGTTCAGAACTATCGACTCATCGGCACCGGATCACAGATTCTAAAGCGCATTGGTGTCGGAAAAATGCGTCTCATGTCGGTCCCTATTCATTTTAATGCTTTGTCCGGCTTTAATCTCGAAGTCACGGCTTTCGCAAAACCTGAAGGTCACGTCGAATGATAAAAACCGTTACCACCCTAAAACGGAAAGCGGGCATATCTACTGCAGACTTCCGGGCCTACTACGAAGCGAACCACCGCCTCATCGGCGAAAAGTATCTGAGCGGTTATGCTACCCGGTACATGCGGCGCTACCTTGACCCTGTGCTGGACAGCAATGGCGAGTCTGAGGAACCGGAGTTTGATGTCGTTCTGGAAATCTGGTTTCCCACTATGGACGCGTGGCGGGCGTGCAGCGAAATACTCTCCTCTCCCTCTGCATCGGCGGAAATCATACAGGACGAGGAGCGACTATTTGACCGTGCTCGCAAGCGCACCTACATGGTGGAAGAAGTAGAGTCTGAGATGCAAGAAGTCTGCACTTGAGTTGATGTCCCTTTGGGGGGTGAAATAGTTTATTACCCAGCTATACTCTAATCTGGATAAAGAGGAAAAAAAATGAAAACACGGATTCCTGCCTACTCGAATAAGCTGTCTGATTTAGCCCTCGATCGTCGACAGACACTGCGCTATACGCTGGCTACTCTCGGCTTAGCGGTTAGCTCTCCACTATTGACTGGCTGCAGCGACTCAAATGATTCCAACAACTCGAGCCGTCCACGCTCATTTACGTTACAAGCACCAGATGAGAATGGCATTGCCCTGCCTGCGGGTTTCACTTCGCGCATTGTCGCGCGCTCTACCGAGGCAGTGGAGGGAACAGATTATGTTTGGCATAACGCACCGGACGGAGGGGCCTGCTTCGATGCTGGTGACGGTGGCTGGATCTACGTTTCAAATAGCGAGCAATTTGTCGAAGGGGCCGGGGGCGTCAGCGCCATTCGGTTTGATAGCAACGGCTCTATCATAGACGCCTACAATATATTGTCCGGTTCCACCGCTAATTGTGCCGGTGGGGCGACACCATGGCAGACATGGCTCAGCTGTGAAGAAAAATTTATAGGCGACCGTCTTGGATTAGTGTATGAGTGCGATCCCTTCGGACTCGAGCCAGCGATCGCGCGGCCGGCGCTGGGCGCCTTTCCCCACGAAGCGGTTGCGGTCGACGATGTCATGCAAGCACTTTATCTGACAGAGGATTGGCCAGACGGCAAGCTTTACCGTTTTACACCGGATAACTACCCGGACCTTGACAGCGGCCAGCTCGAAGTTGCAGAAGTCATCGGCGATCCTACGACAGGTGCGTCCATTAACTGGCTCACGCTACCCGATCCATCGGGCGTATCGGCTGACACTCGCCTGCAAGTACCCGAGAGCACGCCCTTCAACGGCGGCGAGGGTATCGTCTTCAAAGACGGCCTGATTTTTTTCGCAACCAAAGGTGATAATCGCATATGGTGCTACGACACTGTGGCGAACCAACTTGAGATTTTGTACGACGACGACCTCTATGAGGAGCCCGTGCTGCGCGGTGTTGACAATATCACCATCGCTCCCTCTGGCGAAATCTATGTCGCCGAAGACGGGGGTAGTATGCAATTGGTCGCGCTCACCAAAGGCGGCACACCCTATCCCATGGCCCAAGTGTTCGGCCAGGACGGCTCGGAGATTACTGGCCCAGCCATAATGGGTAACCGCTTGTATTTCAGCTCACAGCGAGGCACAGGTCCCTTTTCAGGAATCGGTGGAATCACTTACGAGATTACCGGTGATTTTGGCTAAGATGGAGACCACGCTGCGAGGCGCAACAGCGTATAGAGCAATCCGATAATACGACGGCTTGCTCGTTATAAGCCTGAAGGGGTGTTACTGCCCACTGGCTTGAAGTTTGTACTGACTGGCGTCCGTTACAAAATCCGCGTGACCATAACTCTCCAAAAGACGCGCAAGGCGATTGACTAGCAGATTATCCAGCGGCTGACGGAGAAATGGCACCATCATGCCGTATTTATAAAAAGTGGTGGTCGTTACAATAACCACTATCGCCGCCGCAGTCGCAATCTTATCGGGAAAGCGATAAGTCACGCCTATTCGCTCCGCACGAGCCGCCTTGCCCTCGCAAAAATTTCGGATGAAAAAGTATTTCGAAAATCCACGCTCCATCCAGCGGTGCACCCGGCCCCGCAGGGATGGGTCATCCAGCAGTTCAGCATTCATAGTGCCCAGCACAAGATCCCCACAGATATCGTCGTCATATTCTTCCTTTAATGACACTGTACGAGCCATCATAAGGTCAACAATTTCCTCCGGGGTCTCGCCCAGCAGCGCTTGCGGCAGGCCCAGTAGATGGCAACGGTAGCGAGCCATTTCAACTCGCGCCTGCTGCTCCGGCGTAAACTCCTTATGACCCTTGGCAAGCAATGCAAAAGACAACAGGAATATACCTATCAGCCCCGCCGGCATCTGGTCGACCTGCGGTATAGGGATACCATAAACACCCACATCCCAGCGACCAGACTGCATGATGTTAAAGCGTACCATCGAGTGCATTAAACGCACTTTAGCTGCCGCCTTGAAGCCCTTGCCATAACGGCTTAATGCGCCAGGCATCGCGGTGGAAGTGAAAAAACTCGCTGTTTCCAGCACACGTCGTGCTGACTTGGAGTCAGATAGGGTGCCCGTCATCGTCATAGGAAGAGCGGTATATTTATTCATGAACGTCGCCACGAAAGCGCCACGAATGGCGAAAGGAGAAACATTCGCAAGAGGAATACGCTCCTGCAAAGCACCTTTTTCGACCAAGTCCATATCAATCCAGTCAGGCACGACTTCCATCGCGTGAATAAAAGCGAATAACTCTTCGGGGGCATCGGGCACGGCCTCTACGCCGTCATCACAGGCACTATCGAGCATAGACACCAAGTGGCGAAAGCCATAACGCGGAATAAGCGCGGCATATGCATCTGCAACAGCGTCACCGGTCATGGTGTAATTACGCACGCTTTCAACATAGCCAGGGTTTTTTAGTGCGCGTTCGGCATACTCTTTAAGTCGCGGAGGGAGATGCCCGATACCGCTGTCATCGGCAAGGTAGCGCTCCGGCACTACAGAAAAATCGATATCGCCATAGATACCGGGCACTAAACGCCGCTGGTCAAGAACGTGCTCGGAATAGGTGAATGAACCCTGGTTGGACATTATTATTTTCTCTCCAGACTGCAGACCTTGCCCGAATCAATGTATATCTACTGATGGAAATGTCAATTCATTCCCTGCATTGCCGCCGTGTGCCGCCGTTTTTTACGCCGAGCGGCAATAACTCGCGTCAAATATTTCTGAAATTGGGCTTACGCTTCTCCATAAAGGCCGTGATGGCCTCGATATTCTCAGGTGAACCCGCCTGCCGCATCATTCCCGCCTGCTCTTCACTGATGGCTGCGTCAATCGCCGGCAAATGATGCAAACGAAGAGAGCGCTTTATTTCCTTCAGGGCATTCACCGGCCACTGGGCTATTTCCTGAGCCTTGGCAAATGCATGGTCAAACAGTTCAGCATCGGGGACAACGGCGGCGACAACGCCCTGAGCCAGAGCCTTCTGTGCATCGACCCAAGCGGCGGTGTAGAACATCTCTGCAGCCCGCTGGGCGCCTATATTAGCCTGTAGCATATAACTACTGCCCCACTCCGGCACAAGGCCAAGGCTTGCAAACGGCAGACGCAGTCGAAGACTGTCGCCGGCATATACGATATCTGCATGGAAGAGGCCCGTGGCACCACCGCCGACGGCCGCACCCTGCGCCGCCGCTACCAGGGGCTTATCAAATTCCGCCACTGCCCGCGCCGCTGATTCAAATGGGTGCTCTTCGCCCTCACCCATTTCACCAAAGCTTGCCAGGTCTACGCCGGCAGAAAAATTGTCCCCTGCCGCGCACCATAACAGACAGGCTACGTTGTCATCCTCAGAAGCAGCCCGAAAAGTGTCACGAAGACCGGCCCACATCTCGTTATTGATGGCATTTTTCTTTTCCGGGCGGTTGAAGGTAACAACCAACACGCCATCGCGATTTTCAGTCAGGATTAATTCACTCATGGGAACACCATTTTGGGGAAATCAGGAATGGAAGGTTACAGCATCTGCGACGCCCGCCCTGTCGGTATTACAGGCATTTGCAGGAGCGTCCAGATCGGGGTACCCGAAGGAAATACCGAAAATTAATTTGTTACCCGATGGAATATCAAGCTGCTCTCGAACGTAATCTGCTTGAAAACTCAGTGCCGTCTGGGGGCAACTCCCCATGCCGTGCGCCGTCAACGTCAGCATAACGCTCTGGGCATACATACCCAAGTCTGCTGCCTCGCGCAGGCCGAACGGTTCAGGCAGAAAAAGAAAAGCCACGTGGGGCGCATCAAAAAAGGTAAAGTTACGCATGAACTGATCGTGGCGCCCGGCCTTGTCCTCACGAGCAATGCCGACCGAATCGTAAAGTGCCTGCGCAGCGCCATACTGGCGTTCCTTATAAACCCCCTCGTAGGCACCGTCGTACGGAAAATCCATGGTAAATTTGCCGCTCATAAAGCGGTCAGGCATTTCCGCGCGCAGGCTTTCGAGTTTCTCGCCAGAGGCAACATGAGTCACCCACGGCTGCGTATTGCAGTTACTGGGCGCCTGCTGTGCAACGGAAAACACCTTTTCGAGAGTTGCGCTGTCGGCCTGCTGCGGCAGGAAGGCTCTCAGGGACCGACGCCCGGCGACGATCCTGTCAAAAATTTCGGATTGCTCGGTCATGGCTTCGTTTCTCTACTGGTGGGTAACAACACATACGGGAGTTTACAGACAGGACATGAGACTCACATCAATTACCCGTGAAGTTCGCCTTGCGCTTCTCCTTGAATGCTCTCATTCCCTCTTTTGCATCTGCCGAAGCAAAGACCGGGTTGGCCAGCTCGTCGGACTGCAGCATCGCCTGTGACTCCTCGACGTCGGTCTGAATCTCGCGCAAAGAGCGCGTAATCGCCTTCAGTGCCAACGGCCCGGTCTCCGCTATTTGATCAGCGATTTTCTTCGCCTCTGCAAGGGTTTCGCCCGCAGGCACCAGCCGGTTAACAAGGCCCCAGTCAAGCGCCTCCCGAGCAGTTACATGGCGCCCAAGCAGTACGATTTCCGCTGCCAAGCAGTAGGGGATTTGGCGCGGCAGGCGAATACTGGAGCCCGCCATAGGGTATAAGCCCCGCGCTACTTCGGTCACGCCAAAAGTGGCATTCTCCGCGGCGACACGAATATCGGTACCCGCTAGTATCTCAGTGCCACCGGCCAGGGCATAGCCTTCCACAGCAAGAATCAGCGGCTTACTGGGGCGATTATCCCGCAGCAGGGCCTGCCAGTGCACATTGGGCACTTCTCCCATCAGGTTCATAAACTCTTCTGTCGAGCCGTGATCACCGTCTGCCCCCGCTTTTAAATCCATGCCAGCGCAAAAAGTATCGCCATTCGCGGTCAAAATCGCGCACATCAGCGAGTCGTCCTCATCCAGACGCCGCCAAGCCTTATACATACCCAAGAGCATCTCCGGGCTGAAGGCATTTTTGGCTTCAGGCCGATTGAGCGTGACAATTAAGGTCTTGCCCTCCTGTTCTACGATACAGTTTTTTGTACTGATATCGAGTTCTGCCATAGTGTGGCTCCTGCTTAAATGGTCTTGTTGAAACGCTGCCGACCTGCACCAGGCAGCATCAGGCGATCTTGTACTCGCCAGATACGGCAATTTCCTTCGCTTTGGGGTAAGCCGGTTTACCACTGGGCGCGCGAGGAATTTCCGGCACAATGTGAAGCTCACGAGGCACCTTGTAACCTGCTACGTGTTTTCGTGCCTCTTCCTGTATTGAATCCAGGCTGAGCACACTCCCCTTCCGCGCAGCCACCACCGCTGTGACCTTGCTGCCGAAACGATCATCCGGGGTATCGACCACAAGACAATCAAATACGTCCGGATGCGCTTTGATGGCTTCTTCGACCTCCTCCGGAAAGATTTTCTCGCCACCCGAGTTAATGCAGTTGGATCCCCGTCCGTACACGGTAATTGAGCCATCTTCTTCGAGACGCGCCTCATCACCCGTCAGCAGCCATGTCTTGCCGTCGACGTCGACAAAGGTCTTGGCAGTTTTTGCGGGATCGTTGTAATAACCGACAGGGATGTAACCGGATCGGGCAAAAATACCTGTCTCACCGGGCTTAACATGGGCGTGGGGTATGCCCTCTTCATCAGTAATCACATCCATGAAATCAGATTGCGCGACGTTGCCCAATCCTTTGACCTCGGATTTCTTTTCGCCACTGTCAAAACCCATGTTGCCGGATTCTGAGGAGCCAAAAGAATTCATGATAATGACGTTCGGAAAGCGTTCTTTAAACTCGCCCTGAGACGAGGCAGAGAACACCGCGCCGCCGGAACCTATACTGAATACGCTGGAGAGGTCCCAGCGGTCCGCGTTATCTCTTAGCGCATCCAAAAGGGGAATCGCCATGGCATCGCCGACGATCGATAGAGAGTTCACCTTTTCTTTCTCTACAATACCCCAAACCTCGGCACCATCCAGTGAACGTTGCGGATTAAGGACAACACAGTTCCCGCCTAACATCTGGATGATAGCGTACCACCAGCAGGCGCCATGCATGAGAGGCGCCAGTGCCATGCCCACGATCGCAAAGTCGCCGATACGACCGGCAATCTGCTCTGGCTCCGTAATGGGGCCGTCAGGGTGGAACCAGCCACCGCCGCCCAGTGCCGCATAAAACAGGTTCTTGTGCGGCCACATCACGCCTTTGGGCATACCTGTGGTGCCGCCGGTATACAGGAGGAATAGGTCGTCATCTGCACGCTCTTCGAAATCACGCGCATCGGACTGATCAGACATTGATGACTCATACTCGATGGAATTGATCGCCGAGGGATCTTCGCCAGACTCGTCACTCACATAGATCAGCGTCTTGAGGTCGGGGGCTGAGCCCTTCACCTCCGCAATGTGCGGCGAGAACTCCTCATGGTGTATGCAGGCGACCATGTCGGCGTTGTCAAAAATATAGAGCAGCTCCTCTTGAACGTAACGATAATTTACGTTGATCGGCACCGCACGTATTTTGAAACACGCCATCATGCCCTCAAGATATTCATTGCAGTTGTACAAGTAGAGCCCTACATGATCGCCAGGGCCGACGCCGCGCGATGTCAGGTAGTGGGCGAGTTTGTTAGCGCGCTGCTCCAACTCGGCGAATGTCGCTCGCTGATCACCACACACCAGGGCGGAGCGGCCCGGCACCTTGTCCGCGACCATTTCAAAAAGGTCCGCAATATTGCAATGCTTAGCCATGTCCTATTCTCCCTGCACGGTGCAAGCGTTGAAACCTGCCCCTTCACTGCTACTTGAAAAAAGGCGGGTGATGATCCGCCCCGAATTTACGTTCCCGGGTGCCAGGCACAGGCCTGCCCGATTGCCGCCGCATGCCGCGTAGGTCTGCGTGCATGGGCCTGTGTCAGGCCTTTTCTGCACCGACAACCCACATTGCAAAGAACTGCGCTCCGCCACCATATGCGTGTCCCAGAGCCAGTTTTGCGTCCGGCACCTGATGTTCGCCCGCGTCATTGCGCACTTGACGTGCGGCCTCAGCAAACCGAATCATGCCTGAAGCACCAATAGGGTTTGAAGACAACACTCCCCCTGATGGGTTCCAGGGGATATCTCCGCCATCGAGCAATGAGGTAGCCCCCTCCATAGTAAGTTTCCAACCCTCACCTTCAGGCGCGAATCCAAGATTTTCAAGCCACATGGGCTCATACCAGCTAAAAGGGACATAGACCTCCGCAACATCCAGGTCTTTACGCGGATCAGAAATGCCCGCTTGTTTATAGACATCAGCGGCACAGTCGCGTCCCGCCTGCGGATTTACCTCTTCACGACCCGCGTACATGGTTGGCTCGGAGCGCATCGCAACACCGCGAATCCAGGCGGGAGGCTTGGGCGCTTTCTCAGCGAGTTCCTCGTTGGCGATCACCATGGCGCAGGCGCCGTCTGATGAAGGGCACGACTCGAGATAGCGAATGGGATCCCACAACATAAAGGACTCTGCCACCTCTTCCATGGAAATGTCAGGCAACTGAAGGTGTGCCAGCGGGTTGCGCGCACCGTGCAGACGATCTTTTACCGCAACCTTGATACCTACATCATGGGGTGCACCGCTGCGGCGGATGTACTCACGGATAATAGGCGCAAAGTAGCCGCCAGCACCCGCGTTAAGGTGCGTTGAAAACGGTTGGGGGTTAGACAGGGCCCACATGGCGTTGGACTCTGATTGTTTCTCAAATGACACCGTCAGGACACGTTTAAAGGTACCGCTCTGCACGTGAGAGGCCGCGACAAGAGCCGTCGAACCACCCACAGAACCCGCCGTGTGCACTCGCAACATCGGCTTACCATTGCAGCCCAACGCATCAGTCAAATAGATCTCGGGCATGATAATGCCCTCGAACATATCGGGTGCCTTGCCAAGAATCACAGCATCGATGTCGCCCCATGTCAGGTCTGCATCATTCAATGCGTTGACCGCCGCTTCACGCACCAGGCCCGCAATAGAGACATCGTTGCGCTTGGTGGTGTAACTGGTCTGGCCAATGCCGACCACTGCTGCCAAATTAGCCATTACGCTATCTCCCCTTTATCGAGTACTGCTACCAGGTTGTGTTGCAGGCAGGGGCCCGATGTTGTGTGAGCGACACCGCGTTCGGCATCACCGGCGACGATGCGATTAAACACCTCTCCTATTCGGGATAGCCCGGAGGCCATCATCAGGTTGCCCGCCAACACTCCTCCGGAGGGATTTATATCGGTATCCTCACTCAGGCCAAGCGCGCGAGAAAGAATCAATTCCTGATGACTGAAAGGTGCATACAGCTCCGCCACATCCACTTTGCCTTTTCCCATGCCGGCGTTTTCAGCTGCTTTACGGGTAGAAACTGAGTCAGTGAGATCACGCATGCCCGGGTTATGGCTTTCAATAATATGGTCAATCCCACTAATAACCGCGTACGGCTTACCCCACGCCTTCGCTTTTTCAACTGTACAGATCACCACCGCACTGGCGCCGTCGGAAACCGGACAGCAATCGGAACGCCGCAGTGGCGAGAGATAGGTCTCTTCCGCCAGAATATCATCAGCCGTGACATCACCCTTCAGCTGGGCGTGCGGATTATTGAGCGCATTGCGCCGCGACCGCGCCACGACTTCCGCCATATCACGCTCGGTAATCAGGCCCTGGTCCAGCATCATGCGAGCCTGCATTGCTGCCAGCGAGATTGTGTCCACCCACTGCGGCGCAAGATAGTAAGGATCGAGTTGCTGTGACAATACGATCGGCAGCTCGCCAGGCGACGATTTTCCAAAACCATAGATGAGCGCGGAATCGGCATGCCCCATACGAATCTTCAGAATCGATTCGTACAGCGCCCAGGCAGCGTCCATTTCGACATGGGATTCCTTGATCGGGGGCACCGCGCCCAGGGCATCTACGCCCAGAACAAATGCGAAGGCCGCTCCCTGCAAGTAATCGCAACTGCCAGAACAGACAAAGTCCACATCCTGTGCATTGGTAATACCCACCTGCTCAAAAACCCGTCCGAGCACAGGAATAATCAACTCGACTTCGTTCAGCGACCCCGCATCGGATACACAATCGGACTGCTGATAGCCCACTATTGCAATTTCTTTCATTCCTTAGCCCTCCAGGCCTGTAACCGGCAACTTACCAATTTTTTCGATGGGTACATCCGGCTCATCGATCGGCTTGAAGTACTTGATGTTGTCCATGGCATAGTCCCACTCTGCCTCCGGCTTCCACACCGCCTGCACACGCTGACCTATATGAACGTCCGCATTGTCACACTCACTCATCAGGTGAATAAAGGAAATATTGGCACCGTCAGGCACGAGGTTTGCCACGACAAAGGGCGGTTCAATGGGATTACCCGGGATAGGGATGGATACAATTGTGAAAGACTGCACGGTGCCTTTGTCGGCCAGTTCCACTTCTTCCTCGGTAGGCACACCGCAGCCAGCACAGGCACCACGCGGGGGCACATAGACCTGCTTACACCTCGGACAACGTTGCCCGGTCAGTACGCCTTCTTTCACTTTGGCCAGAAACCGCGTCGGCGCAGCCCCAGCGGTAAAATTGTATTTGAGATAAATGGGCACTTCGATGCCGGTAACTACTTCGTTTTCTTCGCTCATGACATAACGCTCCTAGATCAACTCAAAGCAGCGGATATCGGTGATAAAACCTTTCGTTTCATCAGCCCAGACCGCCCTTACGCGACTACCGGTTGCTACGGTATCTTCGCTGTCTGCTGCAACACAGTGCACCATGGGCACATCTGCGCCATCCAGCTTGATCATCGCCCAGGCAAAGGGCCTGTCCATCGGGTGCGCCTCGCGAGGGTGCTTGACCCAGGCAAAGCTCACGATTTCGCCTTCCTGCCCTACGTCGACAAAATCAGAGAGCTCCTCGGCGGTGTCCGGATCATATTCCATGGGCGGCACAATCACCCGGCCGTCACTGGCCTTGATGCCAACGATCTTGCGTTTCTTGAGCTCGGTCAGAAAACGCCCGACGACCGGCCCGGTAGAGCGTGTGTAAGTGAAGCCAAGCTCGAATGCCTGGTTGAGGGTTTCCGGTTGCGACACAGTCCCATACCTCCCTAGTAGATGCGTTAAAGGGATGCCAGTATCGGTGAGGCGTTGACCTCACTCAATGACACAATGGATCATGTACAACTGACATTTCAGATCATTCACGCTGCCTGGCCGCTACAACCGTGCTGTCTGGAGCCAAAGTAGGCCAGGGGTTGCCATTCTTGTACCAGCCGCGCCAGAATGCGGTATCGGCGTCCCCGGCGCCTGGAAAAAGCCCATAATACGAGCGCTGGTCGAAAGACCATTCCAATTCAAGCAGGAGTAAATTTATGTCAGTCTCGGCAGCAGGTTACTTGAGAATTTCATCAGCGGATGTCGGCGCCTGGATGGATTTCGGCACGGGAGTGCTGGGACTAATGGATGCGGTAAGGGAGGATGCCGATGGCGCACGTTTTCTGCGCATGGACGACCACCCGTTCCGATTCATGATTGAGCCGGGAGACACGGACAAATTACTGGCTGCAGGACTCGAATGCCCAGATCGCCATGCATGGCAGGACACGCTCAACAGACTGGAAGATGCAGGCCACTCGGTCATGGCCGGATCGTCTGACGAAGCAAAACGCCGCTGTGTCACCGAGTTTGCCTCACTGGAGGACCCTGCAGGCAATACGCTGGAGCTGTACTGGGGCCGTGAACTGGACTACACGCCGCTGGTGTCGCCCGCCGGGATCCCATTTTTTGTCACCAGCGATCAACAAAGCGGAGACCTGGGCTTCGGGCATATGGTGTTACCGGCCCCCGATATCGAGACGGCGACTGCGTTCTATACGGAACTCATCGGCACTGGCATTACCGACATTTTATACCCACCCGGCATGGGTGGCCTGAAGATCAACTTCATGCACACCAATAACGCGCGCCAGCACTCGATCGCTCTGTTCGGTGGAGAACATCCGCTGGGCATCGTACATATGATGATCGAGGTACCCAGCCTTGACGAACTGGGCCAAGCCATGGACCGGGCCAAGGCCGCGGGTGCGCACTTCTTGGCCACGCTGGGAAGGCATGTGAACGACAACATGTGCTCCGCCTATATTCTCGCCCCCGGCGGTATCGCCGTCGAATATGGCTACGATGGTCTCCTGATCGACCCCGAGACCTACGTGGCCACGGTCAGTTCAGAGGGCGACCTGTGGGGCCACGAGTACAACTTCCCGGGCGTATAAGCGCGAGGCGAGCCCTCACTCGCCGGGCTCCGCGAACTCTGCGGCGCCACTGCTGACACCGGTCAACACGTTACAGCGCGCTGCGGATAGCCTCAACAGAACCAATGGTTTCCATAGCGTCATGCAGGCGCTCAAGTGAGGCCATGACGTAACTGACCGGTTGCCAGGCGTCGCCCATAGCGAGCGTCACTGTCGCGCCGACCCAGACATACGCCGCGTGCCATTGATACTGCTGCCACAATTCTTCCAGTGAAGGCGGTTCAATCCCACGCATCTGCAACTGATTCCGATAGTGCGCCAGCAAATCCCCGGCGGCGTTACGCTGATCATCACTCGACAGTGTGCCCGCGAGAAAATAGCCTATATCCCGCATGGCGGGAGCCTGCGCAACCAGCGCCCAGTCGAGGAACCCCGGTTGGTCGCCGTCATAAAAAAGATTGCCGTCATGCACATCGCCGTGAATCAATGTGGGCGTTCCCCGCCGCCATAACTGATGAATAGCATCAGCCTTCGCCAGATATAGATCAGCCATTTCTCGAAAGACCGCCGGCATGGCGTCAGCGTGTTGCTCCAGAGACAGGCCTACCAGTTCAATTGCGATTTCGTGCTGCAAGGGCGGCTCTACCCATGACAAATCGGTCGAGAAACGAGGCGAGTCCCAGTAGGCTGCGTGAAGACTAGCGAATGCATTCAGGACTTGCTTCACGTACTCCAGGGAATAACGGCTACTGGCATTGTCGAATGTACAGTCGCTATCGACCAGATGCTCAAGCAACATAAGATAGTCTTCACCCTCTTCGTCACTGTGAGCTGCATAGCTGCGGGGCACTCGCACCGGCACCTCACTGGACAATACCTCGTAGAACAGCGCCTCACGTTTGCCCATGCCCGCAGACGTGACAAATGCACGCTGCATTTCATCCTCTGGCGGAAATTTGGCAAACAGGCGAGGCGGTAGCGTATCGTTCAGGGTGTCCAGCTCGAGTACCGCGCGCCCAGTGGTGCCGTCATGTGCATCGACGACCCTTGTTGCCAGCACAGACGCGCCCAGCAATTCAGAGAGGCGATCGCTCTGCAGCGCCTCGGCAAGAGAGTGCTTAGCAGGGGGTGCCTGACTCACAACCCAGCGCTCGCGTGAAGAGACAGCATTCAGCGCACCTCGACGGTGACAGGAATCCAACGGTTGAGAATGTAGCGCAGCGCACCGTTACCTTTCAGAGTAGTCAACGCCTGGTTAAGCGCACCTGCCAATGCGGTGTCGTCCTTACGCACAGCCCAAGCCAGCTGCTCATTTGTCAGCGGCTTATACGTACTGATCAAATCACTGTTATCGGAATTGGTCGCCAGCTGCCAACTGGTCGGCGCGTCGTGTATGTAGAGATCAATCTCACCCGTGCGCAAGCCAGCGAAAGCCGTATCGGGATTGTCATAAAAAACTACCTGCGCTCCGGTGAGTTTTTCCTTGGCAAAGGCTGCTCCAGTTGTGCCTGGCTCGACACCGATGCGAACACCTGTTTTATAGACAGACCATGGCTTCGAATAGGTTCCCACCTTTTCG
>OCVR010002167.1_pt1 | contig 14995 bp, 11 predicted proteins | sample 1539091 | NCBI WGS metagenome assembly OCVR01 (sample SAMEA3355530, study PRJEB22509) | marine metagenome | biome: marine; feature: coastal ocean; material: water | place: USA | collected 2010-08-07 | depth 16 m | reverse complement strand
TGGCTATAGCTATGAGAATTCCGAAACCGATACCGACGGTTTCGGCCCGGATTTTACCAAACCGGGGGCGCCCCAGGTTCAGACCAAACGCAATCTCGATACAGATACCGACGGCTACTTCCTGACTCTCAACCAGGCATTGTTCGATCTCTCGGCCTGGTTCAGTTTTCAATCAGGTAAACAGATTACAAAACAGGCGGAGGCCATTTTCGCATCGGACCAGCAGGACCTGATCGTGCGGACAGTGGATGCGTATTTACAGGTACTGCGAGCCCAGGACAACCTTTCGGCGTCAAGTGCTCAGGAGCGCGCGTTTGAACGCCAGCTGGAACAGACACAGCAGCGCTTTGAGGTGGGTCTGATCGCGATCACCGATGTATACGAGGCTCGCGCTGCACGGGACCTCGCCCAGGTAGAGCGCCTCGTCGATGAAAATAACGTCCAGGTCGCCCTTGAGGGTCTCACCGTGTTGACCGGCCAGCCCAATCACGGAGACCTGAACGTCCTCGTTGACGACTTCGAGATTCGCCCACCGGTTCCGGCGGATCGCGCGGCTTGGGTCGATTTCTCTCTGGCCAGCAATTTCCAACTGCTCGCCGCACGCTACCAGGAGGAAGCCGCGCGGCAAACCGCAAAGTCCAACGCTGCCGAACACGCGCCCACCGTTACGGGCAGCTACCAGTATTCAGACTATGATGTCAGCGGCAGCCAGACGATCTTACCCGATACGGGCTTTGGCACTGACCCGAAAGCCAGCACTGACCAGCACATGTGGAAAATAGAAGTTTCGTTGCCGCTATACAGCGGTGGCGCAGTGAGCGCAAATCGCCGCAAGGCCGCCCAGGAATACAACGCGGCAGTGGAAAATCGCATCAACCTGCAGCGCAACATCGTCACCAATACCCGCTCTTTGCACATGACCGTCGTTAGCGATGTATCCCGCATTGCGGCCCGCAAGCAGAGTATTATTTCCTCCAAGAGTTCGCTGGACGCTACGCAGGCTGGTTACGAGGTGGGAACGCGAAATGTCGTAGACGTGTTAAACGCCCAGAACACCTTGTTCAGTGCCGAACGCGACTACGCTAACAGTCGCTATGACTATATCCTCGATATGATGAATCTGAAACAGCAAGCCGGCCTGCTGAGTCCGCAGGACGTGCTACGGCTGGATTCTTTCATGGTGCCGCCCACCGCTGCAGCAGCGGCCTCAGTCATCGGTACTACAACCGAGTAGACCGGGCGGACTACCCTGCAACCGAGAACGTGCAGCACATTTGGAGTTCACGGGCATGATCCCCGACTTGCCAGACAATATCGACTCAATCAAGGGTTTTCTGTCGGCTGACGAGGCCGCGGCGCTGTATCACCGTGCTCTGGAGGTCAGTGGGCAAGGGCCGGTGCTGGAGATCGGCAGCTACTGTGGCAAATCTACCATCTACCTCGGGCTGGCTTGCCGTCGCACCGGCAGCACGGTCTTTGCACTGGACCATCACCGTGGCTCAGAGGAACATCAGCTCGGCGAGTTCTTCCACGACCCGGACCTCTACAACAGCGCTGATGGAGTGATGGATACCTTCCGGGACTTTCGCCATAACATCAGCAGGGCTGGCCTGGATGACACGGTCGTGCCCGTGGTGGCAGGCTCAAATGCCGCGGCAAGACACTGGCAGACGCCACTATCCATGGTATTTATCGACGGCGGACACAGCCTCGATGCGGCGCTTACTGATTACCGCTGCTGGATGCCGCACCTGAAAAGGAGCGGTATTCTGGCGATACACGATCTGTTCGACGATCCCCACAAGGGCGGTCAGGCGCCTTTTGCGATTTATCGCATGGCGCAGGCATCAGGCCTGTTTGAATCGCTGGGGCAAGTCGATAGTCTTGGCGTATTACGCCGCCTGTAGCAGCGCGAAAGTTTACTCGACCCGCGCCCTGCGCGCGCGTGTCTCCTCCTGCTCATCCAGTATTTGCACGCTACAGAAAAGCCGGCTCGCGCTGGTATGCTCAGTGAGCGCATCTGCCGCCAGTAAAATAGCGCCAGCAGTCCACGTGGGCCGTTCGTCTGGCCACAGCAGATCCTCCACAAGCTGGTAACCCGTCCAATAGGAACCATCGTTGGTGCACCATTGCTGTAACCAACTGTAAACCTCTACCGCCCGTGCATGGTCCCCCGCCGCAAGAAGCGACATCACCAGCTCACAGGATTCCGCCACGGTCACCCAGGGTTCCTGCTTCTCGCAGCGGCAGCCCAGTTTGTCTTCGACAAACTCGTCCCAACGGGCAGCCAGCCGGGCGCGGGCATCTGCGCCGCTGTAAACGCCAGTCAGCACGGGGTAGAACCAATCCATGGAATACCGCGACTTGCTCTCCCAGGTACGATCAAATCGCTCGGGCTTGCTGCGCAATGCTTTTCCCAGCCTATCGCGAGCCGGCAGCCAACCCTCGCGAGACTCGTTGAGGGTCACGGCGATATTGTGCGCACACTCAAGGCTCTTATAGATGGAACTGCAACCGGTCACCAGGGCATCGCCTTTCGGGCTTCCATCTGCGTCAACAGCCCAATCGATCTCGCCATAGTCGCTTTGCAATGCAAGTACAAAACCGATGGCCTTATCGACCATGGGCCACATCGCCTCCAGAAAATCATCATCCTTGCTGATCAAATAGTGGTGCCAAACGCCCGTGGCAATGTAGGCCACAAAGTTGGTCTCACGTCGATTCGCATTGTCGACTACATCACCCCGGTAGGACGCCCACCAGCTGCCGTCGTCCAGTTGCCGGTCCGCCAACCATTGGTATGCTTTTCGTGATGCGTCCAGCTCGCCACCGATAGACAGTCCCATCGCCGATTCAACATGGTCCCAGGGGTCGGTATAACCGCCCTCGAACCAGGGTATCTCGCCACTCTCTTGCTGGCACCCCAAAATAAATTGCACGGTAGGACGCAGGAACTCCTCCGGGAATAAGCCCCGGGTTAGGTAAAGGCCGCTCATGTTGCCGCTCCCTTGCGAAAGTACATAACCACGCTTTTACCCATGATCGGATTCATAGTCTTCTCCAGGACGCGCGTAACAGCGGGGTTCTTCATCAGGTCCCATACCAGCAGCCGATGATACTGTTTGATCAACCAGTTGGTATCCTGGCTCTGCCAGAAAAGGCACTTCAACCACCAAAACGGGACGTGCAGCGCATGTGCCCAGTGGCGCGAATAATATTTAAGGCCCAGGCTTTCAATTTCCCGGCGCAAGGTGTCGCCGCGGAAAATGCGCACATGTCCACCCGGCGTGTTGTAATATTCCTCGCTCAGGGCCCAACAGATTTTTTCGGGCCAGCGGCGTGGCACGCTCGCGCAAAATAAGCCGCCGGGCTTCAAAACCCGCTCGATCTCACGCAGCGCGCCGTGGTATTCGGGTATATGCTCTAATACTTCACTGCAAATTACCTTGTCGAAAGTATCGTCTGCGAAAGGTAAACACAACGCACTGGCGGAGGACAGGCCGAAGGCCTTGGCCTCGTTATCCGGCTCGTAAAAGGACTGAAAGCGCTCGCGGGTTGTCCTCAAATCATCCATCGAAAGATCGACGCCAATGGAATGCACATTCGCCTCCACATAAGCGCTGATGACATGCCGCCCTTCGCCGCAGCCAAGGTCCAGCACGACATCGTCTTTCTCCAGCGGCAGGCGACTGAAATCAACCGTCTTCATCGCCCAGCACCTCCCAATAGTAAGTGGTCATCTGCCGCGCGCACACCTGCCAGCAAAAATTCTCTTCTATGCGCTTGCGCGCAAGGAGGCCCAAATCGGCTCGGCGCGGCTCGTCCTGCAACAAACTATCAATAGCGTCTGCCAAGGCATCGACATTCTTGACCGGCACAATAACGCCCGCGTCGCCCACTACCTCGGGCAATGCACCGCCATCGGTGGACACGACGGGGACACCGCAGGCCATCGCCTCACCGGCGGGTAAGCCAAAGCCCTCATACACCGAAGGCACCACCGCAATCGCCGCCTCGGCGTAATAGCGCACCATTTGCTCAGTGCTGATGCCATTCACAAACTTCACTTTATCGACTATGCCAAGGCGCTTGACCAGATTCTCGGTCTTGCCCCCCGGGTTCGGTCTGCTGACCAGTAGCAGCTCCAGATCCGGGTATGTCTTGAGTAGTCTCGCATAGGCGTGCAACAGGTAGCGCAGACCCTTCAGAGGCTGGTCCGCGGAGCAGGTCGCCATCAACCGCAGGGGGTTGCGCTGGATTTCCGGCATCGGACGAAAGTCCTCAATGCAAATGCCGTTGTGCACCAGACTGATACCGACGGGCTGCAAGCCGAAATCCCGGGCAATATCCTGCCGCGAGCAATCGGACACCGTGACGATATTGCGCAGCTGCTTGATTACCTTTTTCTGCATAAAGAGAAAGGAGTGCCAGCGTTTGATCAGCAAGCGCTCCCGCCAGCCGCGGGCCGCATTAAGCGCAATCCGCAGATCGCTGGTAATCGGATGGTGCACCGTGGTGACCAGCGGTATGCCCATATTCTGAATTTCCAGCATGCCCCAGCTAAGGCTCTGGTTGTCGTGCACCAAGTCATACTCGTGACCGTGCTGGCGCAGGTATCTCACCGCGCGCCGGCCAAAGGTGTAGGGTTCGGCAAATCCCCCGGTCAGCTGGCTCAGCCACTCGATGATGTTGCTCATAGAGGCGAGATGACGCGGACGCAGCGAGCGCAACCCATTGACGAACAGATCGAGACTGGGCAGCTGAATCAACCTCACCCGGGGGTCAAGATCGGGGTATGGGGGACCGGAAATCACATCCACACTGTGACCCGCCTCTACCAGGGCCTTGCTCAGGTAGCGCATGTAAATGCCCTGCCCGCCGCCATGGGGCTGGCTGCGATAACCCAGCAATGCAATTTTCAGGGGGCGACGTGCATCTGAACGGGGCACGGACCCGCCCAGCGTGTCCGCTGAGGGCCGAGTTTCTGCCTGCACTGTGCCAAGATGCCTGATTGGGGCGTCCTCTCGTATTTATCCAGAAAGTCTATATTTGCGGGATACAGCGCCGAGCGGGGAGGGGTTGCCCGCTTTTTCGCGGCTTTACACCTTGGTCACCCGGCAAAATGGGCTAGATTTTAATCAGCCGATGCCTAAAAATCCACCCCCATCGGTTGTCTCCGCCCTCTTGACGCCGATTCTATCGCCAGTTAGGCGCCAATCCCGTTATAATTAGCCGCTTTATCGTCAGGAAACCTGCAAAAGATGTCAGCAAACACCTATAAGGGGCTCATTCTTGCGGGCGGGTCGGGCACCCGTTTGCACCCGCTAACCAGCACCGTCAGCAAGCAGCTTATGCCGGTGTACGACAAACCTATGATTTACTACCCGCTGGCCACCCTGATGCTGGCCGGTATCCGCGACATCCTGATCATTACCACCCCGCGGGATCAGGCCGCCTTCAGTGAGCTGCTCGGGGACGGCTCCAACTGGGGCATTAACATCCAATATACCGTGCAGCCAAGTCCCGACGGACTGGCCCAGGCATTCATACTGGGGGAGGATTTCATCGGCAACTCACCCGCCAGCCTGGTACTGGGTGACAATATCTTCTACGGCGGCGGTTTTTCCGCAAAATTGACCAGCGCCGCCAGCCGCAACGATGGCGCCTCGGTGTTCGCCTATTATGTCCAGGATCCTGAGCGCTACGGCGTAGTCGCGTTTGACAAGGAAGGGGTAGCTCAAAACATCGAAGAAAAACCCGAGCACCCCAAGTCGCACTATGCCGTAACCGGACTCTACTTTTACGACAACGACGTGATAGAGATCGCCAAAGCGGTCAAACCCTCTCACCGTGGTGAGTTGGAAATCACCGACGTGAACAAGGTCTATCTGGAACAAGCCAGGCTCAGGGTAGAGGTCATGAGCCGCGGCACAGCCTGGCTTGATACGGGCACCCACAATTCGCTGCTGGATGCGGCCAACTTCATCCGCGTGGTAGAGGAGCGTCAAGGCCTGAAAATCGCATGCCCGGAAGAAGTCGCTTATCGCATGGGCTATATCGATGCTGGCCAGCTACAAGCATTGGCCAAGCCGCTGGAAAAAAGTGGCTACGGCGTCTACCTGAATAACCTGCTGCGAGACGAAGGGGTCGTTTTCGCATGAATTTCATTGAGACACCACTGCAAGACGTATACCTGCTGGAGCCCAGTGTTTTCGGCGACGAACGCGGCTTTTTTCTGGAAACCTGGAATGCGGATGCCTTCAGCGAAGCCGGCTTCGACCTGCACTTCGTGCAGGATAACCACAGCCGCTCTGCCCGCGGCATTCTGCGCGGCCTGCATTATCAAATGGAGAACACGCAGGGCAAACTGGTGCGCGTGACCGCCGGCGAGGTGTACGACGTGGCCGTCGATCTGCGTCGCGATTCGCCCACCCTTGGCCAGTGGTATGGTGCCACTCTCAGCGCGAAAAACCATCGAATGCTGTGGGTTCCAGCGGGCTTTGCACATGGCTTTTACGTGGTATCCGAGTACGCCGACTTCCTGTACAAGTGTACCGATGTCTATCATCCCGCCAGCGAACAAACCCTCGCATGGGATGACCCGACAGTTGGCATTGAGTGGCCTGTACCGCAAGGCGACGAGCCCCTCCTTTCCGCGAAGGACCGGGAAGGCTACTCATGGAAGGATTGCCCCAAGTTCGACTGACCTCAAGGCCCTCGCCCGCCAGTAAGTCAGCGCAAATCTCTCGCTTATTCAACCACTTGCGTCAACACAGGCGCGCGCGAGGTATCGCATCCATCCGGTGGGACGCAGGCGCAATCAGGAGGGCAGCAATGGCCGCCACCAGTCCTCGTTGGCGAGGTACCAGTCAAGGGTGCGCTTGAGGCCTGTTTCGAAAGTCTCATGGGGGGTATAGCCCAGCTCACGGGTGATCTTGGTCGCGTCGATGGCATAGCGCCAGTCGTGGCCCGCCCGGTCTTCAACAAAAGTGATCAGGTCTCGAGCGCTGCTATCGGGAGCATCAGGGAAGCGTCCGACAAGGGATGCATCAGCAGCGAAGCGCTCGTCCATCTGATCACACAGCAGGTGGACAATATCCAGATTATTCCACTCATTATTGCCACCGATATTGTAGGTGTCGCCAACACGGCCGCCCAGTATGACCATCTCGATACCCCGGCAGTGATCCTCCACGTACAACCAATCGCGAATATTGCTGCCATCACCATAAACGGGGAGTGGCCGCCCGCGCAGAATATTAGTGAGGCAAAGGGGGATCAATTTTTCCGGAAAGTGATAGGGGCCATAATTATTCGAGCAGTTGCTGGTCGTGACCTGCACGCCAAACGTATGCAGATAGGCGCGCACCAAATGATCGGAAGCCGCTTTGCTAGCAGAGTAAGGTGAGTTTGGTTCGTATTTCTGTTCCTCGTGGAACCCCGGCGCGTCCGCGCTGAGTGAACCGTAAACTTCATCGGTCGAGACGTGATGGAACCGGTGCTCCCGGTCTTTGCCGCTGCCCATCCAGACATCCCGCGCAGCTTTCAGCAAGCTGTGAGTGCCAACTACATTGGTTTCGATGAAAGCGTCGGGCCCCGTGATGGAACGATCCACATGACTTTCCGCAGCGAAGTGCACAACCGTATCGATCTCGTGCTTGCGCAATGTACTCAAGACTCTGTCGTAATCGCAGATATCAGCATGAACAAAGCTGAAGTTCGGCTTGTCTTCCAGACCCGTGAGATTGGCGCGGTTACCTGCGTAGGTAAGGGCATCGAACGCCACCACCCGGTCCTCCGGGTGTTGGCGCATCCAGTAGTGTGCGAAGTTAGCGCCGATAAATCCGGCAGCTCCTGTTACCAGAAGGGATCTAGCCATTCCCCATCTCCTTTAAGTCATTCAACATGGTACGCAACTGCTCACGCCAGTGAACGCCCTCCAGCTCAAAGTCACGCCAACTGCTTGTTTTGTCCAGCACACTGTAGGAGGGTCGGCGGGCGGGAGTGGGGTACGCCGACGCCAGTATGGGCTTGATATTAATAGCAGCGGGCAGCAACCCCGAGCACACCCCTTCCTCACAGATGGCTACCGCAAAATCGTACCAGCTGCACACGCCGGCATCGCTCCAATGGTATATGCCGGCGAGATCCGGCTTGGCGGCGGCAGCCCAAAGGGCAGTCGCCAGACCGTTGGCCCAGGTAGGCGTGCCCACCTGATCACAGACTACGCCGAGTTCATCGCGCTCACCCATCAGACGCAACATCGTCTTGACGAAATTACCACCGAAGCTGGAATACACCCAACCGGTGCGCACCACCAACGCTTCCGGCTGCGCACGTAAAACGGCTTCTTCACCAGCCAGTTTGCTATGGCCATACTCACCCAGCGGGGAGGTCGTCGCGTCCGGCCGATACGGCGTGGAGGCATTGCCATCAAATACAAAGTCAGTGGACACGTGGCTAAGCCGGATTCCTTGCCGCGCACATGCTTCGGCCAATACGCCGGGGCCCTCAGCATTACCGCGGTTCGCAGCCTCGCGCTCTGACTCCGCCTTATCAACTGCCGTATAAGCCGCCGCATTAATCACCAATTGCGGCGCTATAGATTGCAGACAGGCATCCACTGCTGTTGCGTCCGCAATATCCAGTTGTGCACGGGTTACCGCCGCACAATCGACACCGGGCGGCACCGTGCGCTGCAATTCCCGGCCGAGTTGACCACCCGCGCCCACCACCAACACATTCTGTTTCAACAGTCTGATTCCATCGTTGCGCTGCGCAAACCCTGTGCCTATTAATTATTCGATTGAGCAAGAGGACGACGCTGAACCCCGTCCTTTTGCGATAATAGCCTTACCTCTCCGGTGGCCATATGGAGCAGGGCCCACGGATACGTGCCGGGTCAGACGACCGGAGTCAGCCAATCGACGTTCTGGCTGCGTTTGCCCCTCACCGAATCGAAGTACATGGCTTGCAACTGGGTCGTAATCGGGCCACGGCTGCCGCTGCCAATGGAGCGGCCGTCCAGTTCACGGATAGGGACAACCTCAGCGGCAGTGCCTGTAAAAAAGGCTTCGTCCGCAACATATACCTCGTCGCGGGTAATGCGCCGCTCCTGAATTTCGAAGCCCAGCTCTGCGGCCAGTACAAATATTGCGTCCCGGGTTATACCCTCGAGACAGGATGTCAGCTCTGGGGTGTAAATTTTGTTGTCGCGCACAATAAACACATTCTCACCGCTGCCCTCGGCCACGTAGCCCTCATTGTCCAGCAGCAGCGCCTCCTCAGCGCCACCCTCGACAGCTTCTCGCAGCGCCAGCATCGAGTTGATGTAGTTGCCGTTCGCCTTGGCCTTGCACATGGTGATGTTAACGTGGTGGCGGGTATAGGACGAGGTTCGCACCTTAATACCCTTATCGCGAGCTTCCGGGTCCATATAGGAAGGCCACTCCCAGGCGGCGACCATCACATGGGTATTGAGATTATCGGCGCGCAGACCCATGCCTTCCGAGCCAAGGAAGCACATCGGGCGCAGGTAGCCCTCTTCCAGATTGTTCTCGCGAACGACATCTTTTTGCGCCTTGTTAAGCGTCTCCTTATCGAAAGGCATTTTCATTCCCAGTATATGAGCAGAGCGAAATAACCGGTCGGTATGTTCCTGCAGGCGGAAAATACAGGTGCCACGGTCCGGCGTATTGTAGGCGCGCACGCCCTCGAAAACACCGAGGCCGTAGTGGAATGTGTGGGTGAGCACGTGCACCTTGGCTTCACGCCAAGGCACCATTTCTCCGTCCATCCAGATCAGACCATCGCGATCGGCCAAGCTCATGTTCTCACTCTCCATTTATTCGTTTAATCATTCATCTGTATAGGGCGCGAATAGCTGGCGCCACTTCGCCAGGACCGCAGCACGCAACTTCTCATGGCTACCCGCCGGGGCAGCGCCCTCGTGCTGCTGCAGGGATAATTGGTGGGCAGCGGAACGGTAAGCCAGATAGGCCTGCGTAAGCGCGTCGCACTCCTCGGGCTCAAACAAGCCATGACGACCCAGCGTCTCTAGAATGCGGACATTGTCAGACCAGCGAGCCAGCTCCGGCGCGCGATGAGACCACGCCAACACCGCATATTGCACCATAAATTCGATGTCAACGATACCACCCCTTCCCTGTTTCAGGTGAAATTCCGCTCGTTCCGGGAGGTCATTCGATACCAGATGCTTGCGCATTTTATCGCGCATTGTGACGACTTCCCTCGCCAGGGCCTCCTGGTCACGGGGTTCGCAGAGAATCTCTCGACGCAGGGCATCCACCTCGGCCCCCACCTGCGGGTCTCCTGCCACGAAACGCGCGCGCACCAGGGCCTGGTGCTCCCAAGTCCAGGCCGAATTAAACTGGTAGGTTCGAAAGGCCTGAACAGTGCCCGCCAGCAAGCCCGATTCACCGGAGGGGCGCAGACGCATGTCTACTTCGTAGAGCGAGCCCATCGCCATGCGCGTTTCAAAGATATGGATCATGCGCTGACCCAGCCGCGTATAGAACACGGCATTATCGACACTGCGGTCGCCATCAGTGGCACCAGCGCTGGCGGCATCATAAATGAACACAAGATCCAGATCAGACCCATAGCCCAACTCGATACCGCCCATCTTGCCGTAGCCGAACACTGCAAAACCACTGCCTGACCCGGTCCGCTGGGGCTGCCCGTACCTGCGCGTGAGATCAGCCCAGGCCACGGCCAGCACATGCTCCAGGATAACCTCGGCTATCCAGGTCAGCTTGTCACTCACCTGCATCAGGGGCAGCCGTCCCACCAGTTCGCTGGCAGCGACGCGCAGGACATGGGCTGCCTTGAAATAGCGCAGACCATCCATGTGTGCCTCAAGGTCATCGAGCGGCAGGCGCGTTAATTGCTGACGCAATTCCTCTGCCAGCAGGCCCTTGTCCGGCGCTGTATAGAGGCTGGCACGGTCCAGCAATTCATCGAGCAAGACAGGGTAAGCGGCGAGCTGCTCGGAAATCCAGGGGCTGGCGCCACATAACACCACAAGATCGACCAGGGCCGGGGGGTTCTCCAGCAACAGAACGAGGTAGGCGCTACGACGCAACACCGCAGACACCAGTGGCAATGCGCGCTGCAGGGCCAGATCCGGATAGTCGGATTCGGCACAGGCCTGCACCAAACGCGGCATGAATTGATCCAGCCGCTCACGTCCCTGAATTTGCAGGGTGGCCACCCGAGGACTCTCCTGCAAGTCCTGTAGCCGCTGGCGAGTCTCCTCCAACTGCTGATAGCCAAGACTCTGCAGGGCGCGCGCGTCCAGGCTATCACCCCAGAGGCCATCGGTCCTCTGCGCCCCAACTTCGTCCTGTGCCGTCTGATCCGCTATCAATTCCCGGAAATGTCCGGCAACGCGCTCGCGATGCGAATCCAGCACAGTCTTGAAACTGTCCCAGTCGGGCATACCCATTACATACGCCATCGCCGACCTCGGCAGAGTATCCGCGGGCAGCTCCTGGCTCTGTCGATCCTGATAGCCCTGTATCGCATGCTCGGTATCTCGCAGGAACAGATAGGCCTCGCACAGTTCAGCGCAAACGCTTGCAGGCAGGCTACCGAGGTCAGCGCACTCCTGCAGCACTGACAACAGCTCTCGCTGTTGCAGCGCTCTGTCACGACCGCCGCGAATCAACTGCACGCACTGGGCAATGAATTCCACCTCACGAATACCGCCGTGTCCTAACTTAATATTGTCTTGCAGGCCCCGCCGGCGCACCTCAGCATTAATCATCTCTTTCATGCCGCGAAGGCTTTCGATGACACCGTAATCTACATAACGCCGATACACGAAGGGCTGCAACAGCGTCATCAGTTCCTCCGCTCGACCGGGGTCGCCACTGACCGGGCGGGCTTTGATCAGGGCATAACGCTCCCAGTCTCGGCCCTGGTCCTGATAGTAGTCCTCCAGCGCAGAAAAATTATGCACCAGCGCACCGCTATCACCGTAAGGGCGCAAACGCATGTCCACACGAAACACAAAGCCCTCTGCAGTTACTTCATCCAGTAAGGCAATCAGCCGCTGGCCGACCTTGATAAAGAATTCCTCGTTGCTCAGCGGCTTGTCGTCACTATCGGTCCGACCCGCCTCCGGATAGGCAAAAATAAGGTCGATGTCTGAGGATACATTCAACTCGCGAGCCCCCAGCTTGCCCATGGCCAACACAATCAGCTGCTGCGCCCCGCCGCTGTGACGACCTCGGGGTTCGCCAAACCTCGCGGCATATTCGGCATGAGCGTACTGCAGAGCAGCAGAGATCGCGGCTTCCGCCAGCAGGGAGGTGTCGCGCACGGTTTCCGAGGTGTCCGCGAGCCGGATGAAATCGCGCCATACAATGCGCACCATGTGTCGCGCCCGGTAGCGCCGCAACACAGAGGCAATATCGGCGGCCTCTGCGCTAACCCGATGTTGCAGTGTGGCGTGAAAGTGGTCCACAGGCACGGCCTTCTGCAGATCACCGCTCTTTATCAGCTCCAGCAACAGGTGCGGCTGACGCCGCAGGGTATCGGCGACAAAAGGGCTGCAGGCCAGAACCCGGGGCAATTGTACTTCCTCCGAACTGCCCGCAAGGGCCTCAGCAAGCTCCTGTGCGAGTGACTCACCCGCGGTTTCAAGCACAGCGAGCCAGGCCCGCCGCGCCTCACTGGCAAGGGGTTCGGGTAGGTCTGTTGGAGGGAGATTCACGGCAGCTCAACGCGTCACGAATTGCAGCTCAATGGTCTATCTGAGGCGCAACACGCATCACTTCCTCGATGGTTGTCTCACCGTTGGCAACGCGCATGGCACCACTGATACGCAGCGTCCGCATTCCTTGTGATACCGCGGCTTGTCGGATGCTGGCGGTTTCCAGCTGCGGCGTAATTTGTTCCTGCACGGCGCGGCTATTCACCAGTACCTCGTAGATTCCCTGACGACCCATGTAGCCAGTCTCTCGACACTTGAGACAACCTACAGGGCGCGCTATAAGCTTGGGGGGCGGCACATCGAAGGGTTGTGTCAATTGCTGCCAGGCGTCCTGGTCGACCTCGGTGAAATCCTTGCACTCAGCGCACAGAATACGGACCAGACGCTGGGACATAATACCGCGCAGGGTCGCGCGAACCAGATAGGCGGGAGCGCCCAGCTCCAGCAGCCGCGACAGCGAACTCGGTGAATCATTGGTGTGCAGCGTAGACAGCACCAGGTGGCCCGTAAGGGCGGCCTGTATCGCCATGTTGGCCGTTTCCAGGTCGCGGATCTCTCCGATCATGATGATGTCCGGATCCTGACGCATCAGGGCGCGCACACCGGCAGAAAAATCCAGATCGATAGATTGATTTACCTGCATCTGGTTAAACGCACTTTCAACCATCTCTATCGGATCCTCGATGGAGCAGACGTTCACTTCGGTGGTGGCCAACTCGCGGAGCGTCGAATACAGGGTAGTGGTTTTGCCGGATCCGGTCGGTCCCGTAACCAACACAATGCCGTGGCCGTGTGAGGTCATCTCGTGCCAGTGTTGTAAATCGTCGTCCGTCAGGCCGAGCTGCTCGAAGCTACGCTGCAGCACATCCGGATCGAAAATCCGCATCACCAGTTTTTCACCGAAGGCGGTGGGCAAGGTGGCGAGGCGCAGTTCCACCTCGGTACCATTCGGCGTAAGGGTTTTGATACGGCCATCTTGAGGGCGGCGCTTCTCTGCAACATCCATGCGTCCGAGAATCTTCACGCGACTACTGACTGCAGCGCACACCTGAGGCGGCAGCTCGTACACGTTGTGCAACACGCCATCTATACGGAAGCGCACACACCCAAGATCACGTCGGGGTTCGATATGGATATCACTGGCACGCTGCTCAAACGCGTACTGCAATAGCCAATCGACTATTTTCACCACATGCTGATCGTTGGCGTCCGGCTCGTGCATGGCGCCAATTTCCAACATCTGCTCGAGGTTACCCAGCGCCGCCGTATTGCTCGTGTTATCGGCACCGTGGGCACCACGCACCGAACCAGCCATGCTGTAGAAGTCACCTGTGTGGCGAACAATTTCCCGAGGGTCGGCCAGTACTCGACGGATCGGTTTGCGCAACACATGCTCCAGATTACTCTCCCAGGAACGTATAAAAGGCTCTGCGCTGGCGATGACGACCTCTTTATCGTTGACCTCTACAGCTAAAATGCCATGTCGCTCGGCGAAGGCGCGGGACATAACATCCGCTACCGCAGTCACATTTATTTTCAGGGGGTCTATACGCACTACCTCTTGCGAGATACGCGCCGCAAGCCAATCCAGCAATTTATCGATCGTGAGGTGACCACCCGGCTCAGAGGCATCGGGTAAGTGCAACTCGGACAGGAAGACCAAGGGGTGTACGGTGATGCGCGGAGGCTTGGCGATGCGGGCGAAATCGTCGTCCGCCAGCATCCCGTCCGCGTGCAGCTCCTCTACGACTAGCGCAAGAGTAAGCCGCGTTTCCAAGGGGTGTCTAATAAAGGCTGAGGTCATGCGTATAGTTGCACTCATTTTTTAGGCTAAAACATGCTAACACAGTGTGCAGGGGTCGGCGCGCAATACCCTTTGGGGTTTCACCACACTTGGACTTCCTTGCACCCTTGTCTAAACTGACTCTGTTTCCATGCTCGGTGGCCCCATGTCCAAGTCTCCTAAAATGATTATCGACCAGCTGCGGCAACTGGTCAGCACGCCTTCCGTTAGCTCCACCGATCCCGGTTGGGACCAGGGCAACCGCGCCGTGATCGATCTGCTCGCCGGTTGGCTTGAAAACATGGCGTTTAACGTCGAGATACAACCCGTGACCCCCGGAGGGAGCAAGGCCAACCTCATCGCCACACGCGGCAGTGGTCCCGGGGGTCTGGTGCTCTCCGGGCATACAGATACGGTTCCTTTTGACGAGGGCCGCTGGCAGAGCGACCCCCTCGGTCTCTCCGAGCGCGACA
>OCVR010002155.1_pt1 | contig 15028 bp, 9 predicted proteins | sample 1539091 | NCBI WGS metagenome assembly OCVR01 (sample SAMEA3355530, study PRJEB22509) | marine metagenome | biome: marine; feature: coastal ocean; material: water | place: USA | collected 2010-08-07 | depth 16 m | reverse complement strand
CAGAGCAGCTGATTTGTAATCAGCGGGTCGGCGGTTCGAATCCGTCCATCGGCTCATTTAGTTCAAGTTTGACATGTTTTTCAACCATTTGTGATTTGGTTAATATATAGGTTTACGTCTTTAAAGAAAGGTATAGTCTATCGTTTTCCAAGTACCAACATTATATAAATGGTTAGAAGGATTTAAAGTAAAATATCATTAGGGGATGCGCCGGAGTTGGAGAGCCGGGACGGACTGTAAATCCGTTGCTTTTAGCTGAGTAGGTTCGATTCCTACCATCCCCACTTGATAATTTTCAAAGTGGATGTTATATATGGTAAAAAATCTTATCTTCGGGTGATTTTTATGTCATGACATCCATTATAAGCGGGAGTAGCTCAGTTGGTAGAGCGACAGCCTTCCAAGCTGTAGGTCGCGGGTTCGAGCCTCGTCTCCCGCTCATTTTTTTATTCTTAAATTAACCGTGGAGTGGTTTAAAGTTCTATCCACCTTCGCATTTGATGAAATAAAAAAAAGAGTGATTAATTAATTTAGTTCCTTTTTTTATCAAAAAGCCGATGTAGCTCAGGGGTAGAGCACTTCCATGGTAAGGAAGGGGTCAAGGGTTCAATTCCCTTCATTGGCTCTGGGAAAGTTTCAAAAAGATTTGTTAACCTTTATTATTCATAAAATTAAAAACTTTTAACGATGGCTAAGGAAACCTTTGAAAGAAATAAGCCTCACTTAAATATTGGCACCATTGGTCACGTTGACCACGGAAAAACTACTTTAACAGCTGCAATTACTTATGTTTTGGCTGAGGCTGGTTTAGCAGAAAAGCAAGATTATAGTAATATTGATGCTGCCCCTGAGGAGAAAGAAAGAGGTATTACAATAAATACTGCACACGTCGAGTATGAAACAGAAAAGCGTCATTATGCACACGTAGACTGTCCAGGTCACGCTGATTATGTAAAAAACATGGTTACGGGAGCTGCGCAAATGGATGGTGCTATTATTGTTGTTGCTGCTACAGATGGTCCTATGCCCCAAACACGTGAGCACATTTTGTTGGCACGGCAGGTAGGTGTACCTGAGTTAGTTGTTTTTATGAACAAAGTTGATTTGGTGGATGATGAGGAAATGTTGGAGTTAGTAGAGATGGAAGTTCGTGAGTTACTGAGCTCTTATGAGTTTAACGGTGATGACACTCCTATCGTAATGGGGTCTGCATTGAAGGCGTTAGAAGGAGATGCTGGAGCACAAGCTAAAATCATGGAATTGATGGAAGCCTGCGATTCATATATTCCTGAGCCAGTTCGTTTAACTGATAAGCCTTTCCTAATGCCTATTGAGGATGTATTCTCAATTACTGGTCGTGGAACAGTTGCTACAGGTCGTATTGAACGTGGTGTTATTAATACAGGAGATGCAGTGGAAATCATTGGTATGATGGCTGATGATGCCAAACCATTAACCTCAGTAGTTACAGGGGTTGAAATGTTCCGGAAAATTCTAACAAGAGGAGAGGCTGGTGATAATGCTGGGATCCTTTTAAGAGGTATCAATAAAGAGGATATCAAGCGTGGAATGGTTATTTGTGCACCTAAGTCTGTTAACCCGCACAAGCATTTTAAAGCTGAGGTTTATGTATTATCGAAGGATGAGGGTGGACGACATACTCCATTTTTCAATGGATATAGACCACAGTTCTACTTCAGGACTACTGATGTTACAGGTGATGTTAATTTGCCAGCAGGAGTAGAGATGGTAATGCCAGGTGATAATGTATCTTTAGAAGTGAAATTAATCAATACTATTGCAATGGAGAAAGGTCTTCGATTTGCGATACGTGAAGGTGGTCGAACTGTAGGTGCTGGCCAGGTTACTGAAATTATCGAATAAAGCGCATTTGGTTTTTATCAAATCGTTTCTAATAAACGTGCAAAATTAAGTATTCGAAAGGGTACTTAATTTTTGCATACACGGGTATAGCTCAGCTGGTAGAGTGGCGGATTCCAAATCCGTAGGTCGTGGGTTCGATCCCTACTGCCCGTGCAAAATTTTAAAAATAATGGATAGAATTCAACTTTATTTAAAAGAAAGTTACAACGAGTTAGTGAATAAGGTAACTTGGCCGACATGGTCTAAATTATTACAAGACTCTCGTTTGGTATTAGTTGCCTCTCTGATTTTGTCATTAATCATTTTTTTGATGGATATGGCTGCCCAAGGACTTTTAGGATTAGTTTATCCTGAATCTGGAATCAGATAACATTTTAAGTTTGTACTCTAAGTTGTTGATTGTCAATATTTTAGAATAAAAAATACCATCATGTCAGAAGATCACAATTTACCGGAAGATGAGAATAATAACTCTCTTGAGGAAAATTTAGTTCCAGATGCACAAAAATCCCGAGAAACTTTAAACTTATCAAGTGAGGTAAATGCTGAAGGCAACGATCTTGTTGATGGTTCAGTTAATGAGGAACCCTCGGATGATGTATTTGGTGCTGAAGGGGATGAGGACGTATTTGATGATATCGATGCAATTGAAGAAGTAGAAGCTGGTGAATCGTTAGAATCTCGCGCTCGTGAAGAACAATCTGATATTGACCCTCTTCCGATAAAAAAGAAGGTTGAGGACTCAAGAAGATGGTATTCCTTAAGGGTAATTAGTGGGAAGGAAAGAAAGATAAAGGAAAGAATTGAATTAGAAATTAGTAGAAGTAAATGGGGGGATTTTGTAACTCAAATTCTTGTTCCATCAGAAAAAGTTTATAAAATTAGAAATGGTAAAAAGGTTATTCTAGAGAGGAATATTTTACCTGGGTACATTTTAGTTGAAGCCGATCCAGCGAGGTTTACAGGTGAGATGGTTCAAGCCATAGCAAATGTTCCTAATGTTATCCATTTCTTGGGTAGAAATAATCCTATACCGATGCAACAATCAGAAGCAAATCGGATGTTAGGTAAAGTAGATGAATCTCAGTCTTTAAGTGAGGCAATGGTTGAGCCATTCATTATTGGAGAAACTGTCAAAATTATTGACGGTCCATTTAATGAGTTTGTTGGTGATATTCAAGAGGTAAATGAAGAGAAAAAGAAATTGAAAGTTATCGTTAAAATATTTGGTAGAGGAACAGAAGTAGAGTTAAATTTTATGCAAGTTGAAAAACAGCAATAACATAAGTAAAATGAATAATTAAGTCTGAATAAAGCTTCCATCTATTCATCTTAATTTTATCATATTAATATCTTGGAAATTTAGAAAATAGGATGAAGTCTATAATTCTCAATTGATTTCTAATAATCATTTTTTAAAATTTTTCATTCAAATTTAAGTTTTAAAATATATACCAATAATGGCTAAAGAAATAGGTGGTTTCATTAAACTTCAAGTAAAAGGTGGCGCTGCAAATCCATCACCTCCAGTAGGACCTGCACTAGGTGCGAAAGGGGTAAATATTATGGAGTTTTGCAAGCGATTCAACGCTAAGACAGAGGATCAAAGAGGCAAAGTCTTGCCTGTTGTGATTACTGTTTATACTGATAAATCTTTTGATTTTATTATTAAAACACCACCAGCTGCTGTTCAGTTGATGGAAGCTGCGAAGATCAAAAAAGGATCTCCTGAGTCTAATCGTCAAAAAGTAGGTTCAGTTACTTGGGATCAAATTAGAGCTATTGCAGAACAAAAGGCACCAGATTTAAATTCGTTTAAAGTAGAATCAGGAATGAAGATGGTTGCTGGAACTGCAAGAAGTATGGGATTAACGGTTAAAGGTACTCCACCTTGGGAGTCTTAACACGATTTAAAATAAACTTTTATATAACAAAGGGAGTTTGACTAAAAAGTAGTTTAGACGTTTGAACCTTAAAAATTTGACCATGGGAAAAATTTCCAAAAAGAGAGCAAAGGCTAACGAGAAAGTCGATAGCGAAAAGTTCTACAACCTTCAAGAGGCAATGGCTTTGGTTAAAGAAGTCAATACCACGAAATTTGACGCATCTGTTGATGTTCATATTCGCCTTGGAATTGATCCTCGAAAAGCTGACCAAGCACTGAGAGGAACTGTAAGCTTGCCAAACGGTACAGGAAAGAACAAAACTGTGCTAGTTCTGTGTACTCCTGACAAGGAGGAAGAGGCGAAGGCAGCAGGCGCTGATTACGTTGGATTAGATGACTATATTCAAAAAATATCAGGCGGGTGGACAGATGTAGATGTTATTATCGCTACACCTAATGTAATGGCCAAGGTTGGACGTATCGGTCGTACCTTAGGACCAAGAGGTTTGATGCCCAATCCTAAAACTGGAACAGTGACTCCTAATGTAGGTGCAGCAGTTGCAGATGTTAAGGGTGGGAAAATTGCTTATCGGGCTGATAAGTTTGGAATAATTCATAATTCAGTTGGTCGGGTATCTTTTACTCCTGATAAATTAGCTGAAAATGCAAATGAATTACTTTCAACTATTATTAGAATCAAACCTTCCTCTGCAAAAGGTACTTACATGAAGTCGGTAACGATTGCAAGTACCATGAGCCCAGGGATAAAGATAGATATTAAATCACTTAAGTAAATAGATTAAACTATACCATCATGACTAGAGCAGAAAAAGGCGAGCAAATCGCTGAATTGAAGGAAAAGTTTAGTAACAGTTCATTCTTTTACTTGACTGATTCATCAACATTAACCGTTGAGCAGATCAACGAGCTTCGAGGAAAGCTTTATGAGCAAAACATTGAAATGAGAGTTGTTAAAAACACTCTAGCTCAAAAAGCACTTGAAGCTGCAGATGCTGAAAAAGGCTATGCAGGATTATTCGAAGCATTAAAAGGTCCTACCGCTGTACTTTTTACAGAAGTAGCTAATTCTCCTGCTAGAGTAATCGAAGAATTTAGAAAAACAGCAGAAAGGCCCTTACTAAAGGCCGCTTATATTGATTCATCTATATACCTAGGTGACGACCAACTTAAAGCTTTGGCTGCATTGAAGTCAAAAGAAGAATTGGTTGGAGAGATTATTTCATTATTACAATCTCCTGCGAAAAATGTTATCAGCGCGCTTAAATCTAGTGGTTCTACCATTTCAGGTTTGTTGAAAACATTAGAAGAAAGAGGAGAAAAATAACGGTTGTTTTATACTGGTTATCTGAAGACAAAATGTCTTTAGTTCATCTTTAAAAAATTACCGTTCAAAAACAAGGCTTCCAAGCTCATTCGCATATATTAAATTATTGCAAAACATTAAAAAAAGAACTGTAACATGGCAGATTTAAAAGAATTCGCAGAACAACTCGTAAACCTTACTGTTAAAGAAGTAAGTGAGTTAGCAACTATATTGAAAGATGAGTACGGCATTGAGCCTGCTGCCGCAGCTGTTGCTGTTGCTGCTGGATCAGGTGCAGGTGGTGGTGATGAAGCTGCTGCTCAAACTGAATTTGATGTAATATTGACTTCAGCAGGTGGTACTAAACTTCAAGTAGTTAAAGAAGTTAAAAACTTATTAGGTGTTGGGTTGAAAGATGCAAAAGTATTAGTAGATGGTGCTCCAGGTCCTATTAAGGAAGGAGTAGCTAAAGAAGAAGCAGAGTCTCTAAAGGCTGCTTTGGAAGCTGCAGGTGCTAGCGTTGAACTAAAATAAGACGTCTTTTGTATTGATCAAAACCCCTCAATGATTATTCAGAGAGACCTAATAATACACTACTAGAAAACAAAAAGGCTTAACCGATATTTATTTATCGGTTAAGCCTATTGTTGCTTTTATTATTTTGCATTTTGTTAGATTTCAATCGAACTCCTTCATTTATGCAAAAAATAATAAAATAGACGAGCAAAGACGACAGCAAAATATCGAATATCGAGTATTTATTTTATTGCTAATTACAGAAGGTAAATTAAAATCAATTAGCAAAAACTATGAAATAATAAAATAACATCTTCCTTTGCCTTGGAACTTTTGTTTTATCGTTTCCAAATAACATCTCACTACAAATGGCATTAAGTACTGTACTAAAGAATTCCGCAGAATACTTACGACAAAGCTTTAGTAAGATTAAACTTTCCTCAGAATATCCTGATTTACTTGAGATTCAACTTAAGTCGTTCCAAGAGTTTTTTCAATTAGAAACTACTCCTGAGAATAGAACTAATGAAGGGTTGTATCGAGTTTTTCAAGAAAATTTTCCAATTACGGATGCTAGAAACATATTCGTTCTTGAGTTCTTAGATTATTTCGTAGATCCACCACGTTACGACATTCCTGAATGTCAGCAAAGAGGATTGACTTATAGCGTTCCGTTGAAAGCTAAACTTCGATTGTCTTGTAACGATGAGGAGCATGTTGATTTCCAAACAATTGTACAAGATGTATTTTTGGGAAATATACCATACATGACTCCAAAGGGAACCTTTGTAATAAATGGAGCCGAGAGAGTTATCGTTTCCCAATTACACCGTTCTCCAGGGGTTTTCTTTGGGCAAAGTTTCCACCCTAATGGAACTAAGCTGTATTCTGCAAGAATAATCCCTTTCAAGGGTGCTTGGATGGAATTTGCAACGGATATTAATACGGTTATGTATGCGTACATTGATCGTAAGAAGAAATTCCCTGTAACCACATTGTTAAGAGCAATTGGTTACGATTCAGATAAATCAATTTTAGATTTATTTAACCTTGCAGAAACTATCAAGGTTGACAAAAAAACGCTAAACAAAGCAATTGGTAGAAAATTAGCTGCCCGAGTCTTGAAAAAGTGGACAGAAGACTTCGTAGACGAAGATACAGGTGAGGTAGTAACTATCGAAAGAAATGATATTATCCTAGAGCGTGATATTGTTCTGGATGAAGAAAATATTGAACTCATCATAGAAACAGGTGGAGTCGAAGATATTATTCTTCAAAGAGAAGATATCGAGGAGGATTATTCTATCATTTATAATACACTACAAAAAGATCCTTCAAGCTCAGAAATTGAAGCAGTTCAATATATCTATCGTCAATTACGTGGAACTGATCCACCTGATGAGGAGACTGCCAGAGGGATTATTGATAAATTATTCTTCTCAGATAAACGATACAATTTAGGTGAGGTAGGTCGATACAAAATTAACCGAAAACTTAAATTAGAAACAGATATGGATGTTTTGGTTTTGACCAAAGAAGATATCATTTCTATTGTAACTTATTTGGTAAGTTTAATGAACCAACGTGCTGAGATCGATGATATTGATCACTTGAGTAATAGGCGAGTACGGACAGTTGGTGAGCAATTATATGCTCAATTTGGAGTTGGTTTAGCTCGTATGGCCAGAACAATTCGGGAGAGAATGAATGTTCGTGATAATGAGGTTTTTACACCTATTGATTTGATTAATGCACGTACGCTTTCATCAGTAATTAATTCATTTTTTGGGACTAGCCAATTGTCTCAGTTTCTAGATCAAACAAATCCACTTTCTGAAATCACACACAAACGTCGTATCTCTGCCTTGGGACCTGGTGGTCTTTCGAGAGAACGTGCAGGTTTTGAGGTTCGGGATGTTCATTATTCTCACTACGGTCGTCTTTGTACAATTGAGACACCTGAGGGACCGAATATTGGATTGATTTCTACACTTTGCGTTCATGCAAAGGTGAACAAAATGGGATTCCTAGAAACTCCATATCGAAAAGTAAAAGATGGTGTAGTTGATATTAAGAAAGCACAGTACCTTTCTGCTGAAGGGGAAGATTTCAAAAAAATAGCTCAAGCAAATACACCGATTGAAGAAAAAGGAGCGTTCAAAACAGACAGGATTAAATGTAGAGAACATGGTGAATTCCCTGTATTAACTCCAAATGAGGTGGAATACATGGATGTTGCGCCTAACCAAATTGTTGGGGTTTCTGCTTCATTGATTCCTTTCTTAGAGAATGATGATGCCAATCGTGCTCTGATGGGGTCAAACATGCAACGTCAAGCAGTTCCTTTGATTAAACCGAGTTCTCCAGTTGTGGGAACAGGTCTAGAAGGAAAAGTTGCACGAGATTCTCGTATGTTGATCAACGCAGAAGGGAATGGTGTAGTTGAATATGTTGATGCTAATGAAGTAGTTATTCGATATGACCGTTCTGATGCAGACATGATGGTTTCTTTCGAAGATAATAGGAAATCATACAAATTGACTAAGTTCCGTAGAACAAATCAAGGAACTTGTATCAACTTAAAACCTATTGTTAGAAAAGGGGATCGAGTAAAAGAGGGAATGATTCTTTGTGACGGTTATGCAACTGACAAAGGAGAATTGGCACTCGGACAAAATTTAAAAGTGGCATTTATGCCCTGGAAAGGATACAACTTTGAGGATGCAATTGTATTATCAGAGCGTGTAGTTCGAGAAGATATTTTTACTTCTTTGCATATAGAGCATTTTGAATTAGATGTTCGTGATACGAAATTAGGTGAAGAAGAATTAACCAATGATATTCCAAATGTAAGTGAAGATGCAACTAAAGATTTGGATGAAAATGGAATTATCCGAGTAGGAGCTTGGGTAAAAGAAGGTGATATCATTATTGGTAAAATCACTCCTAAGGGAGAATCAGATCCTACTCCAGAGGAAAAATTATTGCGTGCGATCTTTGGTGATAAAGCGGGTGATGTAAAAGATGCTTCATTAAAAGCACCTCCATCAACTAAAGGTATTATCATCAATAAGCAGTTATTTGCCCGAGCGAAAAAAGACAAGGATCAAAAATCTAAAGAAAAAGACTTGTTGACTGCGTTAGATGATCAACATGCCATTGCATTAAATGAACTAAAAACGATTTTAGTTGATAAGTTGATGGTTTTGTTGAAAGGTCAATCATCCAAAGGTGTTAAATCAATCTACAACGAAAACGTTTTTCCCGAAGGTACTAAGTATAACAGTCGAATGTTGAAAGACATTAACTATACTACGATTGATTATAGTAACTGGACGGATGACGATAAGTTGAATAAACTAGTAGCTAGATTGTTACATAATTATACAATCAAAGTCAACGAAGAGGTTGGAAAATACAAACGTGAAAAGTTCAATATCTCAATTGGTGATGAATTGCCAGCAGGTGTATTGAAATTAGCTAAAGTTTATTTGGCTAAAAAACGTAAACTAAAAGTAGGTGATAAACTTGCGGGACGTCACGGTAACAAAGGAATTGTATCTAGAATTGTGCGTGCAGAAGATATGCCGTTCTTAGAAGATGGAACTCCGGTAGATATCGTACTTAATCCACTTGGGGTACCTTCTCGGATGAACCTCGGACAGATTTTCGAAACAGTTCTAGGTTGGGCAGGCGAGAGATTAGGTGTAAAGTACGCGACTCCAATTTTTGATGGTGCGAAAGCATCCGAGATTGCGGATAAAGTAATAGAAGCTGGTTTGCCTCAGTTAGGTCAAACTTATTTGTCAGATGGAGAAACGGGAGATCGTTTTCACCAGCAAGCAACGGTAGGGGTGATTTACATGTTGAAATTATCTCACATGGTTGATGACAAAATGCACGCTCGTTCAATTGGACCATACTCGTTGATTACTCAACAACCATTAGGTGGTAAAGCACAGTTCGGTGGACAACGTTTTGGAGAGATGGAGGTATGGGCTTTGGAGGCATTTGGGGCAGCAAATATTCTACAAGAGTTATTGACACTTAAGTCAGATGATATTGTAGGTAGAGCTAAAGCTTATGAAGCAATTGTCAAGGGTGACAATCTTCCAGAATCTAATATTCCTGAATCATTCAATGTATTGATTCACGAGCTACGTGGACTAGCGCTTGATGTAAAATTTGATTAACATTTTGTTTGAATAATCTCACAAGGTGCTTTAATATCACCTTGCGAGATGGTTTTTTTCAATCAATAAAACTATAAAGTATGCCATTTAAGAAAAATCATAAGCAGCAAAAAGCTAACTTCGACAGCATCACTATTAGTTTGGCTTCTCCAGATCAAATTCTGGAAAGATCTTATGGTGAGGTATTAAAACCTGAAACGATTAATTATCGTTCATACAAACCTGAAAGAGATGGTTTGTTTTGCGAACGAATTTTCGGGCCAGTAAAAGATTACGAATGTTACTGTGGAAAATATAAACGTATCCGATACAAGGGGATCGTGTGTGATAGATGTGGAGTAGAGGTAACTGAGAAAAAAGTACGAAGAGAACGAATGGGACACATTAAGTTGGTTGTTCCTGTTGTTCATATTTGGTTTTTCAAATCTCTTCCTAACAAGATTGGATACATGTTAGGTCTTTCCTCTAAAAAGTTAGAATCTATTATTTATTACGAGCGGTATGTAGTAATTCAGCCTGGTGCCCTAGAAGAATCAGGTACTGCTGCTAAAATGGATTTATTAACTGAGGAGGAGTATTTGGATATCTTGGAGAATCTTCCAAAAGAAAACCAGATGTTGGAAGATGATGATCCGCAAAAATTCATCGCTAAGATGGGGGCAGATGCAGTACGTGATCTATTGAATAGATTAGAATTAGATTCATTATCATATAACCTACGTTTTCAGGCTGCAAACGAAACTTCTCAACAGAGAAAGTCCGAAGCACTTAAAAGATTAAGAGTCGTTGAAGCATTCCGAGATGGACAAACACGTTGCGAAAATCGACCAGAATGGGCAGTTATTCAATATTTACCGGTTGTTCCACCTGAGTTGCGTCCATTAGTTCCATTGGATGGAGGCCGTTTTGCAAGTTCGGATTTGAATGATTTATATCGTAGAGTTATTATTAGAAATAACCGTTTAAAACGTCTTTTGGAAATCAAAGCACCAGAGGTGATTTTGAGAAATGAAAAAAGAATGTTGCAAGAGGCAGTAGATTCATTATTTGATAATTCAAGAAAATCTAATGCAGTAAAAGCGGAAGGTGGACGTGCGTTAAAATCGTTATCTGATGTATTAAAAGGTAAGCAAGGGCGTTTTCGTCAAAACCTTTTAGGAAAACGTGTAGATTATTCTGGTCGTTCCGTTATCGTTGTAGGACCTGATTTAAAATTACATGAATGTGGTATTCCTAAAGGAATGGCTGCTGAATTATTCAAACCTTTCGTGATCAGAAAATTGATCGAAAGAGGTATCGTAAAAACTGTAAAATCTGCTAAGAAATTAGTTGATCGTAAGGATCAAGTTATTTGGGAGATTTTGGAAAATATTCTTCGAGGACACCCAATTATGTTAAATCGGGCTCCTACATTACACAGACTTTCAATTCAGGCTTTCCAACCTAAGTTGATTGAAGGAAAAGCAATTCAATTGCATCCTCTTGTTTGTGGTGCCTTCAATGCAGATTTTGATGGTGATCAAATGGCGGTACACGTACCGCTAGGTCACGCTGCAATTCTGGAAGCTCAAGTATTGATGCTTTCTGCCCATAACATGTTGAATCCACAGGATGGTTCTCCAATTACCTTGCCTTCTCAGGATATGGTATTGGGATTATACTATTTGACTAAGGAAAAAATAGGAACGAAATCAGTTCCTGTAAAGGGAGAAGGTAGAACTTTTTACTCAGCGGAAGAAGCAGTTATTGCCTACAATGAAGGAGTAGTTGATCTACATGCTGCAGTTACAGTAAGAGGTAGAGTGGAAGGAGAAGAAGGTAAAATGACTACTGGCCGTGTAAAAACTACAATGGGAAGAGTTCTCTTTAATCAAGCAGTTCCTGAAACAGTTCCTTTTGTAAATGAATTGTTGACTAAGAAAAACTTGAAAAAGGTAATTCAAGGAATTATTAATCGTACAGGTTTTGATGTGACAGCTACTTTCTTGGATAAAATTAAAAATTTAGGATTTAACTGGTCATTTAAAGGTGGTCTTTCTTTCAACTTAGGAGATTTGATTACTCCTACCTTGAAAGAATCTACTCTTGTTACTGCACAGGAAGAAGTAGATGGCGTATGGGAAAATTACAATATGGGATTGATTACCAATAACGAACGGTATAATCAGATTATTGATAAATGGACTTTTGCAGATAATACAATTACCGAAAACCTGATGATTGAGTTAGCGGAGCACAAGCAAGGTTTTAATTCGGTTTACATGATGTTGCACTCAGGTGCTCGGGGGTCTAAACAACAAATCAAACAATTGTGTGGACTCCGGGGGTTGATGGCAAAACCAAGAAAATCAGGGGATACCGGTGCTGCGATTATTGAGAATCCGATTTTGGCAAATTTCGTAGATGGATTGTCAGTACTGGAATACTTTATATCTACGCACGGTGCTCGTAAAGGTTTGGCTGATACAGCATTGAAAACTGCCGATGCGGGTTACTTGACTCGTCGTTTGGTTGATGTCTCTCAAGATGTGGTAATTAACGAAAGAGATTGTGATACTCTAAGAGGTATTGAAACGACATCGTTAAAAGATAATGAAAAAGTGATACAAAGTTTATCTGATCGAATTAGAGGTCGATATACATTGCATGATATTGTTCATCCAGTTACAGATGAAGTTCTTTTGGCAGCAGGAGAATATATTGACGAGGAAATGGGTAACAATATTGATGAGATCGGGATTGAGGCAGTTACTATTCGTTCAGTGTTGACTTGTGAAACTAAGCGTGGAGTTTGCTTGAAATGTTATGGTAAAAACTTAGCAACTGGAAGAATTGCTGAGCAAGGTGATGCAGTAGGAATTATTGCAGCACAATCGATTGGTGAGCCAGGAACACAGTTAACACTTCGTACTTTCCACGTTGGGGGTACTGCATCGGTATCTAAAACAGAAAGTCAAATGATTGCTAAATTTGATGGACTTCTTGAATTCGATGGTATCCGAACAGTAACTTCAAAAGATGAAGAAAACAAGAAAGTGGATGTTGTTCTTTCACGAACGGGTGAATTAAAAATCGTTGATCCTGAAAATGTTAATAAAACTTATTCAAATTTACATATTCCTTATGGTGCTGTTTTATCAGTAAAAGATAAGAAGAAGATTAAGAAGGGAGATGTAATTTGTGAGTGGGATCCATACAATGCAGTTATCGTTTCTGAGTTTTCAGGTATTGCACAATTTGATTCAGTTATCGAAGGTGAAACTTTCCGAGTTGAAAGAGATGACCAAACTGGATTTGCTGAAAAAGTGATCATCGAATCTAAGAAGAAACGAATGATCCCAATTATTAAAATCGTAAAACCAAATGGTGATGAGCTGCGAAGTTATAACTTGCCAGTAGGATCTTATATCTCTATTGATGAAGGTCAGGAAATCAAAGCAGGTCAGACAATCGTGAAAATTCCTCGTAACCTCGGTAAGATCCAAGATATTACAGGAGGTCTTCCACGGGTTACTGAGTTGTTCGAGGCACGTAATCCTTCAAATCCGGCTGTAACTGCTGAGATTGATGGAATTACCTCTTTTGGAAAAATTAAACGTGGAAACCGTGAGGTAATCATTACAGCTAAAGATGGTCAAATTAGAAAATACTTAATTGGATTATCTAAGCACATCTTGGTTCAAGAAGGAGACTTCGTAAGAGCAGGAACACAACTTTCAGATGGAGCGACTTCTCCTAGAGATATCCTAAATATCAAAGGCCCATTCGCTGTTCAGTATTACTTAGTGAATGGAGTTCAAGAGGTATATCGTTCTCAAGGTATTACGATTAATGATAAACATATTGAGGTGATTGTTCGCCAAATGATGCGTAGAGTTCAAATCGAAGATGCTGGTGATACAACATTCTTGGAAGGAGAAGCAGTAGAAAAATATGATTTCTTAGAGCAAAACGACTGGATTTTCGATAAAAAGTTCGTAACGGATGCAGGTGATTCTAATAAATTAAAAGCAGGTCAATTAGTAACCTTACGTCAAGTGAGAGAAGAGAATTCTTTCTTGAAGCGAGAAGACAGAAAACCTGTTGAGTTCAGAGATGCTGTTCCAGCTACGTCAAGTCCATTGCTACAAGGTATTACTAAATCATCTTTAGGAACGTTCAGTTGGATCTCAGCTGCTTCATTCCAGGAGACGACAAAAGTATTGAGTACTGCTGCTATTGGCGCGAAACGTGATTACTTAACGGGATTGAAAGAAAATGTAATTGTAGGAAAACGAATTCCAGCAGGTACAGGGTTACGTAAGTACGATGAATTGATAGTAACTAATAAAGCGGATTTCGATGCATTCCGTGCAAGAGAAGAAATGCTTGCAGAGGAAGAAATGATTGAAGAGTAAAATCGTTTTATTTGAAATATAAATCCCCAGCAAATCAAATTGCTGGGGATTTTTTTTGGAAAAGAGTAAAAATATTAATGCCGTAGGATATGATACGCTATTATTAAAGTCTTAAACACTTAGTTTTTAACTAAAATATTACTCATTCGTTGCTTTACTTTTTTATCCCCTATCAGTTTTTCTCAACAGTGACAGGCTGATTTTGAGGTAATCTTTAAGGCAACAGCAATCCTAAAAATAATAAGACCGCATGGGCATTGGGAAGAAGATATTTGGCATCAATAGTCAGTCGAGAATTTACAATAGTGAAAGGCAAATATATAGTATATTCGTTGGATTCCACTTTTGCTGTTGAGTTGGATATTATTTCAATAGGAGCTTACTATAAATATTATCAAATTATGGATATAAATACTTGAACCAATGGAGTCCATGCGTGGGCTTAGATAATTGCGATTAGTTAAACATTATAGGGGAAAGTAACTGGAGAGAAGTTTATTCGATTAATAAAAATTAAATGTACAGCACTGCTAAAGTTTTTTTTAGTAAATACTCGTGGGGAAGTAATGTTAAAAAAAACAATTGATTCATTTTAAAATGATCTGTCCTAAGTTGAAAAGGTAATTACTTTTTAAAACATCAGATATGGTTAGTAGGGAATTCTAGATGAGAAAGATAGAGTTAGAATTAATCAATAATTTTTCCAAAATAATCTAAAAAATCACCTCTAATTGGGGGCAGTCTCCATTCTCTTAAACGATTTTTATCTGATAAAGTTAAATACTTTTTGTTTTCACTGATTTGCAAAGAAAATAATCTAGCAACAATA
>OCVR010002152.1_pt1 | contig 15046 bp, 12 predicted proteins | sample 1539091 | NCBI WGS metagenome assembly OCVR01 (sample SAMEA3355530, study PRJEB22509) | marine metagenome | biome: marine; feature: coastal ocean; material: water | place: USA | collected 2010-08-07 | depth 16 m | reverse complement strand
GGCCTCACCCTTGGACACCATATTCACGTGGCATCCAAGGCGGCATGGGAAATTCTCGACAATGAAGCGCATCCGCATGCTCAAGGGTTTGATTCCTGACGGTAAGCGCTACGTAGTTGTTACTTTGACGCTAGTAAAGGTAGTCTTTAGACTTGTACTCGTCGTGACAGGCCTTGCAGGCTTTACCCGTCGCAGCGATGTTGCCCGCGATGGCCTTGCGGTTGCCTGAGTTTACCGCTTCTTGCAGGGCTTGAACCGCCATTGCCATGTCATCCATCTTTGCATTAAAGTCTTCCTTGTTTTCCCAAATGCTAGGCTTGGCCCGGGTTGTACCCTTGTCAGAGCCGTCGGCGAAACCGCGCATGCCATCCATTGAGGTCAGTATGACCAGCTCGTCGGCATACACCGTCATCTGGTCATCGTTCCAGGGGATTTCACCCTTGACCATGGCGACCATGGGGCCGAAATTCAAAGCGATCATAGTGAACCAGGACTGCCGGTAGGATTGCGATACCTCCTTGTCGTTCAGGTGAGAAATAGCAGCAGGTGACAGAGTGATGACGGCTACGGCTGTTACCGCCAGTAGAATCTTGCACGGGTATTTTCGCATGGTGGCCCCTGTTGGTGTGAGTAGTTTGTCGCCGTAGGCGATGATGTCACAGTGTATTGATCGGGTAACAGCCCTGACAAGCATAAATTGCACAGAGAGCGCGCGTAGCCGGCGTGTCACGACCAATTTTTTAAACCTGTCGCCATTTACATGGGTTAGTGGCAGGTATTCCCTCGGTATTGCGCTACCATGCACGTTGTTTCTTGGGGAATGGCTCAATGAGTAAAGAACAGCAGTGGGATTACAGTTTTGATGTTGTGGTTGTCGGCTCCGGTAACGGCGGCATGACCGCGGCTCTGTGCAGCTATGAGATGGGTGCCAAGGATGTGCTGGTGGTCGAAAAATCGGACCTGTACGGCGGTACCAGTTCCATCTCGGGCGGGGGGGTATGGGTACCCTGCAACCGCTATGCGAACGCGGCCGGAGCCGATGATTCTCTTGAGAATGCCAAGAAATACTTGCGTCAGTTGATCACCGAGGAAGAGGTTCCCGAGTACCAGCTTGATGCCTATTTGGAAAACGCCCCTAAGATGGTTGACTTCATGCACGAGCGGACCCAAATGCGTTACGTGACGCTGGAGCACTATCCTGACTATTACACTAATCTCGAAGGCTCCATGGCGGGTCATCGTTCTATGGAGCCCGAGACATTTAATGCCGACCGACTCGGCGATGAGTGGCAGCGTTTGCGTCGCACGCATCCGATGATGCACCTGATGGGCTTGATCGGGTTTACTCAGGTCGAGGCGGCGCTGCTTATCGGCCAACAGCCGGGGTGGTGGAAAACAGCACTTAAGCTGGTGGCAGATTACGTTGTTGATATTCCCTGGCGCCTGAAAGATAAATACGCGCGGAGATTGGCAACCGGGTGTGCCGGTGTCGCGCGCTTGCGTGCGTCCATGCAGGACCGGGACATTCCCCTATGGTTGAACACACCGATGACCCGCGTGGTAGATGTGGATGGCAAGGTGCTCGGTATCGAGGTAACGCGAAATGGTAAGCCCTTGCGAATACAGGCTCGCAGGGGTGTCGTACTGGCAGCAGGCGGCTTTGAGCACAACCAGGAAATGCGGGAAAAGTACCTGCCCAAACCCACCGATCATCGCTGGAGCGCGGGCACGCTGGACAATACCGGGGACGCGATCAATGAGGGTCTGCGCATTGGAGCGAAGATGCACCGGCTCGATGAAGCATGGTGGTGTAATACGATCTCCGTTCCTGGTGAAGAGATACCTCGGCTGAGTATTATGGAAAAGTCATATCCGGGTTCTATCATGGTCAACCCGGCCGGTGAGCGTTTTAGTAACGAATCGCAAAACTACATGGCTTTTCAACAGGAAACATTTGCCAAGCACAGTGATGAAAATCCCCTCAATCCCACCTGGCAGATTTTCGACGCGACGTTTCGTGCTACCTATTTTGTCGGGCCGCTTTACAACAGCAAATTCATGCCGGACTGGGCGCTACCCAAGCGCTATGAGGAGCAGGGCTTTTTCGCCAAGGCAGATACCATTGAGGAGCTTGCTCGCAAGATCCATGTCGACGCATCAGGGCTGGAGGAGAGTGTCCGCAAGATGAACGAGTTTGCGCGATCAGGCGAGGACACTGACCTGCATCGGGGCGAATCTGCCTATGACCGTTATTACGGTGATCCGCGTGTCACGCCTAACCCTTGCCTGGCATCGATCGATAAGCCTCCGTACTATGCGATCAAGGTTGACCCAGGTGATTTCGGGACTCAGGGGGGGATGGTGGTGAACGCCGATGCGCAGGTACTCCACGAAAACGGGCATGTGATTGAGGGTCTTTATGCGATTGGCAACTGCAGTGCACCGACGCTTCCCTGTTACCCCGGTCCCGGCGCAACCCTTGGGCCGGCCATGACCTTCGGCTACCAAGCGGCCAAGGCTATTACCGGCTACCGCGGTTGATCTGCTCAGACGGATGAACAGCATCGCCGGTGTGCCGTACACGTGGTCTTTGTGGTAAAAAAAACTCTGCAAATTAAACTTTCGTTTATTGTGCTGCATCTGTCGTTCGAGCAGTATTGGTGTTGTGCGGCCAAGGATGGCTGCCGCTAAAAAAGGAGATCCTGGCTCCCGCTTCAGTAAAACCGGACTCACACCCCAAGGAAGGGGAGTGCAACAAGAAAAAGCAACGAAGTCCGTTTATTAGCCCGCCTTGTGCGGGTTTTTTCTTGCCTGCGATTCCTCGCCGGTGTGCCCGTTTCGTGCAAACCATGCGTACACGGTGGTCTCGGATTTTGGCGATACCGCGGTCGTCAAATTAGTCGTACCATGTGGCCTTTGATGTTGGAAATGATACGGATGGATAGGCCCCACCTGACACGTGAAGAACTCGAACCCTACTGGATGCCTTTTACAGGCAATCGGCAGTTCAAGGCTGACCCTCGCATGATTGTGGCCTCCGAGGGTGTATTTTTGGTAGACGACAGTGGTCGCAGGGTGCTCGACGGGTTGTCGGGCCTATGGTGTTGTGGCGTGGGCCACAACCGCCGCGAAATTGCTGAGGCCGTCAACGCACAACTGCAAACCCTCGATTACGCCCCCGCATTCCAGTTCGGTCACCCCGGCGCCTTTGCTCTGGCCAGTCGACTAAAGGCCATTACACCGGTAGGTCTGGACTACGCTTTTTTTACCAACTCCGGTTCTGAGGCCGTGGATACCGCCCTCAAGATGGCCCGTGCGTACTGGCGCCTGAGGGGAAAGTCCGGGAAAACGCGGTTTATTGGTCGAGCCAGGGGATATCACGGGGTGAATTACGGAGGCGTTTCCGTGGGAGGGATTCCCGCCAATGTTGAGCCTTTTGGCCCCGTTCTCGAGACTGCGCTGCTGTCAAGCACGCTGTTGCCTGAGAACGCGTTTAGTCGCGGTATACCCGCAGCAGGGCTGGAACTTGCTGAAGAGCTGACTGCTCTGATCGCACGCTTCGGGGCTGACCAAATTGCAGCAGTTATTGTCGAACCGGTTGTTGGCTCCGGGGGTGTCGTGCCGCCACCACTCGGTTACCTGGAGCGTCTGCGCGCCATTTGCGATGAAAACGAGATTCTGCTGATCTTCGACGAGGTGATTACTGGCCTGGGTCGCTGCGGCGCGATGACCGCAGCGGAAGTGTTTGGAGTAGTGCCGGATATTATGACCCTCGCCAAGCAGTTGACTAATGGCGCGATTCCCATGGGTGCTGTTATGGCTTCGGCGCCGATTTATGAGGCGTTCATGAACGCTGGCGCGCCTCAACACCTGCTGGAGTTCAATCACGGCTACACTTACTCGGGTCATCCTGTGGGCTGTGCTGCTGCACTGGCGGTGCTGGATATACTCGAGCAGGAGGCGCTTCCTCAGAGAGTAGCGAAAGAGGCGATGTATTTCGAAGACGTATTGCACGAGCTCAAAGGCGCGCCCCACTTACGGGATATTCGTAATTTCGGTTTCGCGGGTGGCTTGCAGCTGGCGCCAATGGAGGGAGATCCCACACGTCGGCCTTTTGAAGTCGCTATGCGAATGTGGCACAAGGGCTTTTACGTGCGCTACGGCGGCGATATTATCGCGCTGGGCCTACCTTTCATCATGGAGCGAAACGAGATCGACAGTCTGGTAACGGCTCTGGGTGAAGTGCTGGACGAGTTGGATTGAGCGCGCGCATGACCTGGTCGCTGTTATGAGCCTGGCCGGCACCTTGAACCTGTTTTATGCCTCGCTGGCGGTTTCACTGCCCACCTTCGCCTGGGTTGCCCTGGGCGTTGCGCTCAATGCGTTCGGTATTCTGCCCCAGTGGCTGAATGACAGGATTTCCCTGTTGGCCTTCAGGTTTGGATTGCCACTGATGTTGTTCGCCGGAGCGGCTCAAGTGGACTATAGCGCTCTGGGAGCAGCGCGGTACCTGCTCGCGGGGCTGATCGCGACCTTGTTGGTATTTGCGGCCAGCTGGCTCTACACCCGCTGGCGCGGTCACCCAAAAAGGGAGCAAGGAATATTCGTGCAAGCCGCTTTTCGCTCCAATCTGGCGATTGTCGGTATGGCGCTTACGCTCTCTGCCTACGGTGAGCGCGGGCCTGAACTGGCGGCGTTGCCGGTTGCGCTAATGACCGTGCTTTACAATATTCTTGCGGTCTGGGTGCTTGACAGTACTCTTGGCAATAGCACAAAGCTGGCCAACGTGTTCAGGGGTATCGTGCTAAACCCGCTGGTTATCGGTGTAATGGCCGGTGTTTGTCTGGCAGTCTCTCCGATGTCCGTGCCTGCGGCAATGCGACCTGCCGGGGTTATTTTGTCGGGTTTTTTTCTGCCTCTGGTATTGATTTGTATTGGTGGGTCCATGCGTTTTTCACGCTTGTACAGGGCCGGTCCCCTCACCTGGGAGGCCAGTGCATGGAGGCTTATTCTGGCACCTATGGCGGGCGTTTTAGTGGCCTTGTCCCTGGGCGTGCGCGATGAACATCTGGGGGTTTTATTCCTGTTGCTGGCAACACCCGTGGCTGCCTCCAGTCATGTCATGGTTGCGGCTGCCCGTGGAGACAGTACGTTGGCGGCAAACATTATTGTGTTGACCACGCTACTGTCCCTCGTGACGATTACCGCAGGTTTTTTTACGCTGGCTTATTTTTCCATGGTTGGCAAACTACAATAGCGACGGTGCTTTATCAGAGAGTAGCCGTGTACTGTATGTCCGACTAACCCGATTGAGGATGACACAACATGAAGCCTGTGTTGGATATGCCGAATCCCTCGCGCCTCGAGGACTGGCGTTGCCTGGCGCCCGGTGCTTTTGCGGCACGCCCCTTCAGTAGCGCCCAATGCCAGGACTTGCTTGCGCAAATAGTTGCGGGAAAAGCGTTCTCATCGGTGCCTCGGGAGCAGCCCAATTCCATGCATAACTATGGAATGGTAGTGAATAATCCGGAGCTGTCTGCACAGCTTGCCTGTCTACCAGACACGTGGCTCGCGACGGTCATTCCAACGCTTTTTCCGCACTTGCCCGGTGGTCGCTTTGGCGATCAGCATGCTTTTATGGTGTTCTATGGTGAAGATGCAGAGCGGGAGCTGGCACTGCACGTCGACGCCAGCCATATCACCCTGAACATCTGTCTCGAAAACGACGCTCAGGGTGGCGAGATCAATTTCACCGGGGCTCGCTGTGCACGACATGTGAACGAGCCGCCTGATCGAATCACTGTGAGCCATCGCTTTGAACCCGGTGATGTGTTGTTACATGTGGGTAACCAGCGGCATCACGTGTCCCCGCTGCGCGGGGGACGGCGCAGAAATTTACTGGTCTGGTACCGTTTGGAGACTGAGGTTTTTGACCACAGCAACAGCTGGGTACAGTCGATTTGTGCTACCTGCTCTGCGTGATCAAGTGAAATTCACCGAAGGTTGGTCCCTGCAGGCGCGAAAGCATGCTGGCAGTATCGCGCATGATCTGTACGGAGGCTTTGTGTTAGTAAGTCATTATCACCTATCGATGACACGTAAAACTCAGCGAGGCGGACCAATTTGCAGATCTGGCGTGACGCCTCATGCGGATCGCGGCTCGGGCTCTGGTAGTATCACGCAGTTGCAAAACACGGGTCATGCAGGGGGCAGCCGGCTGGGATACAGTTGTGTTCGTTAGCGAAATAGTGGCACGAAGACAGGCAACTTGATGCCTGGACGGGGGGCAGATAGTCCTGCCCTCTGGAGCAAGCCGCAGATTCAATACTTATTTACCAGGAGAACGGATGAAAGATTTTAAGGGAAAAACGGCGGTTATAACCGGCGGCGCAAGTGGTATCGGGCGAGCCATGGGAGAGTTGTTTCTTTCCAACGGTATGCAGGTAGTGTTAGCAGACATAGAGCAGGACGCGCTGGATCGCACAGTGTCGGAGTTGTCTGCCATTGGGCCATGTATCGGAGTAGTGACAGACGTGTCGAAAGCTCTGGATGTGCAGGCACTCGCCGATAAAACGATCGATACTTATGGTGGTATTCATATCGCCTGTAATAACGCAGGTGTCTTCGCAGGTGGACTGCTATGGGAAGAGAGTCTCGCTGATTTCCGCTGGCAGCTGGACGTGAATGTGTGGGGTGTTATCCATGGTATCCGTACCTTTGTACCTATTATGAAAGCGCAGGACACGGAGTGTCACGTGGTAAATACCGCATCCATGGCGGCGGTTACAGCCATGCCGTATTCAGGAATCTATCACATGACAAAGCATGCGGTGCTGGCCGTGAGCGAGTCGCTTTATCACGAGCTTTCTTTTCACGCCCCGCATGTAAAGGTCTCTGTGCTGTGCCCGGAGGCGATCAATACCGGTATCTCTAATTCCGAGCGCAATCGTCCCGAGGTTTATAGCGGTGACGGAAACATTGTCGAGACAGACGAGCGGCTCATGGTTTCGCAGGCGCTAAACGACAGTGTCAGTGCCGGCATCGGACCAGAAGTTATGGCGCAGCGCGTGCTCGACGGTATTATTGAAGAGCGTTTCTATTTGTTTTCGGACGAAGCCTGGCGAAAAGCAGCTAATATACGACTGGACGATGTACGTGAGGCGCGCAACCCCACCTTCGCGCCTCCAATCTAGCCCCCGAAGACACTCAAAACACCTGGAGTTTTAACCATGCCAGACACTAACTTTGGTATCCCGGACGACGATGCGGTGATTGAGAAAGCCCTCGAGGATGCCAGCATACCCACGCTCATGATGAGTATGATCCACATGAGCGGTGACGCCCGCCTGCTCGACGGAGAGGTACGTCCCGCTGGCGTATTTATCAATGAGTACCAGGGGTACATGAGCGAGGAGGCGAAAGCCACCGTCCGTGCGCAGGCGCTGGAGGTGATCAAGGCCTTTCGCGACGGAGGGTGCAAGCTGCCGCCGCCGCCTGACGCAAAAACGGTGCATCGCATGATGAATTTTCTGGTCGCGGCGGAGGTAGCTGAAGATTATGTTCCCATGATGCTGGAAGAAATGGAGTTGGACGGCGTAGACCAGCGCAGTGACGCGTGGAATGACGACCTAACAGTAAAGGTGCGTAGGGAGCACAAAGTGCTGGTTATCGGTGGTGGCATGTCGGGTGTGCTCGCGGCCTATCGCTTGCAAGAGGCAGGAATCCCCTTTGTTCTCATCGAGAAGAATGCATCTGTCGGGGGGACATGGTTCGAGAATCGGTATCCCGGTGCCAGAGTGGATGTCGGAAACCATCTTTATTGCTATTCCTTCGAGCCCGCTCATCACTGGTCAGAGTATTTCTCACAACAAGGTGAGCTGCAGCAGTATTTTGAAGGCGTAGTGAATAACCATCGCTTGCAGGACCATATCCGCTTCGGTACAGAAGTTACGCGGGTTGTTTTCGAGGAGGACAGTAAACTTTGGGCGGTTGACACCGTGGACAAGGACGGTAGAAAAGAGCAATACGTGGTGAACTCGGTGATCAGTGCTGTAGGCCAGTTAAACCGCCCCACATATCCCGATATACCTGGCATAGAGTCTTTCAATGGTCAGTGGTGCCACTCAGCGAACTGGGATAACTCTATCGATTGCACTGACAAAACGGTGGTTGTCATTGGTTCGGGTGCCAGCGCCTTCCAGATGGTCCCTACAATTGCAAAACGTGTGGCTCACATGACCGTATTCCAGCGCTCGGCACCATGGATGTTCGAGAATCCGATTTATCATGACAAGGTACCGCAAGGTAAAAAATGGTGTCTTCAACATTTGCCATTTTATACGCGCTGGTTCCGCTTTCTTATCTTCTGGCCGGCCTGCGATGGCGCCTATGACACAGTGTTTGTCGATCAGGACTGGCCTCACCAAGATCGCTCGATCAACGCGATGAACGATATGGTGTACGACATGTTTGCGGAGTATATAAAGGGGCAGGTGGGAGATGATGAAGACTTACTCGGAAAGGTGATCCCGGATTACGCCCCGATGGGAAAGCGCACACTGCAGGATAATGGCAGCTGGTTGTCGGCACTTAAGCGTAACAATATCGATCTCGTCACTTCGGGTGTTGTCAGTGTTAGTGAGGAGGGCGTTACTGCCGAGGATGGTATATTTTATCCGGCGGATATCATTCTATATGCCACGGGGTTCGAAACCGACCAGTTCCTGTGGCCGATGGAGATTCGGGGCAGGGGGGGTGTCACCTTGGCAGATCAATGGGGATTGGAGCCGGCGGCCTACCTTGGAATCACCGTGCCGAATTTTCCGAATTTCTACTGCATGTATGGCCCAGGCACTAATTTAGCTTTTGGCGGTAGCCTTATTTTCAATGGCGAGTGTCAGATTCGTTATATCATGGAGTGTCTAAAAGCCCATATTCAGTCTGGCGAGCAGACCATGGAATGCAAAGAGGACGTATTTGCCGACTACAACAGTCGATTTCGCGCGCTGCATGCGCAGTTAGTCTGGGAGCACGATTCTATCAAAACGAGTTTTTACCAGAACGCGGAGGGCAAGGTGACTCTGTTGTGGCCATGGAAAATACTTGATATGTGGCGTTGGACCAAGCAGGTCAATCAAGACGATTACTATCTTGGCGGTTAGCGGATTTTTACTAATGACAGTGTGAGGGAATTGTATGTCCAACCTGAAAAATAAAGTGGCTATTGTCACAGGCGCTGCCTCCGGTATTGGCCTGGCCTGTGCCCAACGGTATGCTCGGGAGGGGGCCGTTGTCATCGGTTTGGACCGTAACCGGACAGATGCCTGGAATAGTTTTGAGGCTGCGATAGATGCCTGTCGTTTTCATCAGGTAGATGTCACCGATGCCGATGCTACCAATACTGCAGTGGCCAGAACGGTAGAGGAGTTTGGGCGCATCGACATCCTGCTTACAGCCGCGGGCATTGGAGAGGCGGGTCCAGTCAATATGCTGGATGAAGACACGTGGGATCGGGTCATCAATGTGAATCTCAAGGGTACTTTCCTCTCCATCAAGGCAGTTTTAGACACCATGATGGCACAGCGCTCTGGCAGTATTGTTACGGTTGCGAGCGTAGAGGGACTCAATGGCACCGAGGGCGGGAGTGTTTACAATGCCTCGAAAGGCGGCGTAGTTATGTTGACCAAAAATATTGCTATCGATTACGGACGTTTGGGGATTCGTTGTAACACCATTTGCCCCGGCTTTATTAACACACCATTGCTGCATGAGGTCATGGATGCCATGCCCGACTTTAAAAAAGATGTCGAACGGGAAACCAAAATTGGACGTTTTGGCAAGCCAGAGGAAATTGCGGGTGCGGCCTATTTTCTGGCATCAGATGATGCTTCTTTCGTGACGGGTCATAGCTTGGTGGTCGATGGCGGCTACACGGCGGGGCACAGTCACGGTATCGTCGAGTTGATGGGGCTGGTGTAACCAGTTCGGCTGCAGTGCACGCGGAGTTTATTTTCTATGTCTGAGCAGTTCGACTTTCGGCGATTTGTGGATGCGCAGGAAACGGTAATCGACGTGGTATTTGCCGAGTTGGCTGTCGGCCGAAAGCAAACCGACTGGATGTGGTTCATATTCCCGCCGTTGGCTGGCGTGTTTGAGAGTGATGCGGCGAGGCGGTATGCGATGTCGGGACTCGATGAGGCCAGAGCCTACCTCGCGCACCCTCTGTTGGGCGCGAGGCTCGAGAAATGCTGTGGTTTGCTGCTCGACACCGGGGATGCGACCGCTGAATCTATGCTGGGCTCGGGCGATGCGCTTGTACTCCGCGCCTGCATGACGCTGTTTGGACAGTTTCATTACGAGGGTATTTTTGATGAGGTGTTGGCGGCCTACTTCGAGGGCCTCCAGCATGCGACTACGCTGGAACTTCTGGCAGGTGCAATGCAGGAGTGACGAGGCTAGCTGCGCACGCGCCGAGCGAGTGCGCACCTGCCTTCACACGTGTCTTGCTACCGGCCAAGAATAGAGCGCGCTACCAGCTCTCGCATGATCTCCGACGTGCCACCGTAAATCCGTTGTATCCGTGCGTCGGCATAGTAGCGCGAAATCGGGTACTCAATGGTATAGCCATAACCACCGAATAACTGCAGGCACTGGTCAATTGTCTTGCACTGCATTTCGGTGCTCGCATATTTCAACATGGCGGCATCCTCAGATGTGAGTTCTTCGCGAGTATAGGCGTCTGCGCATTTTTCATAGAAAGCGCGGTTTACTGCAATGTCGGTTTTTACATCAGCCAGCGTGAAACGGGTGTTCTGAAAGCTCGCTACTGTTTGCCCGAAGGCCTTGCGCTCTTTTACGTAGTCGATAGTAATTTCCATTGCCCCTTCCGCTGCTGCAATGGCCTGTGCGGCGATGCCAAGGCGCTCCCGCGGAAGCTCCTTCATCATGATGACAAAACCCTTGTTCAGTTCGCCCAGCAGCGCGTTGGCGGGGAGGCGCATATCCTGAAAGAACAGCTCGGCGGTATCTGAAGTATGCTGTCCCAGTTTCTCGATTTTCTTGCCCCGGTCAAACCCGGGTAGGGTGGTGTCCACCAGGAACAGCGAGGTTCCCTTGGCGCCTTTGCCGGGATCGGTAATTGCGGCAACGATGACAAGATCAGCGAGCATGCCATTGGTGATGAATATTTTTGAGCCATTGAGTATCCACTCGTCGCCATCCTGAACAGCGTTAGTACGAATAGACTGCACGTCTGAGCCTGCACCGGGTTCTGTCATGGCTAATGCCCCCAGCGCTTCGCCGGCGACCATTTTGTGCAACCACTGCTGCTTTTGCTCCTCTGTACCGAAGTGCTCGATATAGGGCGCTACGATATTGCTGTGTATGCTATAGCCGGTAGCGATTCCGCCAAAGCCCATATGCGACAGCTCCTCGATGACGGAAAACGTCACCTGGGGAGATGTCTCCGCAGCACCGTAAGCCTCGGGCAGGTCAGGACAAAGCAGGCCCGCTTCGCCGAGTTTGTTCCAGAGAGATCTTGGAACAATGTGTTGCTCCTCCCATGTTTCGATATGCGGTGCGATTTCGTGTTCGAGGGCCCGTCGCGTCATATCGCGAAACAGGGTCATTTCTTCGTTATCCATGCAGGTGCTCCGACTGCGGTTCAGGGTGCGCTATTTTGCGCGATTGTCCCGTCCGAAACAATGCGATTAGAGTCCGGGAACGCTCGCCCGGGCGCGCAGCACAATGCAGCCCGGTCGCCCGATGAATGCAAATAACTGCATAGTCTGCTTTGAGGCACTGGCCAGTTCGCCTGCGAGTGCTTACACTGTCGAGTCTTTGCCAATTAAGCCAGCGGGAGAATGTTCATGCGCGAGTACAAGCAGTTTTATATCAACGGTCAGTGGGTGGATCCGGTTACCCCTAACGACTGCGACGTCATTAACCCCGCCAATGAGGAGGTGTGTGGTCAAATCTCGCTGGGGTCTGAGGAGGATGTCAATAGAGCCGTTGCAGCTGCCAAAACCGCTTTTGAGAGTTACAGCCGCACCAGCAGGCAGGAGCGCATCGAATTGCTTGAGTCCTGTGTAGAGACCTATAAAAAATACTATGCGGATATCGCTAATGCGATTCGCGAGGAAATGGGTGCTCCCGCCAGCCTGGCGATGACAGCACAGGCCTATACCGGGCAGGGCCACCTGGAGGAAGCACTGCGAGTGCTCAGGGACTTCGAGTTCGAGGAGGATTTGGGCGACCACCGACTATTCAAGGAGCCCATTGGTGTGTGCGGGCTCATAACGCCCTGGAATTGGCCGGTAAATCAGATTTCCTGCAAGGTTGCTCCCGCTCTCGCGGTCGGCTGCACGATGGTGCTCAAACCCAGTGAAGTCGCCCCTCTATCGGCCTACCTGTTTTCGCAGGTTATGCATGAGGCGGGCGTGCCCGCAGGCGTATTCAATATGGTCAACGGCGATGGCAAAGCGGTTGGCACTGCGTTGTCGAAGCATCCCGATGTAGCGATGATGTCTTTCACGGGTTCTACACGGGCAGGCTCGCTGGTGGCTCAGAACGCCGCTCCAACCGTCAAGCGTGTAACGCAGGAACTGGGCGGCAAATCGCCCAATATTATTCTCGATGATGCGGATCTCGAAGCTGCGGTTACCCGCGGCCTGGTGCACATGTACAACAACACCGGCCAATCCTGTAACGCACCCTCTCGCATGCTGGTGCCACGTCATAAGCTGGCCGAGGCTGAAAAGATTGCGGCCAAGGTGTCGGCGTCGGTTGTAGTGGGTGACCCCGCTGATGAGAAGACTACGATGGGCCCGGTAGTATCCGAGGTACAGTTCAAAAAAATTCGCAAGTTAATCAACGCAGGCAAAAAAGAAGGTGCGAAGGTGGTTTGCGGCAGCACGCGCCGACCGAAGGGAATGGACAAGGGCTATTACATACGGCCTACCGTGTTTTCCGAGGTGACGAACGACATGGTTATCGCCCGCGAGGAGATTTTCGGACCTGTGCTGGCGATGATTCCCTATGATACGGAAGAAGAAGCTATCCGCATCGCTAATGATACGCCCTACGGTTTGGCGGGTTATGTGCAAAGCGGAGATGTCGGGCATGCTCGCGATGTCGCCTCCAGGATTCGTGCCGGCAACGTGCATATCAACGGTGCTTCAGGCGGCTTCGATGTCCCATTCGGTGGCTTCAAACAGTCCGGCAATGGACGTGAGTGGGGTAGCCACGGTTTTACTGACTACCTCGAAATCAAAGCCGTCGAGGGCTTTGGTCGATAGGTAGCGCTGCCATGGGCCGCTTCATCCTCGCCATCGATCAGGGAACAACGGGCAGTACCGTTGCCCTGATGGATGCGCGCGGCAAAGTGCGGGCCAGCGTCAACTATGAGTTTCCACAGATTTACCCAAAGCCCGGCTGGGTAGAGCACTGTCCAGCGGATATCTGGGCGTCTATCGCCAAGGGCATACGCGCAATATTGAGGCGGAAAGTATGCAAAGCAGCGGATATCGCGGCCATTGGTATCGCCAACCAGCGTGAAACAGCGTTGGTGTGGGATCGCAGGACTGGGGACCCCCTCAATAATGCCATTGTATGGCAATGTCGGCGCACCACGGATTTTTGTCAGTCCCTGAAGCAACGCGGACATGAAGGCCTTGTCAAGCGTCGGTCTGGTCTGGTGCTCGACCCGTATTTTTCCGCCAGTAAGTATCGCTGGTTGCTGGGCAATACGACAGGCATCAAAGCCGCACTGCGCCGCGGTGAGGTCGCTGCCGGTACGATCGACAGTTTTCTGTTGTGGCAGCTTAGCGGGGGCGAAGTGCATGCCACCGATATTTCCAATGCCTCTCGCACGTCACTAATGAATCTCAAAACGGGGCAGTGGGACGACCAATTACTGGACTTGTTTCAGGTGCCTCGGGAGATACTCCCTGCGATCTGCCCCTCCAGTGGGATTCTGGGACACACTCGTGGCGTGCCCGGATTACCCGATGGCATCCCCATCGCCGGTGTGGCCGGCGATCAGCAAGCAGCCTTGTTTGGGCAGGCTGGCTTCGACGCGGGTGACGCCAAATGTACTTTTGGCACGGGCTCTTTTATCTTGATGAATACAGGCAGTGAGACGTTGCATTCCAAGGCCGGCTTGCTCACGACTGTGGCCTGGCAGCTGGGTGAGGAGGGACGTCGTGTCTATGCCCTCGAAGGAGGCGCTTTCGTTTGTGGCGCTGCGGTGCAGTGGTTGCGGGACGGGTTAAAAATTATAAAAAGTGCGCCGGATATTGAGGCGCTGGCCGCCGAAGTGTCTGATCACGGCGGTGTGGAATTTGTGCCTGCGCTCACGGGTCTGGGGGCGCCCCATTGGGCACCCGATGCGAGAGGGACGCTGACGGGTCTTACCCGGGGAACAGAGCGAGGGCATATCGCCAGAGCAACGCTGGATGCAATGGCTCTGCAGAATGCAGATATCCTCAGAGTGATGGAAGGGGAGTTAGGCAGGCGTATGAGACCTTTACGCGTTGATGGAGGTGCTGCGGCCAACAACTTGCTGATGCAAATTCAGGCGAATGTACTGGGTCGTCGATTGGTGCGCCCAAGGGTGATCGAGACAACCGTAGCTGGCGCCAGCTACCTGGCCGGGCTCGGCGTTGGGCTCTGGAAGAGCCCGGCAGATATTCGCAAAATCTGGCGGGCAGATCGGGAGTTTGAAGTCAAAACGAGTGCGGCGGCCAGGCGCAAGCGACATGAATCGTGGGACGATGCGCTGCGGCGCACTTTGCTGTCCTAGACGCGTGCCGAATGGCTGACATACTTTCTTTTCGCAAGCCTTCTTTAAAACAAAAACACAAAGGCAACACCTTGTGCCGTCATGGCCACCACAAGTGGCAGGTTGATACCGAAAAACAGTTTGACGTAAAGAGGGGTCGACTGGTTACCGTCTATCGTTGTGTTCGCTGTAACAACCAAAAGGTGGTGAGTCACTGAGCAACTTCAAAACTGCGGATGCAATTTGACGCGGTTCGCCTGCCGCCTC
>OCVR010002149.1_pt1 | contig 15053 bp, 12 predicted proteins | sample 1539091 | NCBI WGS metagenome assembly OCVR01 (sample SAMEA3355530, study PRJEB22509) | marine metagenome | biome: marine; feature: coastal ocean; material: water | place: USA | collected 2010-08-07 | depth 16 m | reverse complement strand
AGACATATCGTATTCGTGGCACAGAAGAAGCAAACGAACGTATTGGTAAAAGTATTAGTGACCTTGAACGTAGACGTACAGTCTGGGAATCAAAGCGTGACACAGACATACAAGAATTAGAAACTAACTTATTAAACTTACAACATATTGACATTGATGTTGAACTAAAAGCACATGGCGAGTTTGAAGAATTCAATACAAAGAAGTTACAAATAGATACTTTAACTGCTGAAATAGCAAGATTAACCAGCACTAAAGATAGAGAACAAAAACGCTTAGACAAAGCACAAAATGACCTTAATTCTACATTAGAACACACATGTTATGCGTGTGGACAAGAACTACATGATGAAAAACATGAGCAAATTGTTGCACAAAAAACAGAAGCAGTAGCAGAAAGCCAAGAGCATATCAATGAGTATGATGCAAAAATAGAAGAATATAATATTGGGTTAACGCATTGCGGTGTACTTGAAAAAGCGCCTACTCTGCATTACAACAGTATTAAAGAAGCATATGAACATCAGAACAAACTTAGCACTGCTGAAACTGATCTAGTGCGTATCAAAGAAGAAATAAATCCATACAATGAACAGATAACCACATTAAAAGATACTGGGTTGCAAGAAGTTAATTGGGATGAGGTAAATAGAATTACCGAACTAAAAGAACATCAAGACTTTTTGTTGAAGCTACTTACTAACAAAGATAGTTTTGTACGTAAAAAGATTATTGAACAGAACTTGCAGTTCTTAAACACTAGACTAGAGTATTATATTACACGATTAGGCTTACCACACGAAGTACAATTCCAAAGCGACTTAACTGTAACAATTACACAGTTAGGACAAGATTTAGACTTTGATAACTTATCACGTGGTGAACGTAATCGACTTATACTTGGACTCAGTTGGAGCTTCCGTGATGTATTCGAAAGTATGAATCATCCTATTAACTTAATTTGTATTGACGAATTAGTTGACAGCGGAATGGATACAATTGGTGTTGAAAGTGCATTAGGTGTATTAAAGAAAATGGAACGTGAACGACATAAAAATATTTTACTTATTAGTCATAGAGATGAACTAGTGGGTAGAGTAGATAATGTATTACAAGTTACCAAAGAAAACGGTTTCACTACATTCAACGTAGAGCTTGATGTAGTTGATGCGTAAACACTTAGAAATAAGTGAAGACAAACAAACAGATTTTTGGCCTGTATTAAAGATTGACGAGAAGTCAATTGGGCTAGACATTTTGTTAAGATTAAAAAAAGAAATTAAAATTGAGCAGCAAAAGCAACCCTAGCGATTGGACACACAACAATATAAAAGTTGATGAATTGCCTGCAGAGGCAGAGGGATTTGTATATTTAATTACAAATACTACTAACGATCGTAAGTACATAGGCAAGAAGCTAGCAAAGTTTAAAACAACCAAGCCTCCGCTTAAAGGCAAAAAAAACAAAAGACGTGGTACAAAAGAAAGTGACTGGAGAACTTATTGGGGTTCATCAGATCATTTAAATGCAGATGTACTTTTATTAGGAGAAGATAAGTTTACAAGAGAAATTTTGTATTACTGTCCTAGTAGAGGGGTTCTAAGTTATTTAGAAGCAAAAGAACAATTTGATCGTAAAGTTTTAGAATCAGATGAATACTATAATGGTATCATTAATGTGAGAGTAGGAAGTTCAAAGATTCTCACAGAACATTTAAAAAAGGTCGACAAGCTATAACACATATGTTATGCTAATAACAAGAAATAGCGTTTTAACTCTATTATCTGCTAATAATTAAAGTATCATATAATTACTAGTACAACTCTAATATCTACTAACACAATTCTAATATAGTTCTAATACAATTCTCACAGGCTCTGTTTGGTCGGGATACCTCGACTCACCTTGCGAGTATATGACATCGTATGCTTAGATTCTGGTGTTGCCTTTGGTCAATGCGCTGGTCTGACCAACCAAAATGAGTAAGCTCTCCTGACGTTTGGAACTTACGAGTAGCCCTTAGTCGTCGTTATGGCAATGGGTGTTCTTGCGCTGATAAGCAGTAAGTAAAGAGGTACCGCACAACCGCCTCTTCCATGTGCTAATATGGTTTTACTATAACGAGTGGGTATTCTTGACGGGAAATGATTCTATCAATTTTATTTTGCATTTGGCTTTAACAAGCTAAGTGTGAATAAAAAATCTAGGAAATAAGCTGATAAATAGTTTAAAGTAATATATCATTATTAACTTTATATATTATATCTCTTAAACTATTAATAGTAAAAAAAGTACATAGAGTATTGCGTTAGCAATACGAATATGATGATGTCGTGAGACATCGATATACTAAACAACACAATAGAAATGAACAGTTATGACTAATAAAAACTTTGAGCAATTTAAAATAAACTTTACTGATTGGATGATCAATAAGTTAGAAGTAAACAAAGAAGATGGATATCCTACGTGTCCTTATGCTAAAACTGCTAGAGTTCAAGATAAAGTACAGTTTATAGATTGTCAAGGACCTGCTCCAGATAATATCTTAGAGTTTGATCCTCGTACAAAAATGGTGGGGGTGTGTTACTTTGGCAATGATGTAGATGTAACAAAACTTGATTTAAATCACATCAGGGAACTTAATCCAGATCTAATGTATCTAACTAGTACAACAACTTCTGGGCACTTTGTACAAAACATATCTAATGTTATTCTAGTACAAATTAGAAGTGAACTATTACGTAGACGTGCTAGCTTGCACAAAACAAATTACTACGATAGTTGGCCTGCAGAGTATTATAAAGAAATAATGCTCGATCAGTAATTACATTCTACCTTTTGGTTTAGATGCTTGTTCCATTGCTAGGTTTTGTTCTTCTCTAAACTCATTTAAACGATCAACAAACATTGCTAAAGAATCAATGGGCATTCCCATTATTTCTTCATATGTTACCAAGCCTCCCGATTTAATGATTAAATCTAAATAGCCAGCTTCGGTTTGTTTAAGATCTTTATTATAACGTTCTAGTATAACTTGTATTTCGTCGGGCTGTCGAGATGCTATCAACCCGCGAAAAAATTTGCAATGTCCAGGTCAATTGATGTTTTCCAAGTATGTTCACAATCTATACAAGTAGCATCGAAGTTAGTGTCAATGTTATTGTCACTTAGTGATTCAACTACAGTTCTAATAACATCGTAATCTTCTTTAGTGATACTCTTTAACCATTCAAGTATTAACTCTGCCTCTTGCACAATTTCACCTTCTGGTGGCTTAACTTGTGTAATTGCGTTAGCAATAAGACTTACAGTAATATCAGCAATTTCAATAAATGTTTCACCGAATTTTATCTGTCTTTCTTCATCTGATAGTTTTGCATCATTTAGGCCATCGATTAACTTAGTTTGTTTAATACGTTGTATTTGTAACAAAGTTCGGTCTTCTAATGTATAAGGCTTGCAATTAATTTTAAAACCATTATCTAGTTTGCAACTATCTTCTGATGTGTTTTCAGTTACAGTTGCTAACAATGCGTTAGTGCTAACAGCTAGTTGATTTAAAAAGTCACATTCTGGGCATTTAATATCAACACTGATATCATCACCATAGCTAGCTAATCGTATAGCAATTAATACAACCATAAGGTCATTAACAGGCATTTCATGTGGATCACCAATGTCAGGCGCACAACTAGCAATCAAACTAAATGTAGCCTCTCCGTTAAACAATGCATCTGGTGTCTTTGAAATTAGTTCATCTCTAGCAGTCATGCTATAAATTGCTAATTCACCGTCAACGCTTAATTTAGGCTTTTCATTGTAATACTTTCCGCCACTTGGCAGAGAAACATACAATGCAGGCTTCCTATATGCCTGTATAAGTGGATTTGTCATTTTTAATCTCCATAAATACTGTAGTACAGTACAAGAGTATTTATCTAATTAAAATACCAGTTAATTAAAGAGAACCAATGGAAATAGAACAGTTACAAGCAGATGTCGATCAAATCTTTTCCCAATATCCTTGGGCAACCGAAGAAACGGCACAAAAGATGGCAGCCTTAGCTACTACTAATGCAGTTAAAACCACCGCCTTGGCTCTTGCTATGAAACAGCTTTTAGGAACAACTAGTGCTGATGGATTAAAATCAAGCATAAAGCAAACAGCATCTGACTTAAAAAAGAGTACTGCTGCTACAAAAGCACGTATATCTCGTGCTAAAGGATATGCAGAAAGAATAGGCAAAGTTGGTGGCGGAATGTCTGGCCTAGACGCAATAACAGAATTAACAGCAGCAGGTGCGGAAGCATTGTCAGCAGGTGCAAATGGACTAGCTGGTATGACCAGCAAAATGCCTGGTGTTAACCTAGCACTAAAAGGTACAGCATGGTTAACAGGAGGTGTTGCAGCTACTGCTGGTATTGCAGCAGTTTTTAGTAAGTTAGTATCTCAACAAGAAAAAGAGTTAAGAACTATGATAGACGTTGGACTTGTACTTTCAGACTCGGATAGCTATACAACATTACGTGGAAATGCAGTTGACCTAGGAATGAACTTAACTGACTATTCAGCACTAATGAATGGAACATCAGAATTATTAACTGGTGTAGGTGAAACTATGGCAGCAGGTCAGGGTAGGCTATACAATTTTTTAACAAACCCAGAAACTGTTAAACGTGTAAAGAATTTTGGTTACACACCAAAAGAATTGTCAATGGTGCTAGCCGACGAAGCTAAACAGTTGTATAATTTAAATTTAATAAACGAACTTAACGATGTTGATCAAAAGAAAGTTGTTGATAGTTTTGAAATCAACAACAAAGTTGCAATGTTCTTAGCAAATCAAATGGGCGGCCGTAGACAAGAATTAATGGATGCCAGAAAACTGATACGAGAGAATAAAACTTTCCAACAGGCAATGATGCAAAACCAAGACCACTATGCTGACACATATGGTGAAAATGCACAAGCGAATGTAGAACGGTTTGCAGATCTTTTTGCAATGCTGTCTGGTCCAATACTTGGAGAACAGTTAGGCGGCGAAATGGTACATGTATTAGCAAGGACAGTAAGTAACATAAGCTATGATGTTACGCCTATCAATGATATGCAAAGAGATACTATTCGTGTATTAAATAAGTTGGGACCTGGCGTAATGCAACACGTTGTGGACCTGTTTGAAGATGGAGTAACTGGTAAATTTGACGCCAACGATCCAGCAACTACAATAAAAAGAATAGGTGACATTGTAAAGTTAATTACAGATGCTCCAAGTTTACAAGGAATAGATCCTGAATCTATGCTCATTGAAGGTATAAGAGCAAGTGCCACTCTAATTGAAAAAACTGTTTTTGCAAAACCAGTTGAAGAAGTTAGAACATACATGGACAACCTTCAGGTTGGAATAGATGGCGCTGATGATTCAATTGAAATAGTTGGTGAAATGGGTAGAATGTTCTTACAAGTACAAGATACAATAACACCTGGATTTGCTGAAGTTGGTACAGTTATGAAAATAATGGGAGATTCAGTTGACGGATTTGCATCAGTGTGGTCTTCTGTATTTGGTTTAAACAACGGAGTAAATCCTGATAATGCTGGTTTAGAAAATGTTGCTCAGGACTTTCGCAAAAATGCAATGTTAACAACACTACTGCCATCAACCGCTGTTCTTGATTCAAATGGAAAAATAGACACAACTACAGCGTTATCATTTGATAAAGATTCAAATAGAGAAGCAGTAGCTGAAGCAGTAAGCAGAACAATGCTTATCAATAAACAATTGATAGATGGATTCAGAGCACTCCAAAAAGAACAAATTGATGCACAATATCAAATTAAAAAATTAGGAGTAGACGACCTTGCAGAAACAGAAGAAGATTTACGTAAAGCACTAGAAAAAGCTAAAGCAACAGGAGTTCTAGCAGACATATCAACAGCAGAAGCTAATTATGAAATAGCAATACGCAATCATACAGTAGCAAAAAATAAAGAAATTGCACTTCGAGCAGAGTTGAATCAAATTCAAACAGCACTAGGAGTAAACCAACAACAACGAACTGCTAATGAAGCTTCTATTGGTGCTACGCATAAAAGTAATAATTCATATGCTGATGGGTCAACTATAGAAGGTATTATGATAGCAGAATTAATAGCACAAGGAATAACAGATGTAAATGCACAAGCCAATGTGCTAGGAATGATATACGGCGAATCAGGTTTTAGAGCAACTTCTGAAACTTCATATAAAAATACAAATAACCAAAGAATCAGAGATGTGTTTGGTGGAAGAATTAGCACTGGTAATCCAGGTGACCCAGGATATATGACTGACGCTCAGTTAACACTTTTAAAATCAGATGATAAAGCATTTTTTGATCATGTGTACAAAGACATTGGTGGACACAAATACAGAGGCAGAGGCTTTATACAATTAACAGGTAGAAGCAACTATAAAGAAGTAGGCGAATTAATTGGAGTAGATCTCCTAAACAATCCAGATTTAATGCTAGAGCCAGAAATTGCAGCACGAGCAAGTGCAGCATACTTTAATATTGAAACAAAAAAGAGATACAAATCCGGTCTAAATAATACTGCAACAGCTTACCAAGCAACTTATGGAGTAGCTGCATCAGCACAAAATAATAGACTCGGTGATTTACGAAATAGAGAAAACTATGCTAAACAATACAAGGCTTCCATTGAGTCAGGAGAGATAAAATCCGCTACGTCAACAGAGGCTGCAGTTGCAATTTTAAATAATAGAATAGCATCCATTAAAGCAGACGAAGCACAAAATAGATTTCATCCTGGTGGAGAAAATCAAGCAAACCTAAGAGAGCTAGCAGAATTAGAAGCAACCTTGGCAGCAGAAATGCTAAAGCTAAAAGAATTAGAGGAGGCCCGAAATGGCTAGTAAAACTCATACATTGACAATTGGTGGAGTACCAGTAGAAGTTCCAGAATGGGCATCCGAACAAACGATGAGAACAATTTCTGGATATATGTCACAATCGGCTAAGACAGATACTGTGTTTGCAAAACTAATAAAAGGAATTGGCGGAGATGTTGGATCATTGCAAGAAGAAATTGCAGGACTTGTTGGAGCAACAAAACAAGATATCCGAGCTGACGATATATCAGACACTGAACAAGAAAAGTTTACAAAAAAATTAACTAACGCATCTAGTAAGCTAGACAAAGCAATGGGATTCTTTGGTAAACACGAAACACCGTTGTCAGCAATGACAGATGGACTTAGTTCGTTGGCCAAAGGCAGTAAAAATGCAGAAGGCGGATTTAAGATGTTTGAAGGGCTATCAAAGTCTGTTGGTGCCACAGGACAAGTAGCTGGAGCAGCATTGAATGTTGCAGCTGATGCTTTGCTAGCATATGCAGGTTGGAACGCAGCCAAGTTAGAACAGTTTGCTAAAGTACAATCAAAAATGGTCGAAAGTGGTATTATCTTTTCGGGTGGAGCAAAAGATTATGATACGCTAAGAAAAGGAATTCAATCCACTGGTAACACATATCTTCATCTAAGCGAAACACTAGGAACGTTCAGTGATGGTATGCTTGGACTAGGTTCTACTGTTACCGAAGGTGCATTAGAATTTAGTAAGTTTTATCAAGCATTAAACAAATCAGCTGAAAGTTTAGGCGACTTAGGAATGAGTTCAAAAGACATGATGACTGCATATGGTGAATTCATATCATATCAACGTAGAACAGGACAGTTAAATAAAAAATTAAATAGAAGCGCAGATGATGTAAACAGTACATTTATTGAAATGCAAATCGAAGCAGGTGCAATTGCTAACCTAACTTCTCTTAGTAGAAGTGAAGCTATGCGAGCAAAGATGGAAGCAATGGACACATATGGATCTGCTGCAAATAGAATATTAATTGAAAGAGGATTTCCAGAACGTGCAGCAGTACAAAAAGAAATAGCTGAGGGATTAGGTATTGTAGCAAAACAATCACCGGCTATACAAGCAATACTGGATGCATTTAATTACGAATCTAATCTTGCAGCTAGAGCAGTTAATCCTGGAGATTTTGATTTAAGTATGATACTTCAAGATATGTCGCCTGGGATGGAAACAAAAATGAATCTTCTTGTGCCAAATTTAGTAGAAAATATTGATAAAATGATGCAATCAGGAACTGCTCCCACAGAAGGAATGTTAACTTGGTTATTAACTCAGATTAATGGTGCCGACCAGAGCAAATTAACTGCGGCTGCGGCAGCTGGTGATAGATTTGCACAAGGCTTATTAGACGCACAAGTAGAGCTTATGGAAGTAACAAGAAATTTTGGAAACTTAGCTAACGGCGAAAAATTAAAAAATGTAGTAGATAATCAAAAAAAAGATATAGCCGAAGCAGGCAAAACAACGCAAGCCATGAACGAAATGACAGAAAAGTTTATTCTGGTGCAAGAGGCTTTAACATTGGATATGGAAAATACCGCTAAGATGTTTGATGGATTAAAATATGGTCTAGAAGCAGGCAAAAAGCAAATAGACAAAATGTTAAATCTAGTAGGACTAGGCGGAGAACTAAATGACTTTGGTGGCGCCGGCGGAGATACTGAAATGTTAGCGGAAGCAATGTCAGGAATAGTATCTAGCATATCTGTTAATTCTATAGAAAAAGTATCACCAGCAGGCAACAAAGGTGATATTGTAGGAGTTGATGAAAATTCAACAGCAGGTAAAGCAGTTATAGCAATGAGAGAAAATGAAAATGTAATTACCAAGGAAATGCTAGAAGAACTAGGCATAACATCATTACATAATATGGAAGGCGCAGTTGCACACTTAATGTCATTGGCTCCAGGATTTAGAGAAAAAGCAGTAGCATTAATTGCAAACTACAATGATGAAATGAAAGGCACTGATCAAAAGCTCGTTATAACTAGTGGAAGAATAGAAAAAGAAAATGAAGATGATCCAGACACATACCAAAGCATTGGAGCGCAAGCAGCATATGCAATACTAGATTCTAACGGTAAAGTAACATCAGATGCAGCAACTACAATGGGTGAAGGTTCAGCATTTAAACGAGCTGCAATAGCAGCCGGCTTGTACAATAATCAAAATGCCGCAGGTATGTCTACTCCAAACAAAAATTATGGAGTAGTAGGGCCAAATAATGATAATGTTTCGATTCAAAAAGTAGATAAGAAGTGGTACAAATGGGACTACGATGATAATGCAGACACCGCTAAAGATAGCTCAAGTAACGAAGGCGTGGAAATACAAAATAAAGACAAGAAAAAAGTTACACAATATGCGCCTAGGAAAAAAGCTGGCGGACCAGTAACTGCAGGACAACCGTATATAGTTGGTGATCAGTTAGGTATGGACACAGCAGAACTATTTGTACCACATTCGTCTGGTAATATTGTTAATAATACAGAGTTAAATAAGGCAGTAGCACCATCAACTAACAATGAATTTATAACTGGTATAAAAGAAATGCAATTAAACTTGACAAATATACAAGAGTCTGTTACAATGAACAATAGTCAAGATTTATCTGAATTACTGGCATCTAAGCAATCAGTGGTAGAAACAGTTAAAATAATGCAAAGAATAATAAAACAGTTGAATAATAGCGAAAAATCAAAAACTGTTACTAACATAATGAACTCTAGATAAATACACTTATAATAAAGGTACCTAAATAATATGAGTTGGAAAAAACATTTTACAAAATATGAACCAGGATCGGGTTCTGTTTCATCAAAAACAAACAGATGGGCCAGCTGGCTCCCTGAAGTATACAGTGGACAACCAAATCGTGTTGAACGTTATACTCAATACGATATCATGGACCAAGATAGTGAGATTAACTCAGCATTAGACACGATTGCTGAATTTAGTACACAAGCTGACATAGCCACTAAACTTCCATTCAAAATTAATTACAAAGAAGAAGCAACTGAATCTGAAGTTAACGCATTAGAAACAGCACTCAAGCAGTGGTGTAATATTAATGACTTTGACAGAAGAATACATGGATTGTTCCGTAGTTGTATTAAGTATGGCGACCAGTTTTTTATTAGAGATCCAGAAACATATAAATTATTTTGGGTAAATGTACAAGACGTTTCAAAAGTTATTATTAATGAAAGCAAAGGTAAAGAAGTAGAACAATACCTTATTAAAAATATTAGTCTTAACTTGCATGATTTAGTTGCAGTAGACACAAAGCAAACACAAGATGTTTCTGCAAGTTCTACTGTATTAACATCTCATAAAAGCAACGCAGGTGTAATCCAAACTGGTGCACCAGGTTCTGCAATGGCAGAGTTTGCAGTAGATGCAGCAAATGTATTACATATTGCACTAAGTGATGGATTAACAAATGCATGGCCATTTGGTAACAGTATCCTTGATAGTGTATTTAAAGTATACAAACAAAAAGAATTATTAGAAGATAGTATTATTATCTATCGTGTTCAAAGAGCTCCAGAACGTAGAGTATTTTATGTTGATGTTGGTAACTTACCACCGCATAAAGCTATGAGTTTTGTTGAGCGTACAAAGAACGAAGTACACCAAACACGTATTCCAAATATGAGTGGTGGTGGTACAAAAGTTATGGATGCAGCATATAACCCGCTGTCAATCATGGAAGATTACTTCTTCGCACAAACTGCTGAAGGACGTGGATCAAAAGTTGAAGTTCTACCAGGTGGTGAAAACCTGGGTGAAATTGATGACTTGAAATATTTCAATAATAAACTTATGCGTGGTTTAAGAATACCAAGTAGTTATCTACCAACAGGCGCTGAGGACGGTTCAGCATCATACACAGACGGACGAGTTGGCACAGCAATGATACAAGAATTTAGGTTCAGTAAATACTGTGAAAGACTACAAAATACAATACTTCCACCAATTGATAAAGAGTTTAAAATGTTCTTAAAGAACAGAGGAATTGAAGTTTCAAGTAGCTTATTTGAATTAAACTTTATTGACCCACAGAGCTTTAGTCAATACAGAGAGCTTGAACTTGATACAGCTCGTGCAAGTCTATTTGCTAATGTTGAAGCTACACCATATCTATCTAAGAGATTTATTATGGGCAAATACCTTGGACTTACAGAAGACGAGCTTATTAATAATGAGCGTATGTGGAAAGAAGAAAACAGCGATGAGTCGTTTACTAACGATTCGCAAACTGACTTAGGCGGAATGGGAATCAGAAATACAGATATTGATACGTTTGAACCAACAGATGTAGACGCTGAAAACCTCGATGCCGAGGACATGGACATGAGCGACGATGCATCACCCATAAGCGGTGATGAAGGCGCAGAAGGAGAATCCGATGAGATTTAATGATGTAGCACAAAATTCAGAAGAAGATAACTATAACAAGTGGGACGTCGACGACACACGTAGACCAAAACTTACGTTAAAACATCTACACAAGCTAAGAAATATGAAAGAGCTTGCTAAAACAGAACATGCAGAGAGAGTAAAAGACTTTAAAAACATTTACGGAACTGCAGGTGAAGGTGCCGAGTAATTAACACTAATTAGGCACAAAATGGTAAATATAATACTGACCGTATCAAAAGTGCGGTTTTTTATGTATTATATGTTGGTCTACACCAAGACTTCTTAAATATATATGTTATAACCTATAATATTAAATCGGTTGAATAAAGGAGAACAAACAATGAGTACTCGAGATCGTTATACAAAGATCATTGAGAGCTTAGTGAACGGAGACGAAGCATCAGCTTCAGATCTATTACATGAGGCTTTCGTTGAAAAAGCACGTGAAATCTGGAATGATATCGTCGAAGCAGATGAAATCGTTGAAGATGGCGTAGCAGAAGAAGAAATTGAAGAAGCTATCGGCAATGAAGAAGCTGATGATTTCCTAGATGACATCGAAACAGATGAAGAAGAAATCGAAGCTGAAGAAGCTTTCGGTGAAGCTGAAGACGACCAAATGGACGACTTAGAAGCTGCTGAAGAGCTAGGCGGAGACGAAGAAATGGCACCAGACTTTGACATGGACGGCGAAACAGACGAACATGAAGAAGAGCACGGCGACATTGAAGACAAACTAGTTAGCGTTGAAGACGCACTAGACGACCTTAAAGCAGAATTTGCTAAAATAATGGGCGATGATGAAGTTGAAGGCGAAGCAGACATGGACATGGATATGGAAATGCCAGCAGAACCAGAAATGGAAGAAGCGTTTACTGAAGAAGCAGATGAAGAGCTTGAAGAAGGCGAAACAGAATTAGATGAAGCAGCTGAACTTAAAGCAGTTAGCGCACCAGCTAACACAGGCGGCGATGATGGTAAAGCATCACCTGTTGCAGGTAAAAATGATATGGGCGGCACAACCGTTGATATGACAAAAGACAGCAAAGGTTCATCAAAAGGTTTATCAGACAATTCTGCTAAAGACATGGGTGTTGCACATCCTGGAGACGGCGCAAAGCTATCACCAAATGCAGCAGGACATGGCGCAGAGAAAAAAGGTAAAGCTGAGTAATGTTTACACTTAAAGAACACCTTACATTCGATCAAGCTAAAATGGTCACCGAAGCCGTGGATAACGGCAAGGGTGGCAAAAGCCTGTTCATGGAAGGTATTTTTGTACAAGGTGCTAAACAAAATCAGAACCAACGTGTTTACCCCGTCAGCGAAATTACTAAGGCTGTTAATTCAGTTCAAGGTAAGATTGACGAGGGTTTTACAGTATTAGGCGAAGCTGACCACCCAGATGACTTACAAGTTAATTTGGACCGTGTTTCACATATGATTGAACGTATGTGGATGCAAGGTAGCGATGGTTATGGAAGACTAAAATTGTTGCCAACTCCAATGGGGCAGATATGTATTACCCTATTAGAGAATGGCGTTAAACTTGGTGTATCATCACGCGGTAGTGGTAATGTAACTGAGAGTGGAAATGTAAGTGACTTTGAGATCCAAACGGTCGATATAGTTGCTAACCCTAGCGCACCCGATGCGTATCCGGATCCACTTTACGAACAAATTATGAATGGCAAAAGAGGGAATATTTTACTCGACGTTGCCGCCGCAAATAATAACGATGCTACAGCACAAAGATACCTCCAGGAAGAGGTATTGAAGTTCATTGAATCACTAGATATTAGGAGAAAGTAATGGCTCATGCAATAGAACAACTCCTAAGTTCAGAAGTCCTAAGTGAGGAAGTGCGTTCAACACTTTCCGAAGCATGGAATGAAAAACTAGACGAAACTCGTGAAGAGATTACAACTGAATTGCGCGAAGAATTCGCAAATCGCTATGAAACAGATAAAGAGCAAATGGTGTCCGCACTAGATGCAATGTTATCAGAAACAATTAAAGGCGAATTGCAAGAATTCCAAGCAGATAAAAAAGCAGCAGTTGAGGCTCAGGTAGAGTATAAACGTAAAGTTTCAGAACATGCTGAATTACTTGATGGTTTTGTAATGGAAACATTAAAAAAAGAGGTTACAGAATTACGCGAAGATAGAAAACTACAAGAAGGTAACTTCGAGCAGTTAGAAGATTTCGTAATGGAACAACTTACTTCAGAACTTAACGAATTCCACCATGATAAGAAAGACCTTATTGAACAAAAGGTTAGACTTGTCGCAGAAGGTAAAGATATGATTGCTAAAGCAAAAGCAGACTTTATTGACAAATCTTCAGGCAAACTAGCGTCAATTGTAGAATCTACAATTAAAACGGAACTAGGTATGCTTAAAGAGGATATAAAATCCGCTAAAGAGAACATGTTCGGCCGCAAAATTTTCGAAACATTTGCAGCAGAATTTATGGGATCACACCTTGCAGAAGGCACACATATTTCTAAACTTTCATCAGAACTTTTAGAAGTGAAGACTCAGTTAGAGGAATCACAAAAAGAGATCAACGATAAAGAGGCACAAGTAGTAGTAGCAACTAAAGAAGTTGCTAAAATTACTGAAAGTCGCGCTCGTGAATCAGCTATGGCTGACTTACTAGCACCTTTGTCAAAAGACAAACGTAAGCTAATGACAAACTTACTTGAATCAGTTAATACACCAAAACTGAAGGCAGCATTTAATAAGTACTTGCCAACAGTGTTAAATGAGACAGTAACTACAGCAAAAGCAAACACAACACAGCTAAATGAGACTCAGACGACTGAGATCACAGGTAATAAACAAGCAACAGTGCAGGAAACTAGCAATGAAGCTGAAATTATTAACCTTAAAAAATTAGCAGGTATCATTAAAAATTAAGGAGTATACCATGTCACAAAACTTATTTGAAAATTGGGGTGTAACTAAAGACGCTCTAACTGACGGTTTAGACGGCAATAAAAAGGTGGTAATGGAATCAGTTCTTGAGAATACTAAGAACTATCTTTCAGAATCAGCAGCAGCCGGCACAACTATGTCAGGAAACATCGCAACACTAAACAAAGTAATTTTACCAGTAATCAGACGTGTAATGCCGACGGTTATTGCAAACGAATTAGTTGGTGTTCAACCAATGACTGGTCCAGTAGGCCAGATCCACACATTACGTATCCGTTATTCAGAAGCAGCAGCAGGCGTTGCAGCTGGTGACGAAGCATTGAGCCCATTTGCAATTGCAAAAGGTTACTCAGGCGATGCAGCAACTGGTGGACCAGCAGCAACAAGTTCATTAGAAGCAGCGGCAGGCAGAAAAATGTCTATCCAAGTTCTAAAACAAACTGTTGAAGCTAAAACACGTAAATTATCAGCACGTTGGACTTTTGAAGCAGCACAAGATGCTAACTCAATGCACGGTCTAGACGTTGAAGCAGAAATTATGCAAGCACTTGCACAAGAAATTACTGCTGAAATTGATCAAGAAGTATTAACTTCATTACGTTCATTAGCAGGTACTGCTACTGATACATACGATCAAAACGCAGTAACAGGTACAGCTACTTTCGTAGGTGACCAACACGCAGCGTTAGCGATCTTAATCAACCGTTCTGCAAACTTAATTGCAGCACGTACACGTAGAGGCGCAGGTAACT
>OCVR010002145.1_pt1 | contig 15061 bp, 1 predicted proteins | sample 1539091 | NCBI WGS metagenome assembly OCVR01 (sample SAMEA3355530, study PRJEB22509) | marine metagenome | biome: marine; feature: coastal ocean; material: water | place: USA | collected 2010-08-07 | depth 16 m | reverse complement strand
ATACTCCTGCTCTGATTCTAAGTGAATACAGAATTTCTATTTTACGATTCTTTGATTTTTGTATTGGATGAAATATCAAATGCGTTAAGTTTTTACCTGACTCGGTAACTAACGCTAATTCATCAATAACCCAATCTGATGGTGTATCGAAGTTCTGCGCATTATCTAATGCTGGTGCTAATACAGGGTCATCATAATCAAGTATAACTTTTACAGTTATATCTGTATATGAGGCTCCTTCTGCATCTAACACGTCTATACTTGTGACTTGTTTTTTGTAGGGGTCGCCGTTACTGTCTAGTAAACTATTATATAAAGCAGCTGTACTGCCGTCTACGTTAGGACTTTTATATGTTACGTTTCCGTTACCATCAATTAGTGTACCACCATAGCCAAATGCCATGTCAGTTATATAAAAGTTTTTACTACCTTCCGTTTTATTTGCTAGGCAATTTGCAACTGCAAAAGCAAAGTTTTGGAAGTTAATAGCATTATGTTTGTCTAGCAATATCTCATTTGTGTCCATGTCTTTGATTAAAACATGTCCATCTACTGAAATATTTGTTTGCTCGTTATAATTGTTTTTCATTGCTTCTGCCTACTCCTTGTATACTATTTATGCCTTTGATAATTCTTGCTTTATAGTATCACACCTTTTCCTAAATTGTTCAACAATACTGCTTCGTCAGTTATTGTACTATCCAATAAACTAGATCCTGCATCGTTGAATCTTCTGTTTGTAACTGGGTACATACCCGAAACTGCTGCACCTGTTATGTTAGTAATTCTACTTCCTGGTAGATGGTTATGTTCGAACGTTCCATTTACTGCTCTTTGTAATATAGTTACTGTGGTACTGCTTACTGATACTTGCATTACTTCTTCGTTAACTAATATGTATTCAGCAGTTGCAAGTTTACTTGCTGTTGTAACTGCTATTGTACTTGTTGCTGGACCAATTGGAGTTGTTGTAGTTGTACTCTTGGCGCCTACCAATGCAAACACATGTTCTCTATTAAACACATCTTTTAAATATGCAAATGTTCTTGTTTCCGTATTATTAGTTGAACCTGCTCTGTTTGTTTGTACTGATAACATTACAACTTCCTGTGGTCTTAAATGTGCTTCTGTTGATCTTTCTAATTCGTTGTTATCTGTTGTATTATATAAATCAGGCTGCAATGCTGTTCCACCATCAATAATGCTTGCGTTTGCAAGTCCATTTGCGTCTACGTATGTTGTGCTAGCATCACCGCCTGATAGAACATAATCATTTGTAAATTTAAGTCCTACTGTTATATCTCCAGTTGGTGGAGTAGTAAACACAAATGTTTGATCTATTTGATAATAATCAACATCTACTACAAGTAACGTAGCTCCGTCCTTGACACTAGTAACATCCCACTCGCTGTCAGTTTGATTAGCGTGTGTTTCAAGTATAGCATCTTCTTCAGATACAACATACTTCTTAACTGTTGTTCCCTTGTTTGCTAATACAACGTCTTTTGTAAGACTGTCATTTGCATCAACTACTAAGCCTTCGAAGTTTACTCCAACGTTATCAGCTTTAATTGTAATTGCTGATTTGTGTGACTCTATTAGTTTTAGTTTTACTTCTTCGAGCTTGTTAAATGTTCTGCTTGTTTCACTTATCTTAACGTGGAACGGCTTAATGTCATTTATGTAGCCTTCAATTGTTGCAACACTATCTTTCTTATATTTCTTTTGTTGAGTAAGTGTACTGTTAATACCCAAACGTATGTAAGATGTTTTCATTGCCCAATCAACTTGATTGTTTCTTGCCATTGCATAATCAACAATACCAAAGAAGAACTTATTAAATTTAGATTGGTGATTGCCTATAAACATTGTATCTCTTAACAATGCAACAATGCCACTCCACCATTCTGCAATAGAGGTGTTTGACCATCCTGTGCTATCCCATGATTCAATATCCCATGCATATGATTTTCCTAAACGAAGTTGACTCCAAGTAATTGAAGCATTTTTCTTCTTAGTTAATATCCAACCATCTGTAATAGTATACGTGTAAAATTCAGTTCTGTCAACATTATCTGCGTTCATAATTTCAATTTTTGCAGTTTCATATTGAACTACATCAAGTGCTTCAAGTTCATCAATTGTTTGTACATCAGTGATGTATGTTCCAGATGTAACATGTTTGTCAGTGATGTAATCTGACCATTCCCATGTATCGTTTGATAATCCTAATGTTTTCACTGCTAATAAGAATCTTGCTTTACAATCATCATACACATTAACTGAAACAAGTAATCTATTAATAATATCAATTGCAGTTTTTCTTGCTGTTGGTAAATCGTCCCACCATGCCTGTGATTTAGATCTGTCATCGCCGTATCTTGCATATGCATGCTTAGTAAAGTCTGGAATACGAACTTCGTTTTGATCTTGTCCTGCAAGGTTGTTTACTAAACCTGTGTACCAATAGTCTGGAATAATGTCTGTATCTTTTGATATCAATATCCAGTTCTGGTGATTAGTGTTTGTAACTTTTTTATTTAACTGTAACACAACTTTCTTATTAACAAAGTTCCATATGTCTGAAACAATGATAGCATCGTTGTCTACTACGGAGAACCAATAGATGCCATTAGCACTTGGGTCCTTAATAATGTTTTCAACTTCAGTTGTAATAATAGTTTTGTCTGCACTAGCTATTGTATCTTTACCTCTTACCCAGAAGTAATATACATTATCGTTTGTAGCAGTAGATGGATTCCAAACTGTAGTTAGTGTGTAGTAATATTCGTTTTGATTTTTAACAATATCAAATTCAGCATATGCTGTTCCTGATGCTGGTACTCCGAACATTACTTTGTTACCTTCAACTGCCTTCGCATAGTCATCTGGTGCTACTGTACTCTTAGTCCATTCCCATATAGCAACGTCACTGCCCACAAACTGTTTGCCCCAGTTAGTAGCTTTGTCATTGATGTCACCTTGGTCGTAATCATAATATCTTACTCTACCAGTGTCCCACCAGCGTCGACCAAGTTCTGCTTCGCCCCAAGCATTGTCTTCGTCTGCTTCATATGTTTCTTCGGTAGCTGTGTTATATATTGCTACATCACTTACACTCTTAACATCGATCTCTGCATCTGCAACACCTGGGATAATTCCACGCATTGGATCATAAAGTTCTAAATCAAGTATAGGTTTATTGTTTTCATAATCATAAACTGTAATGTTGTCTAAGTCTGTATTTAAAATTTGTTTTGTTTCACTACGCACTAAACTTAATGTATAAGGTGGTGTTGCTGGATTAGAACCTTGTGCATTTAAGTAACCTGCTCTATAGCTAGTGCCATCAAGTACTCCGCTGTTAGGATAGTTTACAGTGAATACATTAACAGAGCGATCTCCATTTGCGTCATAGTCTGTCCAAACTTTAGCAGTAGCTGGTACGTTCCAATTAGTACTTACTAATGCAGAAGTTCTATCTGCTATTGTATCAAATCTAACTGAACGTAGTAACATAATACTTGAGGCGCTACCGCACTTATCAATGTATTCGTCTATGTAGAACTTGTCACTGCCTTTAGTTTTAGTTACTCGGTGAATACCATCTATGTTAGGAACTGTTGTTGTATTCAATAACATGATGTAGTCACCAACTGATAAGTTATGACTAACGTTTGTGGTGATCTCTGCATCGTTGCCGTCTACTGTAGCTGCACCTGCGCATATAGCACAAGCGGCTGTAGTAGTTGGATGTAGTCCATTGTTTTGTACTTGGAAAACATTCCAACTAAAGAATTTTGTTTTAATAGAATTTACTGTCTCTACTGTGCCATCTGAATCGTTTGCAACCCATACGTTAAATAGTGCAGGATCTTTATGACTTATATCAATCCATTCTGCAGGTACAATTGTATTATTAATTGTATCATCGGTTACTTTATTAATTGTACCGTATTCAGCTATACCGGCTTGTGATAAGAAACTATCACCGTCTGCTGGTAATACAAGTGTTGAGTTAGTTGAAGTAATAGTAAACACATTACCAGGTGTTGTTATTCCTATACCTGTTTTGCCATCAGCAGCAAGTTTAGTTTTAATTTGTATAACTGCATCTACTAACGGAGTTTCTTTTTGCACTGTAATTATTGCTGCTCCGTCTCCCGGATTGTTGTGAGTGTATTCTAATTGAGTGCCCATTAATGTTGCACTAATATTTCCACTGACTACTAGTGTATTTGCAACACCATTGCTGTCACTTGTTAATTTTAAGTAGCCGCTTGCATCTTCTGCGGTTACATTTGGTAAGCCTATAACTGCATTAATTTGTGTTACTATGCCTGCTAAGTTCAATGCTTGTTGTTGATTTTCTTTTCTTTGTAGTGGTGGCTCTGTTACTGTTGCTGTAGCAAATCCTAACTCAGTTGTCATAATAGTTGCTGCACCTGAGATTACTAAATCACTTGCAATATTAGTTGTCCAATGTCTTATGCGAAGTCGGGTACCTGCTGGCGAAGCTGTTGGGCTTAGGTCTGCAAGTATAGCACCATCAACATCTGGTGTCTGCGAAATGCTTGCTGCTGATAGCTCACTGTTTATCTTGCTAACAATTTGTGCTGTTGTCATTGCTAGTGATGTGTGTGCAATTGTTACAACTATTGCAACACCGTCTGCTGGTTCATTACCAGCAGTGAATGTTAAACTTTGTCCGCTTACTGAATAATGAGCTGGGTCTGTTTTTGCAACGCCGCCAACTGATACTGCTTCAACAAAGCGTGAAGTAGGAGCTGTAATATTTTCTACAATTGTAAATGTATCTTTTAAATCAACAACTGTATCATGCACTAACGTAACTACAATAGCTGCTGAAGCAGCTGGTGCTGTTGTAAATGTAATCACTTGTCCACTTACTGCATAGTTTGTAACTGTAGTTCCATCAACTGTTATTGTGCTTACATCATATGTGCTTGCACTAAGTGCTTGTGAAATTGTAAATGCTACAGTAGTTGCATCACCTGTAAAGTTTTGTACTACGTTGCCTGGTGTAACTCCTTCGTCATCACCTGTAAAATTTTCTGTGATGTTTGCTGGTGTTGTATCAAAGTTAATAACTGTACCGTTAATGCTAATAGTTTTATCAGTAACATCATCTAGTTGAGGATCAATAACACCTGCTGTAACAGAAGCTGGTCCTGTAACTACATCAACTTCTTCCGGATTATTAAACGCAATGCTAACACCATCTATTGTAAATGTGTCACTACTTGAAGGTGTAATTGTAGGGTTTAATACATCACCAGTTAATACCATATCTTCGTATTGCGTACCTGTTGTTACTAGGTCTGTTGTTGACCCATCAATTGTAACACTTGTGCCAATTGTAAAGTTTGGAGATACTGCAAGACCTCGTACTGTAATATTATCTGATGCTTGTGTAATAGTTGTACTTGCAACTGCACACTGAAGTAATCTACCAGTGTGTCTAACTGTGTCATTTCGTTTATAACTTTTTGTGTTAACCCATGCTGGTACAATTGCATAATCTGCAAGTTTATCGTATACTGTGCCTATCTCTGATGTTGTTGCTGCTTTGTACTTTGCTTCTATATCTAATACAGAACCTGCTGTTAAGTTAACACTGTTTACCGCTGTAATATTTTCTGTTGCAAATTTATCAGCACTATTAGTTTTAAAAGGATTAACAAATCTTTTATCGTTATGCTTATATAATAATACATCATCATAAACAGTCTCGCCAGTTACGTAATCAGAGAACTTAATAGCTTGTACACTAGCTTGTGTGTTGTTATTTTCTAATGTAAATTCTACTGCATCTAATTTATCTTTGTTACCAAAGTGGCTTCTTGATAACATGTATTGTTCGTTTACTGTAATATCTAAATTATTATTTGCAAACTTACGTTCAATTTTATCTACTGCACCTATTGTTCCGCTTTGTTTAATTAGACCTTGATAATAATTACGTTTAGTAATTGCATCAAACTCACCACCATTTATAGCAAGTTCGTTGTTTGAATTACCAATTGTAATATCTTCTAGCTTTGTAATTGCTGGGTTAAAGTCTATATTATCTGATCTATAATAGTTGTCAATTGCTTGTACACTGCTATCAAAGTTTTCTACAATCTTATTATCAAATACCAAATATCCTGGCGCACGTTTTTGTCCGTCCCACTCATCTGTTATTAATCCTCTGAATGCAAGTTTCTCTTGTCCAATACTTTTAACATTGTCATTTACTACAACACCAAATGTTGTTTTATTGTTTAACAATGCAATATGATTGTACTCAACTATAACAAATCCTACAGAACCTATTATTGTACTGTCTGTTGTTGTTATTGATAGTACATCGTCTACTCTGTCAATAACAAGTTGTGATGTGTCAATGCTTGTGCTATCTAGATTAGCAATTGTGTTTTCTTTATATATTCCTGTATTAAGTTCTAATATGCTACCATGTGTTGGTGCAAACTTTAAGTTAGTTCCTAAATCAAATGTCTTTGTATCTGTGCTTGATGAGCTTAATGCCCACTTAACATATGCTAATGCTACACTATCTCCACTGTATGGGAATATAAATCCAACTGATTCTAAGTATGCATAGTAGCCTCTTATAAATGAGTATACGTCTTGTATCTTATTAAGTGATGCTTCGTATTCTATTATACTATGTACCGGAGCAAACTTTTTATAATTCTTAACTTCAACTGTTCCTACTGCAACGTTTGTATACGAGGATGTATTAGTAGTGTCCGGTGCAAAGAAATTAAATTCTTGTTTGCCGTAACCAGCACCAGTAATTTTCCAACCTGGACTTGTATTTTCAATTGTAATTGAACTTGCAATTGCAATATTAATTGGTGTGCTTTCGTACATTTCTAATGTAAAGTCATTCTCACCTAGTGTATGATTTGTGTTATCAAATGAATCTGTTTTGAAGTTTAATAAATGCTTGCTAGAGAATCCACGTAGCTGTGTTCCTATTTGCGTATTAGAATTTTTATGTAGATCTTTAATACTATAAACAATGTTATTACGTATAGTATGATTGTATAATGCTTGTGCTATACCTGATGATACATGTTCTACTTCTTTTGTTTCGTATGTAAATGCTGACGTACCAATTTGCTTTGTTGTAAAGTTAGTAAACACTGCTGGCGTAGCTGTTAAGTTTCTACCTCTAGATGATATGCTTGCGCCGTCTAGATAACGATCATCTAATTCTCCAACCCAACCAGGTGTTACTATAGCATCTACTCCACCTTCAGGGCCTGCTAATTTAATACTTGTAGAACGAGAGAACTGGTCAATTGTTGTTAGACTAACATCAGATACTACTCGTTTGTAAATTTTGCTTGGTATTAAGTTGGAGCTTGGTGTGTTAATATTGTTATCTCGATCCAATATATCAAGATGCTTTTCTGTTTGCCTTGTTCCAGGAGCATAAAATTTTGTAAATGCTTTTGTAGGATTTAATTTAACTAGTGTGTCTATTAATGCTGCCTTACCTGCAGACGATGCTCTCCATATACCTTCAAGTTCTGCATAGTCACCAAATTTAAATTTCTGTGATCCATCAATTGCTGAAACAGATCCTAATACATTCTCTGGAGTGTCAAGTGACCCATCTGCTAAAACTGGACAGTGATTGTCCCAATCCCACATATAGTTTGCCCATTCTGTATTTTGTTTATTAGTTACTGTTGATACTACTCCACGCTTTAATGCATCAATAAGTGCTGCTCGTTTTGTAGCATCTGTCCAACTATATTTACTATCCCATGATAACGGCTTGAATGCAAATCCTAGCATGTGCCATGGATTGATGTGAGGTGAGTGCGTACCAAACAATACTTCGTATGCACCTTTCCAATGTCCAGGTAGTGTGTTGTTTTTAAAGTTTCCACCAACTGCTATATTACTAAAGTTCCATGTTGTAGAATCATTAGCGTCATACACATTGGCTATATCGTTTTTACGATTGTACTTAGCTTTCCATTTGTTATAATGTTTGTATAACACATCATTAACTGTTTCTAATGTGTACCATGTTTCTCTTGATTTGCTTGGCATAAACATAGAAGTAAATCCATATTGAATATTTTCTATATCTGAGTTAATAGCATCAGCTTTTGAAAGTCCTGCATAAACTCTTTTTTCTAATTCAAATAATGCGGCCAATACAACATCAAAGTTTTCTGAATTCATATCAGCTTCGTCAGCAGTTGTTTTACCTCTTACAACTGCACCATCGTGTCCAGTAAGAACACCAGCAACACATGTTGGTAGTACTCCTGGAGCAAGTCTAAGTTTTGTTAAACTTGGTGGTATGTAAGAAGCATTATCCATTGGATAATAATAAACTGCAATTGATGGATAGTTGTCTACTATGCCTAGTGGTTGATATGTAAATTTAATATTGTTACCAATTTGATAATAATCATAATCTTTTACTGCTAATCTAGTTACTAGCTTTGTGCCACTTTTTTCAGTTATGTAAACATAAACATGATCTTGTATGTTGTCATCGCTGTGGATATTATCAACTAGTTTAACATTAGGAAAGGATGTTGTAGTGTCAATAATATGTGTTTTTACTTTTGCTTTTTCAAAGTAAGCCATGTTAGATGTTGAATACAAGTCTCCACCTTTGCGAATAACAGTAATTGATTTTGCTACGTCATCTACTAATGCTTTAACTGATGTATATGACTTAGTTCCGTATAGTCTGCTTACTTGGCTAGCAAATCTACTTTTAAAGTTATCCCATTCTTCGCCAGTTGATACTAACACATTGGTTGTATCTATTTTACTACTTGCATATAGTGCATCATGTATAATGCTTAAATCTTTGTATATAAATAATTTCCCACCAAATACATTATCTCTATTAACTGCCTCTTGATTGTTGACTGAATATATGTTACCTTCGAATCCTGGTGTTGAGTTTATTATACTTTGCCAGTGTGTTATTGTTTCGCTTGCTGTAAAAGTTTTTATTACTTCGTTGGTTGGGTTATGTTTTAGTGTATCTGGAACAGAAATGTTTGTCGATCTGTTATCATTTTTATTGTTTGCATATTTTACATCAACAATATCGTTGACTTTTATTAATTCTTTAGGTATAGTAATAGTGTCTGCACCTATTGTATATTGATCTGCTGATAGATGTCTGCCATTAATTTCTACAGTATGGTGGATGCTATCATAATTGCTAAGTGGTATAATCGTGTAAGTGTTTGTTAAAGTAGTATCTGTTGGTTCAATGATAATTTTTTCTTGTAAATTATCTATGTCTACTGAATACTCTTTGCCAGTAACAGTTACCGGTCCAATATCGTATAGTCCAACATCAGCAGGTGCTACATTTTCAATATCAATTCCTGCTAGTGTTTTAAATCTAATACTTCCGGTTTCTAACAGGTTATAAAATTTAACTGTTGTGTTCGGCTGTACATAAATGTTAGTATGGCCAACATTTGTTTTATCTAAATATACACCATTTTGTATTTCTGTCACTACACATTCTTTACCTGATTGATGTAATGCAATATGTCTATCTGTTCTCCACGAGCTATGTCCTACGTTAATTGTAAGGTCTGTGGTTACGCTTTCAACATCATGTGTTACTAATGTTTCAGCACCCGCTATGTCTTCGCTTTGCTTGTATAAATTAGTTAACCTGTCATTTACTTTAAATAAGTTCTGACCTAAAATTTGTCTATGATAGTTTGTATCTTTATTAAACTGTGATGTTATACTTTGAAATTGTGTTTCAGTGAACAAGTAATTTTCAAATTCAAACTGACCTATGCCATTGATATCTTTATATGATAACCCAATACCTAGTTCAGGATCTGTTATGCTTGTTCCTATTTTGTAGTTAAAAATTCTACTACCTTGGAACTTAGCACCTTGTAGTTGTTCTATTGCTACTCCGTCAATTGTGTAAAGTTTAAACAACGGCATTTGATTAATTTTTGTGCGTTGCTGTCCAAGGTTCCATTTTGTTCCATCAAAGAATACATCGCTGTTTGACCATGTTTTATCTTCTGTGTCAGGCAATGCTTCTCTAATATAAGCACAATGATTTTCTGATAAACTAATGTCTTCTACTAATAAACCAGCAGCACCTACGTGCCAAATCTTATTTTGCAATGGACCTGTGCTAAATGCAATTCTCGTTCTGAAGGCTCCAGTAGCACTAGGACCCATTAATTCTGTGTTGACTATATCTATGTAATGCAAATTATTTGTTGTGGTTGTTGCGTATGCACCAGTTGGGTTAACCATGAAGTCAATTACACCAGTCCATTGATTGTCACCCAACGTTGTATCAACGTTTGCCCAGGCCCAAAGATTTAACTTGCCATCAAATTCAATAATAGGTCGTTTTGCAATAAACTTTGTATCAGTTAGTGCTTCGATGTTAATACCACCGTATATAAGTTTGTCAATTGATTTAAGTATATCAATGTCTATCCATTTATTATTTCTGCTCCAAGCAGTTCTAAATGGACTGTCTGTTTCCATAACTTGATAATCTTTGTCAGTAAAAATTACTGTTGACTTATCATAGTTTGTTGTGTCAAATCCTACTAGTCTATCTTTGTATTTTGCTAATACTGTTTCACTTGTGCCCGGCACAATAAATTGCTGGAATGTTCCAATTGGCACTTCTTTTGAATCAATTAGTAATGTAAAATTAATATCACCAGTTACGTTATCAATTGTTGTATACCATACTCTATGATAGTCAAGACTATCAAGTCCAGTCCAACGATCTGAGAATGATATTAATTGACCTTCTAAAAATTGTGTTTTGTTTGATTCCTCAGTTGGAAAAATAAATCCATCAAATACTGGTAATCTACTAGCATCCGCATTATAATATGTTTTCATATCAGTAGGATTTGTTTTGAGATGAGTGGTCCATAATACACTGTCTTTGTTAGGATCAATGTCAATTACTTTGCTCTTGTCCCATATGCCACCTACTGTTACTGTAGTTTTTGTTGTATCTGGATAACGAGTAGTATTATCTACCCAACTGTATACTTCTATTAATTTTAAACTTCTACCAGTTCCTGATACTAAGTATGTTCGTTTGTGTGAATCTGCATGCCAGCCATCGCCAACAAACTTAATAAGCATTTGGTCTGCTAAATTAAACGTATTGTTGTTGTCTTTAATTTCATATGCTAACTGGTTAGCTGACAACTCAACTGGGTTTAATACAGTAATGTATCCTGCATTGTTACTGTTGTTAGAATAAATTGCAGGTGTTGTTCCACTTGGATGCCAAACCATAACCCAGCCATCCCATTGATAAGTTTTTGTATCGATGCCATTGTTAAGTGCAAAATAATCACCATGCGATGGACTTGCTGGAAAACTTGAACCCGTTGGAGGTGTTGCTGGAATACCAGACTGAAGAGTTCGCACACTTTCGTATATAGGCATTTGATCTACCCATGCATAATTTTGATAGTCTACAAACTTATGTATATTAATTGGTGGTCTATAACTGTATGACTTTGTTGCGTATGCTGTATTATAATTGTATTCACTAAAGTTTGTGTTGATTGCATTTGCAATATCATCCATTGTAATTGCATCTACTAATTTTTTATTATCATTAGTAACTACAATTGCTGGATCTAAATTTCCGTTGTCTAAGTAAACATCGTCTTTGTATCTATTGTTTCCAGACTTGTCGCCAATGTAACCTTCTACATTCCTAAGATTACCTTTGGAGATCATTTGGTCTAATGTGCTGTCCAGCCATTTTTTATTTACATCAGTATTAAAAATCTGAGGTAATAAATTTGCCGATTTTATATTTGGAGTTTTATAACTTCCTGCTTTTTTCTTAGACATTAAATCTTATCCTAATTGGTTTTTGTAACAACGTTATTAACAATATCTATATCGTCAATACTTACATCTGGTAAAAACATTTCATCTGCTTTTGGAGTAATTTCAAACAGTTCGCCAAATACACTTGATGCGCCATGTGGTATAATAGTAAAACTACTTATTGACATAGATAATTCTTTATGCACATATGCAGCTAGTTCTGTGAAGTAAAATGTTTCTCCGAATTCCCAATTGCTTACTGCAAAGAATTCGTTAATTGCTGTAACTACGTTTGCTCTAACTTCACTATCAACTACATTGCTGCCTTTTACTTTAACTACATTAAATGTTGCACGTAGTGATGAATGTGCAGTTGGGCCAAATAATGTTTTATATTTTACTGGCTTATATAATATAGTATCACTAATCATTTTTTGCTTTTCGATACCTGTAAAGTTAGTTGCTAATGCATTGCTTGATGGTGGAATTGGTTCTTCGCCATCGTTTGTCATTAGCCAATTTCTATAATTTGTATCATATGTTTTATCTAACACGTATACATCTATAATGTTTGTGTAACTTGGATCAACAATTTCTCTATCTGCTGCAACATGACGCCATTCAAATCTCAATGATTCTTTGCCGGGTATAGTTGTTTCTGGTAATACACTACTGCCAACAATGTCAGTAAACACTAATGGATTATCTGGTCTATTGTCGGAGTTATCATCTACTAGTGATAAGAAAACATGAGAAGAATCAATAACTCCATTAGAGTCTTGTTCAATTCCACTTACATGCATTTTACCACTTGTTGTTATTGCGCCGTTTACTACACTAGTAAACTCAATTGTGTCTCTTGCTTTTTTCTTTGTCAGTGAATCTAGTCCACTGTTCATACTAACATTTGTAAATGCAACACTGCTACTTTCTAATATGTATTGTGTTGCTCTTGTATAGATGTTATACTTTCCACCTGAGAAACTAAAATATATAAGCCAAGTGTTTTTACTAAACACTTCTGCAGGATCTGGAGTTAAACTTCCAGGATCGCTGTCTAGCTCCCAACTTTGAGTTTGATAATCAAATGTGAGAGCAAATGTTCTTTTTGCTTCTAGGTATGTTGTAATAATATTTGATTCTTTTGTTTTAAATAAACGTGGGAACGGTGGGATAATAATATCAATAAAACTATTATCTGGAACATGTGTGTCTAATGTAATTGACCCAAGTCCGTTTGAACGTAAGCCACTTGCTTCACCAAGTTGCACTCCAGTTTTATCTATGCCAAGTCCATAAGCAAATACGTTTAATACTTTTGCCCATTTATGATTTCCTGTTCCGTCATTTAAAATAAACTTAACCAGTGCACCTACTCTGAATTGATTCAAATAGTTAGATGCTGTTTTACCTACTCGTTGAACTGCTGACGAGCCTGTAGGAAGTAAGAAACCTGTGTTAGCATTGTATAAGTTAGTGCCCGGTGTATTCCAACGGAACGCTCCGTTTCCAAAGTTTGCATCACTAACATCAGTAATTGGTGCATACGAATAAGATGTTGTTTTTAAATTATTAAATGCACTTGTAAATTTTGTATAGTAAAGATTGATTAAGTCAAAATCTGATAGTTGTGGCTTTACATACTTTTCAAATATATAATCTTTGTTTTGTCCAACAACTGTGGTTTTACTTTTAACCAAGTCTTTTTCATACAAACGGCCATCAGTTCCATTAATTAATAAGTTACTGTATTCACCTGTTGGATCTGTAAAGTCAACATATCTACTATGTCCACTAAATGTTCTATTAAGACTTTTAACTTTTACAACACTTGATGTTTGATAGCCAAGTATTGTGTTATAATCATTTGCTGTAACTAATCTGTTTTGACTTGCATATGCCAATGGAGCATTTTGTTTAATGCTATCTAATGTTTCGGCACTGCTTGCATTAGTAATACTTGTTTTTAATTGTAATGTAATTGTAGCTGTATATGTATTGCCATCAATGCCATTGTAGTCAACTGTAACTTTTTTGTTTGCTAAATCATCTGGTCTTACAATGTATGATTCGTTTTTACTTACGCGATACCATACACGAATAATTCCCTTTGGTGCATTACCAAAAGTTTGATCTGCAAAGTTAACTGACACTTGATTGTTCTGACGTGTCTTTACTGAGAATATATCTCTATTAGATGCTATTACACCATTGTATGATGTGTTTGCATATGCGTTAACATTTTTTACATTAGTCCAGTCTTTAACTACACTACCATCTTTATTAATAGTTTGCACCCATACGTCACTGTTATTAACATCGTCTACGTTAATATCAATAGTTTGATTATCTATTGCTTCGGTAATACTTGTGTCTTGGAATGCTAGTGTTCCTTCTTTTACTGCAAAGAAGAATCCTGTATCTTTATTTGATAATCCTAGTCCACTGTTCTTATAATATAAACCAAATGCATTTGTAGGGTTAGGTGATTTCTCATATACTACATTATCTTCTAAGTCTACACTTACAACATTGTATGTAGATGATTTACCATTAGCAAGACCGGTTATATCATATTTAATTTGATTTGTAGTATTATTTAAATCGTAAAATTGTTGTGTAATATTATTTACTGATGTTTGTTTTTTAGGACTTCCATATTGATTACCAAATTGTAATATACTATTCATTACTGCAATAAAATCATCTAAGTTGTTTACATTACTTGTTGATTCAAATTTAATATCTTGTCCACCCAAACTTGTTCCTGCACTACCAATTACAGACTCGTTTGTTTTTACACTAACTACTTTCATCTCACCAAATGCTGGCACATTACGTCTTGGAGTATAGCCAATAAATTCTGCTAACTTATATACACTGTCTTGTCTTTCGGCTGTGCTTAAGAAGTTATTGCGTGAGTTGAGGTCAACTCTAAACGCTAAGTTATGTCCCATTTGTGCAACTACGTCAAGTAGTGCAACAAACTCTGAACTTTCAATCCAGTCATTATAATTTTCTGGGTATGTGCTTCTTACATAGTTGACCATTGCGGCTCTAATAGTATCATAATCAAATGCTTGTAAATTAGCATTAACATATGATTCGTATACTGCCACATAATCTTCAGCTGCAAAAAGTTTTGATTGTCTAATATTTTGTGCCATAATTAAAACTC
>OCVR010002136.1_pt1 | contig 15139 bp, 13 predicted proteins | sample 1539091 | NCBI WGS metagenome assembly OCVR01 (sample SAMEA3355530, study PRJEB22509) | marine metagenome | biome: marine; feature: coastal ocean; material: water | place: USA | collected 2010-08-07 | depth 16 m | reverse complement strand
GTTCGTCGCCGGGACCACCCCGGTATTTCAGCTTTTCGAATTCGCCGGTCAGGTTTGCCTGCAACCACTCCGCTACTTCTTCCCGAAACTGTTCGTCCTGCGCACTGAAACTCAATTTCATAGCCTTGTCCTCAATCCAGCAAACATTGTGCAATGCGCTCGCGGTGAAAAGCGCCATTGCCGAGCAGGTGTTCCGATGACTTGGCGCGCTTGAAGTACAGGTGGATATCGTATTCCCACGTAAAACCGACACCACCAAATAGCTGCAGTGCATCGCCGGCTATGGCGAAATAGGCATCGGAACAGTAAGACTTTGTCACACTGGCAGCGTCGCCAAGTTCGGCGGCCATCGGTCCGCCATCCAGCGCTTCCTGCGCGATACAGGCGCCGTAATAAATGGCGGAGCGCGCCACCTCTGTCTGCAACATCATGTCGGCAGCCTTGTGTTTGACTGCCTGAAAACTAGCAATGGTGCGATTGAACTGGACCCGCTCACCCGTGTACTCGACCACCTGATCAAGCAACTGCTGGCACCCTCCCACCTGCTCAGCGGCGAGGGCTATCGCGGCGAGATCAAGCACAGCGGCCAGATGCGTCCAGGCACCTCCCGCCTCACCCATCAGCGCAGGTTGCGCCAGCGTCACGCCGGACAGTTGCAGGCTCGCCTGCTTGCGGGCCTGATCCATAGTGGGCAACCACTGGCGAGTCACGCCCGGCGTCTCTGCGGGCAACAAGAACAGGCTGATGCCCTCCTCGCCGCCGCTCCCCTCTTCTCGAGCCGCCACGATCAACAGTTCTGCGGTATGGCCATCCACGACATAACGGTATTCGCCATTGAGCACATAACTGTCACCCTCACGACGCCAGGTCGCTGTTATCGCGTCTGCGCCCCAATCGCTTATGCCTCCGTTGAAGGCCACCGTCGCGGTGAGACCACTTTCACACATGCGACCCAGCCACTCCGCTTTCTGCGCATCACTACCCGCCAGCAGCAGCGCGTTGGCTGCCAGACATACCGTGGAGAAATAGGGTGAGCACAAGAGGTAGCGGCCCATCTGCTCCATGGTGGCCACCACCTCGACGTAACCGAGGCCCATACCGCCAAACTCTTCAGGAACATGTATCGCCTGCCAGTACATCTCCGAGCAGATGCGATGCCACAGTGCACCATCGTAACCCTGCTCCGTCGCCATCGCGGCACGCACCGCAGCACTGGTAGAGACCTCGGCAAGAAACGACGATGCGGTATCGCGAATCATTTCCTGCTCTTCTGTAAACGCAAATTCCATAACAACTCCGCGCGCTTGCGCTCTAGGTTCCCCAGACTTTCTGGGCCGGCACTTCCGCCTTCAGCAATTCTTTCATGGCCTCACCGATCTCAGCGGGCGCCCACGCTGCCCCACGATCAACGCCCTCGGTGGTGCGCCAACCGTCGCAGATACAAATGCGACCACCCTCTGCCTCAAAGACACGCCCGGTCACGCCGGACGCCTCGGAGCTTGCAAGCCAGGCCAGCAGATTGGATACGTTCTCGGGTGCGAAATGATCGAAGCTGTCATCCTCTGGCTTTTTCATACGCTCAGCCATCGCAGGGACTGCCGTAGTCATACCGGTGCGCGCGGAAGGTGCTACCGAATTCGCGGTAATGTTATAACGACCCAACTCCGCCGCCTGGTTTAGCGTTAAGGCAGCAATACCGGCCTTGGCCGCCGCGTAATTGGACTGGCCGACAGAACCCTGCAGACCCGCGCCGGAGGTCGTATTAATGATGCGCGCGTCCACGGCCTTGCCCTCTTTGGACAATCCACGCCAATAGTGCACCGCGTGAGAGCTGATGCAGAAGTGTCCTTTCAGGTGAACCGCCATGATGGCGTCCCACTCTGCCTCGGTCATTGAGGCGAACATACGATCGCGGTTAATGCCCGCGTTGTTCAACACGATATCAAGACCACCAAAGCTGTCGATAGCCTGCTTTACGGCATTCAGGCTGTCGTCATAGTGGGTAATATCGGAGCTGTTCACAATCGCCCTGCCGCCGGCCGCCGTGATGCTATCGACCACCGCCTGTGCCGCCTCGGTATTGATGTCATTGACGACTACCGCACATCCCTCCGACGCAAACACCCTCGCGTGGGCTGCACCCAGGCCGCCACCGGCGCCGGTGACAATCGCTGTACGACCTTGCAGAATTCCACTCATCTATTCACTCCTCCACGTGTCACTAAAAAACTACCCAATCTCTTTTTGCGTCTAATTAGACTGAAAAGCACGTCAACGGCACTTACCCCGATCGGCAGCCTGAAACTTCACAGCGCCACAGCCCGACATAAACCCAGACTACAGTCTCTCCAGGATAGTAACGTTCGCCTGACCACCCCCTTCACACATAGTTTGCAGCCCGTACTTACCGCCTGAGCGCTCGAGCTCATGCAACAGGGTCGTCATCAATTTGGTGCCACTGGCTCCCAGCGGATGACCCAGAGCAATCGCACCGCCGTTGACATTGATTTTCTCCAGCGGATAGCCCGTCTCCAGTAGCCACGCCATGGGCACCGAGGCAAACGCTTCGTTAATTTCCACAAGATCGATATCGTCCAGCTTCATACCAGATTTTTTCATCGCATATTCAGTAGCCGGGATCGGTGCGGTAAGCATCCAGATCGGGTCGGCTGCCCGCACACTCATGTGAGCGATACGGGCTCGAGGGGTCAGGTTGTAACGCTTCAGTGCGTCTTCCGATACGATCAGTACGGCGGATGAACCATCACAGGTCTGGCTGGACACCGCAGCGGTGATAGTACCGCCCTCTACCAACGGTTCCAGTTCAGCCATTTTTTCCAACGAGGTATTGCGCACAGTCTCATCCATATCCACGCCATTCAGCGGTGCGATTTCTCGATCAAAGCGCCCTTCGTCGATCGCCTGCTGTCCCAGCGTATGGGAGCGTAAGGCAAACGCTTCCATCTGCTCACGCGAGATTCCCCACTTGTCGGCAATCATCTGAGCGGACGTAAACTGCGACGGCGGTACATCGCCGTAACGCGCGACCCATCCCTGGCTACCGGAGAAAGGGTCGGGGAAACCCATAGGCTGGGCAGCCAACATGGCCGATGAAATGGGAATCTGCGTCATCGTTTGCACACCGCCCGCAACGACAACGTCATTCACCCCCGCCATAATTGCCTGTGCTGCAAAGTGCACGGCCTGCTGGGACGAGCCGCACTGACGGTCAATGGTCGTGCCCGGCACAACCTCCGCAAGGCCCGCCGCGAGCCAACAGGTCCGCGCAATGTCACCCGCAAGGGGGCCAATGGTATCGACACAGCCGAAGATCACGTCGTCGTATTCGTCATCGGGTATTTCATTACGATCCGACAGTGTCTTGAGCACGTGCGCACCCAGGTCAGCGCCATGGACATCCGCTAACCCGCCCTTGCGGCGACCGGTGGGCGAACGAACTGCGTCTACTATGTATGCATCTGCCATAACGGGTTACCTCTACTCATCTTGAACAACGTGAACTTGAAAAACCGGCTTGCGACTAACCAAATGTCGCGCCCGCACCCAGCGCGGCGCCATCAGCAAAAATCGTGCGCCCAATACGCGCCTTGTGAAATCCTGCGTCGCCCCAGCAATTGGCCAGCGCCCACGCTTTCTTCATAAAAATGTGCAGGTCCATCTCCCACGTGTAGCCCATCGCTCCGTGTGCCTGGTGACAGTTCCTGGCGGCCAGGTTAGCCGCATCGCACGCCACCAGTTTGGCGTGGGAGACAGCGTGTGACGCAATCGCCTGGCCACTTGCCAACGCATAGGCCGCGCGGTGCGTGGGCGCCTTCGCATACTCCAGTTGCACTGCCACGTTGGCCATCTGGTGCTTCACTGCCTGAAAACTGCCCACCGGCTTGCCAAATTGCTGCCGTTCGCTGGTGTACTGCACTGTTGCATCAATCATGCGCTGGGCCAGCCCAAGCGCCTGGGCTGCGCTGCCCAATGCACCGCGGTTCAGCGCTTCTGCGATCAACGCCTCGGCACGGGCACCCGCCGCTACTTCCAGCGGTTGACCCGTTACATCGACGGCATACAGTTTTCTTGAGGGATCAACCGACTCGTTATGCCTTAGGCTCACTTGCTCCGGTGTCGCCGCGAGCAGCACACCACCCTGCTGCAACAACAGTAAGTCGGCTACATGGGCATCTTCTACAAGCCTATTTTGCGCCAGACCGACAACAACTTTCGCTTCACCGGTGGCGATCTTCGGCAGCCAGTGCGCCGCAACCTCCCCGCCAATGTCACGCAACAACGGTACGGAAACCAGCGCCGTATTCACCAGCGGCTCCGGCAGTGCGACGTAACCGCATTCCTGCGCCAATAAAACAAAGTCCAGCTCATTCATGCCCAACCCGCCGTACACCTCAGGCACCGTGATACCGGTCAACCCAAGTTCAGCCAACTGGCTCCACCATGCGTCGCTGCGTCCCGAGTCTGATTCCCAACTTGCGCGAATGCGCTCGGTGGTCACTTCATTGGTCAGGAATTCCCTGACCGACGCCTGAAACAGCAACTGATCTTCTGTAAACGTAAAGTCCATACTCAGTTATTTCTCCGCATCCAACCCACCGCTCAGCGCGGCATCCCGAGCATACGCTCGGCGATAATGTTTCGTTGCACCTCATTAGTGCCTGCATAAATCGGCCCCGACATGGAGAACATCCAGCCATCGAGCCACTTGCCAACACCGCTGGCATCCGGCGCATGGGACAAGAGTTCGGCGCGAGCGCCAAGAATACTCATGGCCGCCGCGTGCATGTTCTGGTCAAGCTCAGACCAGAATATCTTGTTGGTCGATGACTCTGCTCCGATCTTGCCGCCTTTATTGAGACGGCAGGCAGTCTGATACGTCGCAAGGCAGTAGCTTTCCGCGTCCAGATAAGCGCGCAACACCGCCTCCTTCACCGCCGGATCCCGGTCTGCGGACTCACGATTGGCGGTGTACAACTCGACCAGTCGTCGCGCGGTTTCCTGAAATCGCGCCGGAGAACGCAGCATGAGCCCTCGCTCAAAGCCTGCAGTCGCCATAGCCACGCTCCAGCCGGCTCCTTCATCGCCGAGCCGGTTTTCAATCGCCACTTCAACATCATCAAAAAAAATCTCCGCGAAGCCGGGCAACCCGTCTAATTGCGGAATCGGTCGCACCGTAATACCCGGACTGTCCAGAGGCACCAGAATAAAAGTCAAACCCCGGTGGCGCTCGGACTCGGGATCAGTGCGGAACATACCGAAACACCAGTCGGCCCAGACGGCACGGGTGGACCAGATCTTTTGCCCATTCACCACGTACTTGTCGCCCTCGAGGCGCGCGGTCGCGCGTATCGCTGCCATGTCCGAGCCGGCGTTGGGCTCCGACCAACCCTGCGCCCACACCTCTTCGCCGGTGGCCATCGGGGGCAGGATACGGGCTTTCTGCTCTTCCGTGCCGTACTCCATCAAGGTGGGGCCCAACAGGAAAATCCCATTCTGGTTTACCCGCAGAGGCGCTTGCGCACGGTAATACTCCTCCTCGAAAATAAGCCACTCGATCAGGTCGCAACCCCGACCCCCCAGCGCTTCAGGCCAGGTCACCATACCCCAGCGCCCACGATTGAGTGTGGCCTCCCACTGGCGGTGTGCCTTGAACCCCTCTTCGGTATCGAAAGACTGCAGTGGCTCTGCCGGCACATTCACCGCCAGCCAACTGCGCACTTCCGCACGGAAGGCCTGTTGCTTATCTGTATAGGCTAGTTCCATAGATCTATCATCTCTCCCCCGGTCTTGGCCCCGGATTCACTCTTGATCAAACTTGGCGTCGCGCTTTTGCACAAAGGCGTTCCGCGATTCCTGCGAATCGCCCACGGTATAAGCCTCCAGGGTAAACCCCTGCTCCCAGCGGTACTTGTCCTCTAAATTGCCATCTTCAATCCCGGTGAGCGCTTCTTTCGCCAGCCTCACCATGGCAGGAGATTTCTCTGCGATCCTCGCAGCGATATCACGGGCAGCAGGCAGCAGCTCCTCGAGGGGCACTACTTTTTCCACTGCTCCGAGGCGGTAAGCCTCCTGAGCATCGATAAACTCACCGGTGAAATACATGTAACGCACCTTTTGTACCGGGAACATACGTTGTAGATGCGCGCCACCGCCCATCGCGCCCCGGTCGATCTCAGGCACACCGAAACGCGCACAATCGGAACACAGGATGATATCCGCAGCACCCGCCATGCCGATGCCACCTCCCAACACAAAGCTATGCAACGCCACGATCACCGGTTTTGGATTGCGATGAATCGCCCGAAACGTTTCGTAATTACCCTTGTTCACGTCGACGATCTTTGTGCTGTCAGCCGCCAACTCCTTGATATCCACTCCGGCACAAAACCCTTTGCCGGCAGCGGCGATGACAATCACCCGCACAGTGTCATTTTCGCCCAGGGCATCTATTTCCGCCGCGATAGCGAACCAGCCGGCACTGTCAAAGGCATTCACCGGAGGGTGGTCGAGAATCACTTCAGCGATACCGCTGTCGATCGTTGTCTTGAATGGCTTGGCCATAGTTCCGATTCCTGTCGCGTTCAACTCTGTTAATCGTAGGTCGACCCCTGCGTCGCGGTTTCGACTTCCGGATGAAGCTGTACCTGCCTCACTGACACTCCGCGTGTTCAATCCCCTGCGGGGATTTATTGTGTGCTACGCCTCTGCTTTCAATGCCAATAACTTCAAGCGCTGCTCCGCTTCCTCAACAATTGAGGCAATCAATTTTTCACAGGTCAACAGCTCGTTGATAACACCGGCGACCTGGCCCGAGGGCAACACACCCCGGGACGGCTCTCCATCCACCATCGCTCTCTGGATAATCATGGGCGCATTGGCAGACATAATGGCCTGGGCGGCCGTCATATCGTCATCGCGGCCCATCGCCAGAGCAGACTTGAGCAAACTGATGATGCTCGCACCCGTGTGTTTGCGGAAAGCCAGGCCATTGCGCATGGCGATCAGCAACTTCTTCAGGGCGCTGGCTTTTTCCAGTTCAACCAACAGTTCGTTCATGATCATGCGCTGCGGCAAACCATCCATAGCCTTCGACACGATAATCTCACCGGGATTCTTGCAGTCGATATAACGCTGCAGTGTTTCCCGGGGCACGGGGCTTTCTTCTGTCATCAGAAATCGCGTGCCCATGGCAATACCGTCAGCGCCAAATGACAGTGCGGCCAGCAAGCCGCGACCATCCTTGAAACCGCCCGCTGCGACCACGGGCACCTTGTCACTGACCGCATCAACCACCTGCGGTATCAGCAAGGAGGTGGGCACAGCGCCCGTATGTCCCCCGCCCTCTCCACCCTGCACGGTAACGGCATCTGCCCCCAGCTCCACCGCCTTGATGGCATGCTTGGGCAGGCCGACGGTCGGCATGCAGACAACGCCTGCGTCCTTCAATTTTCTGATCATGTCAGGCCCGGGAGATCGGGAGTAACTGACCGCTTTCACGCCATGGCGTATCACCAGGTCCACAATAGCCATCGCGTTGGGCTGGTACATATGGAAATTGACACCGAAGGGCTTGTCGGTTAATTCCTTCACCCTCTGAATATCCCGCTCCATCTCCTGCGCCGGGATAGTGGCGCCGGCCAGGAATCCAAACCCCCCCGCGTTGCAGCTGCCCGCGACCAGGTTGGGGTCCGCTACCCAGCCCATTGCGGTCTGCACGATGGGGTAACGGCAACCCAGCAATTCCGTCAAGCGTGTCTCAAGCATGTCTCAGTTTCTCCAATCAGCCACGATTGCCGGGCGGGTTGTCCTTGATCTGGTGTGCGCGCTGATTATGCGGGTCCATGGTGGCAATGATGTCCAACTGCGCCTGCGAGGGAGCCACCGTCACAGGGACATCCTCGGGGACATGCACCGGGTAGCCGGTATTTTCCTGCACCTGCTCCAGCGTAATGCCAGGGTGCAGCGACACCAGCCGAACCTGGTGGTCCGGCCCCCCGAAGTCCATCACACACAACTCAGTCACAACGAGGCGTATATCGATGTCGTCCAGACTATGACCCTTGGGCAGCCGCGCCGGGTTGTACCCGATAGACGATACAAAGTCGCACTCACCTTCCATAAACACACGCGTGTTATGCGAGGGCACAAAAAAACTGTTTGGGTGCGAAATTGAATTGCCCGGAAACCCGCGAGCGCCCAACATCATCACCTTGGGCCTGTCGTAGGTGCCACCCAGCGCAGAGGTATTGGACTGGCCAAAGCGGTCTATCTGGGTCGGACCCAGCATGGCGTGACGCTTGCCGCTCCAAACGTTGTCGAAGATGCGCGAAAAACCCATCCAGGATTCTCTGGCGGGCACAAAGCCATCCGGGCGCTTGCCCAGCGGGTTGGGCTCGCTCAGCATCCACGCCTCGGAGTCTGTCATCATCAGCTCGGGATTGGTCGTTTTCATAGCGAGGCTTGCCGCCAGTCGCGGGATGACCCCGATACCGGTGGCCAATACCTCACCCTCATTGGCAAACGCCTGGCTCGCGGCGACGATGCACAGCTCGGCCAGGGTGTAATCAGTTGCTGCAGTCATGGTCTCTATCTCCCCGGTCGGTTAATACGTTGGCAATTCAATCGCGCGAATGGCGTCAAGGCCACCCACATTTTGCTGGTACTCGTCCTCCGAGCGCCCCAGGAACGCATCGAGATAACCCCGGATACCGCCCTCCTCCTTCGCTGACGCTACGTAAGCCTTGAAATGCGGAACATCGAATCCGTAAAGCGGGGCACAAGAGCTCGGATGCGCACCGCCCGGTATGGCAATGACTCCAGTGGTGGCAGCGCGTTCCCAATGCACCAGCCGTGCCTGTGCGGGATCATGAAAATAGTCGCTGTCGACAAGCTCGTCACAGGAGACAAAGGTTTTCTGCGCTGCCCGGGCAAACCAGTCATCCATATAGTGATCGGGGCCCGCTATCTGACAGACGCCGCGCGAGTCGGCGCGGTCCGCGTGAATGAGGGAGACATCCAATGACAATGCCGGCATGGCAACCCACTCTTTGTCATCGTAAGGACTGTCGATTACCTTTAGGTCAGCGCTTTTCGTAATAATATCGGTGCCCAACCCCACCTCCGTCGGGATGAATGGCACGCCCCAGCTCGCGGCCCGCAGGCCCAGCAGCATCATACCCTCGTCCACCTCCATCACCTCGATGGCACCGGATTGGCGGGCCTGACGAAAATAGGGCTCCAGCGGAATAAAATCGAGCGAGACAAATGCAAATACCACCTTCTTTACCTTGCCGGCTGCACACAGCATGCCCACATCTGCACCACCGTAAGCCACCACGGTAAGGTCCTTAAGATCGGACCGCAGGATTTCGCGCACCAGGGCCATGGGCTTGCGCCGCGGGCCCCAGCCACCGATACCGATGGTCATGCCATCTTCTATCTGCCCAATGGCCTCTGCCGCCGTCATCTGTTTGTTCATCGTTCGCTTCCTTTTTTGCTGGCGCGCTATTGTCAGCCCGCGTCTAACTGACTATGCGCGCCACGCGATAGTCGTGTTTGATAAAATTGACGCCCAGTGTACTGCGAGTGCCCCGCACACCCTTGATCACACTGATACGCTTGTGTACAAATTCCGCCAGGTGTTCCGCATTGCGCACCATGGTGATCGCCAGAATGTCGGCCCGGCCCAGCATCACGCCGACAAAACCCAACTCCGTAACATCCGCCAGCGCACTAGCGATAGCTTTAGTCTGGTCGCTGCGCTCCACCTCTATCCAGATATACGCCAGCGCCGCATCCTTGAAGCGGTCGATATTGGTCACCGCTGTAATGCGAATCTGCCGCTCTTCTTCCATACGTTTGACGCGCGATCGAACAGTGCCCTCAGTGACACCGAGCTGCTCGGCAATCTCCCGGTTGCTGACCCGCGCATCGCGGGACAGTCGTTCCACGATCGCTCGGTCGGAACCATCGAGATTACGCCGCATGAAAGGGCACCCAGTCCGGCTGGTTCTTCAATACATCGAGCGCCAGTGCCGGCGTCAGTCTCCGCACACCGGGAACAACACCCAGCTGTTCAGCGATCAGGGCATTCAAGTGCGATTGGTCTCGGGCAACTACCAGTATCTCGATATCCTGGGCACCCACGACCACGCTGACGGAAAAAACTTCAGGGACAACCGCCATGTCCCGCGCCACCTCCTCTGGTGAACGGCCCTCCACCTGCACACCAATCGCCAGCAACATACCAAAGCCCGCGGCTTCGATATCGGTGACGGCCACCACACGCATGGTGTCGGACTCCTCCATGCGCCGCACCCGCGCGCGCACCGTGTTTTCCGAGACATTCAGTTCGCGCGCGACAGCCCGATAGGGCATGCGGCCGTTACCGCGCAACAGCGCGATAATGGCGTGATCTGTGTCATCCAGATCAATGGGCTCGCCCTGCCCTGTCGGCGTGGCGCTGTCCTTCATCCCGCGCTACCGCCCGCCAGCGCCGCCTTGTCAACCTTGCCGCCCGCGTTCATCGGCAACTCATCCAGCCATACCACGGAACGAGGCACCTTGTAATTGGCCATGTTGTCACGGGCCCAAGCAATGACTGTCGCCTCGTCCAGCTGCACACCGCCATCGCGCACCACAAAAGCACGCGCCACTTCACCCATGCGATCATCCGGCACGCCGATAACGGCGGCGCGAGCAACACCGGGCATATCACACAACGTATTCTCGATTTCCGCCGGGTAGCAGTTAAACCCCCCCACGATGAACATCTCCTTGATACGCCCGGTAATTCGGACGTATCCGTTCTCGTCCATTTCGCCCACATCACCGGTGCGCAACCAGCCATCATCTGTCAGCGCATCAGCCGTGGCCTGCGCATCATTGAAATAGCCCTGCATCACGTTGAAACCACGCACCAAAATCTCACCCACTGCGCCGTCAGCGACGCTATTGCCGTCGCGATCTGCCAGCATGACCTCGACACCGTCCATGGCACGACCCGAGGTGTGCGATATACGCTCGGCGCTGTCGTCAGGCCGACAAATCGACACGACGCCACAAGTTTCGGTCAAGCCATAGGCAGTCACTACTACTTCGAATCCCAGCTCCTCTCGCATCTGCCGCACCAGCTCAACCGGCACCGGCGCCGCGCCCGTCACCGCCAGACGCAGGCTCGATAAATCGTATTCGCCGCGCTGCGGGTGAGCCAGCAAAGACTGATAAATCGTCGGCGGACCGGGGATCATGGAGATTTTGTCCTTTGCGATCTGCGCCATCACCGCATCGAGGTCGAAGCTAAGCACCGGCAGGATATGTGCCCCGCGAATAATCGCCGCCAGCCAACCCGCTTTATAACCAAAGGAGTGAAAAAACGGGTTGATAATGAGGTAATTATCCTCGCTGCGTAAACCCACCGTCGCGCTCCAGTTTTCAAACGTACGGATATTCTGCCCATGAGCAGTCACCACACCTTTGGGGTTACCCGTGGTACCCGAGGTAAACAGGATATCCAGCGTATCTTCAGGCGTCAGCAACGCCGCGCGACGTGTCACCTCCTCCGTCGGAACAGACTCGCCCGCCGCAAGAAAGGATGACCAGGTCTGGCCGCCCACGGCAGCATCGTCGAGCAATACCGTGCGCTCGAGCTCAGGCAATGCTTGATCTGCAAGCATCTCCGGGTAAGAGACGCCCAGGAAGTCCCCCACCGTGAACAGCATCCGTGCACCGCTGGAGCGGATGATATAAGCCGCCTCGGAGCCCTTGTAACGCGTATTCAGCGGCACCAACACGGCACCCACGCTCTGCGCACCGATGGCAGCGACGATCCATTGAAAAATATTAGGAGCCCAGATGGCAAAGCGGTCGCCCTGCTCAATACCCGCCGCAATAAACGCCTGAGCCGCGGCGATGCGGGCCCTGTCCAGCTCCTCGTAGGTCAGCTGCACCGTGCCGTCGGTGATGGCGAGGCGAGACCCGTAGCGTGACGCCGCGTCGACAACGACCTGGGGCAGAGTTCTGGCTGACGCTGAATTATCGGACATCGGTGAGATACTAAGTAGAGGGCCACAACGACCGAGAATGCTTATAATAGTCAGTCAAAGCGCAAATAAAAAGGCTTTTTCGTAGATATTTATAATAATATCTACGAATTTAATACATTCGCCCTGGTCGGGGTAAGCCTCGGCGCCGCTCTGCTAGGGACAGGATGCCGCTCGCTGCTCGGAAAAAGTCAGATTACAGCGCTCTGCCCAGGACGATAGCGCCTCCACGGGGCCGCTGACATCATACTGGCGCAGGAACGGCAGGCGATCGACGTCCCAGAACTCCTTGCCGCTCCAGTCGAAATAATAATACTGGCGCACCCTGCCCAAGGGCACCGCGTCATCGAGTAGCGCATAGCCCGCAAAGGGTGCCGACAAACCCAACGCCCCCATCACCGTGGCCGGGACGTCCAGCAGACTGGCAGGCGCCGCCGAGACCTGCAGCTCTCCCGAGGCACCAAAGGGCTTGATCAACAAGATCGGATGGGCGCGGCGCTTATAGACAGGCAGGGTGTCCATGGTAATGTCGGTGCCATGATCCGCAGCTACCACCACCATGGTCTGATCGTATACACCCTGTTGTTGCAGAACGTCGAGGATGCCCAGAATCTGCTTCAGCGCAAAGGCGCTCTGCGCAATCGCCCTCTCCGTTACCGGCATCGTCTCGTATTCTGATTCCAGCAGCATATTGCCGTCTGCGTCGATCTGAAACGGAGGGTGGGAGGTGAAAAGATGGATAAATTTGAAGGTAGGCTGCGGACTATCGCGGGACACGGACTGCGCCAGTCGATCGAGAAAAATAGCCGTCGCCCGTTGCACCGGCGTAGCGACCATCAGCGGGTCCCCGGGTGGCGATCGTCGCGGCGACGACGACGCATTCCCCAGATAATGGCTCTGTAACCACCACTTGTGCTTATCGTAAATGCGTTTTTTCAGCACGTGTGGCACGTAGCGAAACAGGGTGACATCCCAGATTTGCACGCTATCGCGGAGGCGGACTTCTCCGGGTTTATCGTAAAGAACGGACGTCAAGTCATCACCCGGTAGCCAGCGCAGAGACGGTTTGTAGGTGCCCATGGTCGCAATATCGATCTTGTAACCTTGTTCCGACAGGAAAAAGGGTAGGGATTGCTCACCGAAAGCCGCGCTCATAAACCTCTGGATCGTGCCCGAATTGCGGTAGACCAGAGACGACATAATGGTGGGGATAGACAGCAACGTATAGGGTGAAACACCCAACGTATTGCGGAAGCTGGTGAATCCTGCGAGCTGCTTCTCCAGCTCAGGATAAATAGTCAGTGTCTCTTCGAAGACGGGCAACGCAAAAGTGTCGGGCACAATAACCACCACATTGCGCTCCTCCGAGAAGGCGAAGAAGTCTCTTTCAATTTCCTGTGCCGTCGCCGGCCCATCGCGCGGAAATGTTTTGCCCGAACCCAGGTGAGCGATCAGGGACGCCCCCTGCACCGCAACCAGAAGTAGTGAAAGACCGACTAGATGACGCCAAAGCACCGCCCGGTAGTTTAGGACAAGCAGCGGCGCCGACAGCCAGATCAGCACCTCCAGCCAGCCGGCCAACCGGTGCGCCTGCCAGTCAATATCGGTGCCGTCCAGTGGACCGTAGTCCCACACCAAAAAATTACCCTGCAGATAGAAAAGCGCGGCGGCGCCCAACGCAAGACAGGCGATACTGCGCCGCGCTGCCGAGGGCAGCAACAGGCAGGCGATGAATACACCCGATAAACACAGCACCAGCCAGCGGGGCAGCTCCAGCACGCTGCGGGGGGATACAGCAACCTCCGCCGCGTTCAGCAGTAAAACGCCGAGCGGCGCAAAACAAAACACCGTCAACAACAACACGAGGGCCGCCACAAGCAGCTTGAGGCGCTCCCGCATTACCGACTCGTCAGGCCCGTGAGGCAACACAGCGCGTCCTGTCAGGCCTTGAAAGCATAGCCACTGAACTGGTCTCGCAACTTGAGCTTCTGCACCTTGCCCGTGGCGGTATGAGGCAGCTCGTCAACGAACTCCACCGCGTCGGGCATCCACCACTTGGCGATCTTGCCCTCAAGCGAGGCCAGGATCTCCGCTGCGGTAACGTCCTGCCCGTCGCTGGACCGCACCACAATCAGCAGCGGGCGCTCACTCCACTTGGGGTGATAGCATCCGATCACCGCCGCCTCCGCTACCTTGGGATGATCCGTCGCCGCGTTCTCTACCTCGATGGAGGATATCCATTCGCCGCCGGATTTGATGACATCTTTGGTGCGATCGGTGATCGCCAGGTAGCCGTCCGCGTCAATAGTGGCCACATCACCGGTCTCGAACCAGCCCGCTTCGCGCTCGTGAGCATCAGAGTCCTCCAGCTTGAAATAACTGGAGCAGACCCAGGGCCCTCTCACCAGCAGAGAACCGAATGCCTCGCCGTCCCAGGGCAACGCTTTACCTTCATCATCGACGATTTTCATTTCAACACCAAATATCGGTCGCCCCGCCTTGAGGCGGAGCCTCGCGTAGTCTTCAGTACTGTACTTGTCCCGCTCGCTGTCGCCGGCATTGGCCGAGCCGAGGGGGCTCATCTCCGTCATGCCCCAACCGACCCGGGTACTCACACCGTAACTGTCGAGGTCTTCCATGATTGACAGCGGGCAGGCCGCACCGCCGACAATGATACGTTCCAGTGAATCGACACGCTGCCCCGATTTTTTAAGGTGGGCCAATAATCCCAGCCAGACCGTGGGCACACCGGCGGACAGAGTCACCTTCTCTTCATTGATCAGCGCTGCCAGCGTCTCCCCATCACCCATTTTGCTGCCTGGAAACACTAACTTGGCACCCGCGATGGGGCAGGCATACGGGTTGCCCCAGGCGTTGACGTGAAACAGGGGCACAATCGGCAGCACTACATCCCTGCGCGCGATGCCCAGGGCATCCGGCATCATGGTGGCATAGGAATGCAGCAGTGTAGAGCGGTGGGAGTACAAAACGCCCTTGGGGTTGCCGGTGGTTCCCGACGTATAACACAACGCACAGGCGTCTCGCTCTTCCAGCGCCGGCCACTGGAAATCAGGGCT
>OCVR010002124.1_pt1 | contig 15212 bp, 8 predicted proteins | sample 1539091 | NCBI WGS metagenome assembly OCVR01 (sample SAMEA3355530, study PRJEB22509) | marine metagenome | biome: marine; feature: coastal ocean; material: water | place: USA | collected 2010-08-07 | depth 16 m | reverse complement strand
GCGCGTCGAGAGGGCTCCGATCGTCTCCTGGCTTCGCCCTCGCGGGGGGCGAGCCTCCGGCGCTCGGTCCTGATCGAGACGCCGAGCCTGGAGCTCCTCGAGGTGGCGCTGGGGGAGGCGGCAGACCGCGCGGCGCGGAGGGGGCCCGGGGAGCCCGTGGAGGGCGTGGACATCCTGCTCCCGCCCGGGATCTACGAGGACGCCTCCGGGGCGCCCGTCCGGACCCTCGAGATCCTCGCCTCGGGCGTGCGATTGATGCCCTCGGCGCCGGGGGCAAAGGTGGAGGTGCGTGCCGCGCTGCGGATCCGCGGCGCGAGGGACGTGGTCCTCCAGGACCTCACGCTGATCAGCGCTGCGTCCACGGCCCTCAACGTGCTGGAGGGTGCCCACCTGGTCCTCCTCCGATCCAAGGTCGCGAGCGCGGGCACGGTGGTCTTCCTCCAGCACAGCGACCTGGAGATGACCGAGTCACGCCTCGAGGGCGCCTCCGCCGCGGGGAAGCCACCGCAGTGGGCCATCCGCGAGCTCGGTCGCTGCCGACTCAGTGTCCGTTCGTCCTACCTGAACGCCGGGTCCATCTACCTGTCGGATGAGAGCGAGAACTCCATGGACCGGAGCGTGCTCGATGCGGGGGCTCGGACGCTGATTCAGGCGCCTCGGGCGGGGCACCTGGTCGCCCGGGAGTGCCTGCTCCGCGGCACCAACCTGGGCCTCTACCACGTGGATCGAGGCGTCCTCGCCGGCGTGGCCATCGACGTCCCCCGGGACCCCCTCGGGCGGCAGCCGGGCGGCCTTCGGGTCGGGCCGAGGTTCTTCCATCTCGTGGGGGAGGGGCAGGTCGTCCCGCCCACGATGCGCCTGGAAGTGGAGCCGCTTCAGCCCCGTTGAGGGCTGCGCGACGCCGGGGGCGCGGCTAGCCTGGGGGCGCCAAGAAATCGGCCGCGGGACCTCGCTCTGCCCCCCCCTCGCGCGCCGTCCTCGACCTCGATGCAAGACACCTTCCGGTCCCGCGGTTCCTTTGACGTCGGTGGCAAGAGCCACAAGATCGCGCGGCTCACGGCGCTCAAGGAGCGCGGTCACGACGTCTCCCGGCTGCCCTTCGCGCTCCGCATCCTGCTGGAGAACCTCCTGCGGCACGAGGACGGCGTGAGCGTGACCGCCGCCGATATCGAGGCGGTCGCCGGCTGGGACCCGGCGGCGGCGCCGTCCGTCGAGATCGCGTTCCGCCCCGCTCGGGTGCTCATGCAGGACTTCACAGGGGTGCCGGCAGTGGTGGACCTGGCGGCCATGCGCGATGCCATGGAGACGCTGGGCGGCGACCCCTCCAGGATCAACCCGCTCCAGCCTGCGGAGCTCGTCATCGATCACTCGGTTCAAGTGGACGCCTTCGGCTCGCCTGGTGCGCTGGGGAAGAACCTGGAGCGCGAGTACGAGCGCAACGGCGAGCGCTACGCCTTCCTCAAGTGGGGCCAGGGGGCGTTCGACAACTTCGCCGTGGTGCCGCCAGGGATGGGCATCTGCCACCAGGTCAACCTGGAGTACCTGGCGCGGGTCGTCATGGCGGGCGACAGCGGGTACGCCTTCCCCGACACGCTGGTCGGCACCGACTCCCACACCACGATGATCAACGGGCTCGGCGTCCTCGGGTGGGGCGTCGGCGGCATCGAGGCCGAGGCGGCCATGCTGGGGCAGCCTGTGTCCATGCTGATCCCCCAGGTCGTGGGGGTCCGCCTCTCCGGCGAGATGCCCGAGGGCGCGACGGCCACGGACCTCGTCCTCCAGGTGACCGAGATGCTCCGTGCCCACGGCGTCGTGGGCAAGTTCGTCGAGTTCACCGGTCCCGGCCTCCAGCACCTCTCCCTCGCGGACCGCGCGACCATCGCGAACATGGCCCCGGAGTACGGCGCCACCTGCGGCCTCTTCCCCGTCGACCAGGAGACCCTGGACTACATGCGCCTCTCGGGCCGCCCCGAGGAGCAGGTCGAGCTCACTGAGGTCTACATGAAGGCGCAGGGGATGTTCCACACGGCGGACACCCCGGCCGCGGACTACACGGACCTGCTCGAGCTCGATATGGGCTCGGTGGTCCCGAGCCTCGCGGGGCCCAAGCGCCCGCAGGACCGGGTCGCGCTGGCCGATCTCAGCACCCAGTTCCAGACGGACCGCAGGGAGATCCTCGCTGGCGCCGGGGCCGATGATCATGACCACAGGGTCTCGGTCACCATGGACGACGAGACGTTCGAACTGAAGAACGGCTCGGTGGTCATCGCGGCGATCACCTCCTGCACCAACACCTCCAACCCCTCGGTGATGGTGGCGGCCGGGCTCGTGGCCAGGAAGGCCTCACTGAAGGGGCTCCGCACGAAGCCCTGGGTCAAGACCAGCCTGGCGCCGGGCTCGAAGGTGGTCACCGACTACCTCGACGCGGGCGGTTTGTCGCCCTACCTCAACGCCCTAGGCTTCGACGTGGTCGGGTTTGGATGCACCACCTGCATCGGGAACTCAGGCCCGCTTGCCGTGGAGATCGTGGACGCCATCGACTCGGGTGACCTCGTGTCCTCGTCGGTGCTCTCTGGTAACCGGAACTTCGAGGGCCGCGTCCACGCGAAGACGAGGGCCAATTACCTGGCGTCGCCGCCGCTGGTCGTGGCGTATGCCCTCGCGGGAGACGTGAACATCGACCTCGTGACGGAGCGGATCGGCGTCGCCGATGACGGCTCTGATGTGTACCTCCGCGACATCTGGCCCACCAACGCCGAGATCCAGGAGGTCGTCGGGGGGGCGGTGACGCGCGAGATGTTCGCCGAGGGCTACGCCGGTGTGTTCGAAGGCACCGAGGAGTGGCGGGCCATCGAGGCGGCCCGGTCGAGCACCTTTGACTGGCAGGGCGATAGCACCTATGTGCGCCTGCCCCCGTACTTCGAGGGGATGGGGCTCGAGCCAGGACCGGTGGAGGACATCGCGGGCGCGCGAGCGCTTGGCTTGTTCGGCGACAACCTCACGACAGACCACATCTCGCCCGCCGGGACGATCCCGACCGACAGCCCCGCCGGCAAGTACCTGCGCTCGCTTGGCGTGGAGAAGCAGGACTTCAACTCCTTCGGCTCCCGTCGCGGGAACCACGAGGTGATGATGCGCGGCACGTTCGGCAACGTCCGCATCAAGAACCGCATGGTCCCCGGGGTGGAAGGGGGCGTGACCGTTCACTTCCCGTCCGGGGAGCAGATGCCCATCTACGACGCGGCCATGGAGTACCGCGCCGCGGGTGTCCCGAGCATCATCCTCGGCGGCAAGGAGTACGGCATGGGTTCGTCCCGGGACTGGGCGGCCAAGGGGCCAGCGCTCCAGGGAGTGCGCGCGGTGGTCGTGGAGAGCTTCGAGCGGATCCACCGCTCGAACCTGGTCGGCATGGGCATCCTTCCCCTCCAGTTCGAGAGGGGCCAGAGCGCCGATAGCCTCGGGCTCGACGGGTCCGAGACGTACGACCTGGTGGGCCTCGCGGCGCGCTTTGGCGCCGAGGACTCACCGACGGGCGGGACGGTCGACGTGGTCGCCACCCGGGCCGATGGCGCCACGGTCGGGTTCAAGGCCGTGGTGCGCATCGACACTCCCGCCGAGGCGGACTACTACCGCAACGGCGGGATCCTGAACTACGTCCTCCGCCGCCTCGCGCGCTGAGCGGGACCGGCCTCGGAGGGTCGGGGGACCAGGGGGCATGGGCGGTGGCGCGCTCGCTCACATCCCGTAGTAGAAGCCCGTGCTGAAGGTCGTCGTGGGGCCGAACTCCACGGGCAAGACGCGCTCGATCGTCACGCTGGCCTCGACTGCCCGGCCGTCCACCTGCACCTCGAACTGGAGGTTGACGCCCGTGAGCAGGGGCGCCTCGAGGTCGCCATCCATGGGGAAGGGGAAGCGCAGCAGGATGGCCTCTGATCCGCCAGGCGCGACTTCCAGGCTGCCCGGCCGTTCGGGACGTGCGTCACCAAAGCGGGCCAGGTCAGAGCCCAGCAAGACGCAGGTCGCGGGGTCGATGGTCAGGGCGGCGGTGCCCTTGTTCTCCATGCGCAGCCTCACCAGTAGCTCGGGGTACCCCTTGGACGCGCGGCCGACCCTCTCGGCCCCGGGGATGCCGACGAGGACCCGCGCCAGGATGGGGTCGTCCGGGCTCTCCTGGACGAGGATCTCGAGGGGGCTCGGGGAAAAGCGAAACGGAATGCTGGTGGACCGGCAGCCGAGAAGTGACGCCACGAAGACCAGGAGCGCGAGGGTGGAGGTCAGCTGGCGGGGTGCGGGGGAATGACTCATTGATGGACCAAGATAGGGGCGCAGGGGCATTGAGTCGCCCCCCCAAGGCTGCCAGGGACATCTTCTGAGCTCGCCTCCTCGTCGACGGCGAGCTCTGGTGGACCCGCCGGAGCCCTCGCGGAGCGGCGGAGCGCCGCCGGGTGCTTTGGAGAATCTGCAGGTTGGCTGCCGCTAGGGTCTTAGGGCGCGGGCCTGATCTGGCCGAATACCTCCTGCAGGGGGCGGAATGCCCTCCGGCCATGCTCCCCACCTCAGTTCATATCAGCCTCAGCGATGCCGACCTCGGCGGCTCACTGGATCGACTCTGTGCGATCTCGGGGCTGAAGCCGACCATGGTGGAGCCATCCGGAGCCGAGGCTGCGCCTGGTACGGTGCCCTCCCGGCTCGTGGTCGATCCAGCCATGGCACCGGCCGGCGTGACCGCTGCCTGCTTCATCGAGAGCATGGTCCAGCGCTACGCCTTGGTCGTGGCGCTCGTCACGGAAGAGCTCGACGAGGCTGCTCTGTTGGGGCTCGGCGTCACCGAGGTCTTCCATCCGGGAGCCCCGGCTGAACTGATCCTCCGGCGGCTCGGTGGGGTTGAGCAGCCGAGTGGAGACCAGGGCGCTCGCCCGGTGGGCTCCTATCGGCTCGAACACTTCCACTCGAGCGTTGGCGTTCAGCTCGAGCGGGCTCGGGAGCGTGAGCGGCCGCTGGTGATGTTCTGTGTGCGGGAGAGTGACGGCGGGGGCGCTGGCTTCGCCGCCTTCGTTCAACATGCGGTCCAGGAACAATCGGAGGCGCTTGAGGACGCCCGAGAGGCATCGTTCTCCCACTCGCGGATGATCCTGAGCCAGTTTGATGACGGTTCGGTCGTCTTCTGCCTGCCCTCCATCCACCTCATCCATGACGCGGCGCTGCTCGGCAAGCGCCTCCAGAGCACCCTCTCTTCAAACCGCGGCACCGATTGCCGGGTAGGGATCTCCTGCTCGCCCGATGACGGGGTCGATCCTGTTCAGATCACCAAGCGCGCTCGAGACGCGGCGGACCGAGATGAGCGGGCCGACGGAAGCAAGATCCGGTTCTTCACCGACTCCATGGAGCGGTGGGCGTTCGAGCGCCTCGCGCTCGAGACGAGCCTCCGGAGTGCCCTGCACAACGGCGAGATCACCGTCTACTACCAGCCGCGGGTCGACATGGAGACCGGCAACATGAACGGGATGGAGGCTCTGGTTCGCTGGAATCACCCCGTCCTCGGGCTGGTCTCGCCGGCCCAGTTCATCCCCATCGCCGAGGAAACGGGCCTCATTGTCCCGATCGGTGAGTGGGTCCTCCGCGAGGCCTGCCGGCAGAACGCCGAGTGGCGCGCCGAGGGGATCGCTCCGATCCGGATCTCCGTCAACCTCTCCAGCATTCAATTCCGGAGCACGAACCTCGAGGAGACGGTGGGGAGCGCGTTGGAAGACGCGGGCCTCTCGGCCGATGGACTCGAGCTTGAGGTGACCGAGAGCCTGCTGATGGACGACCCGAAGGCGGCGGCCGCCATTCTCGGGCGACTGCAGAGCCGCGGCGTTCACGTGTCCATTGATGACTTCGGCACGGGCTACTCCTCGCTGGCCTACCTCAAGAGCTTCCCGGTCAACTCCCTGAAGATCGACCGGACCTTCATCAGCGACGTGACGGGCAACCCCAACGACGCGGCCATCACCACGGCGATCATCCTCATGGGGCACAGCCTGAACCTGAAGGTCGTGGCAGAAGGCGTCGAGACCGAGAGTCAGCTGGCCTTCCTGAAGGTGCTCCAGTGCAACGAAGTACAGGGGTACTTCTTCAGTCCTCCGGTGCCTGCAGACCGCGCGCGGGAGCTGCTCTTCGGAGAGAACGCGCCCCAGGTCGTCCGCCGCGCGGCTTGAGCCTTACGTCGCCGAGGGGCGCTCGGTGAACTCAGCGCGACGCTGTGCGCGGCGCGACTCCGCGCGGAGCCCGGCGCGGACCATGCTGCGCGCGATCAGCAGGTGAGCCGCGGGGACCAAGGTCACGGCGATGAGGGTGGCGCCAGCCACGCCGCCTGCGATGGCCACGGCGAGCGGGGGCCAGAAGCCGCCGCCGGCGAGGATGAGTGGGGCGAACCCGGCCATCGTCGTGAGCGACGTGGAGACCACGTGTCGAGAGGCCCGCCGGATCACCTGGACGGAGGCGTCCAGGTCGCCCGCGCGCGCCATCGGGTTCTCGCGCAGCGCAGCCAGCACCACGATCGAGTCGTTGATCGCGATCCCGATCAGCCCCATGGCACCAACGATCGTCATGAAGCCAAAGGGCGCGCCGTAGACCGCCACCGCGAGCATGGCGAGCCCGATGGACGACACGCCGACGACCCCGATCAGCGCCGCGAGCCGGAAGGAGTTGAAGGTCAGCACCAGGGAGGCGGCCATCAGCACCATCAGGAGCGCAGCGGAGCCGGCGAGGTTGCCCACCGCCTCGTCTCTCTTCGCGGACTCGCCGCCGACCTCCAGCTCGAACCCGACAGGGAGCTCTCGGTCAGCAACCCCGGGCATCGCCAGGAATCGCTCGAGGGCGCGGCTGGGGAGCGTCCCGGCCTGCAGGAAGCCCTGGGTGGTGACCACCCTGCGCCGGTTCCTGTGGGCGATGGAGGAGGTGTCCGCGACCAGCGAGAGCTCGCCCAGGGAGGCGAGGTTGGTCCAGCCAGCCCGGGTCGCGAGCGCGAGGTCCTCGAGGCGCGCGACGCCGTCCTCGGTCCCTGGCGCGAGCCGCACGCGGACGTCGAGCTCCTCGTTCGCCTCGATCAAGGAGCCGCCGACGACACCGTTGAGCGTCGACTCCAGCGCGGCGGCGACGCCGACGTTGTCCGTGCCCGCGAGGCTCGCGGCCTCCTCGCCCAGCTGCAGGCGGAGCTTCGGCGCCCCACCCCGCAGCGTTGAGTTCGCGTGGGTCACGTCCGGCGTCTCGCTGAGGAGCCGCCGCAGGTCCTCTCCGATGGATCGCAGCCGGGGGAGGTCGGGGCCGTAGAGGTGCAGTTCGACCGGAGCGTCGAAGGGCGGACCCTGCTCGATCTGTCGGGCGAGGAAGCGGGCCTGAGGCAGCTCGCGATCCAGCCGCTCCTGGATCTCACGCACCACCCGCATGGAGTCGTTCGGGCCGTCCAGCTGGACCATCGCCTGCGCGAAGTACGGGGCGTCCCGCTGGTTCTCCACGAGGTTGTAGTAGTACTTCGGCCCGCTCTCTCCGAGGAACAGCTGGACGCGTTCGACGCGGGGGTGCTCCAGCATCAGCTCCCGGGCTGCGCGCGCCACCTCCTCGGTGACCTCCAGCGACGCGCTGCGGTGGAGCTCGAGCTCCACGTTGAATTGGTCGCGGTCCGCGGGCGGGAAGAACTGCTCTGGCAGGGACGTCGCCGCGATGAAGCCCAGCGCCGGCGGCAGGAGGGCGACTCCGAAGGCCAGAGCCGGCCGGGCCAGGAGGAAGCGGAGCGCGACGCCGTAGACGCGATCCACGCGGGGGAGGTAGACGCCCCGAGCGAGGATGCCGCCCGACTCGGAGGTCGGGAAGAGGCGGTCGATGTGCGCGGCGAGGGCCGGGGTCACGGACAGGGCGAGCAGGAAGGACGTGGCGACCGCGAGCACCACGCTCACCGCGATGGGGCCCACGAACTCCCCCGCGCCCCCCGGCATGAGGGCGATGGGGGCGAACGCGAGGGCGGTTGTCACGGTCGAGCCGAGCAGCGGAACCGCGAGGTGCCGCACCGCATGGGACACCGCACCGGCCCGGGTCTCGCCCGCGAGCAACCGGTGCCTGACCTCGTCGACGACGACGATCGCGTTGTCGATCAGCAGCCCGAGGGCGATGATCATCCCGGTCACCGACATCTGGTGGAGGGGGATGTCGAGGAGGAGCAGGCCCTGGAGGACCACGAAGGTCGTGAGGGGCAGGGCGGTGCCGACGACGATCGCCGAGCGCCACCCCATGGTGAAGAGGATCACGAGCATCACGAGGCCCGCGCCGAGGACGAAGTTGAACACGAGGCTCCCGAGGCGCTCCTCGGTGTACCTGGCCTGGTCGAAGAGCACCTCGCCCTTGACGCCGTGGGGCAGGCCCTCGATCGCCTCGCTGGCAGCGGACCGTGCGGACCTGGACCAGAGGTCCACGCGCCGACCGGGCTCCATGCGCGCCGCGATCACGACGCCGGGCTGTCCGTCGATGAGGGCCGCGGTGGCCCGGGGCTGCCGCTCGGCCTTGCGCACCCGTGCCACATCGCCGAGCCGGACGAACGACCCGCCGGTCAGGTCCCGGTCGACGATGACGTCGCGGATCGCCTCGAGCGACTCGAACTCGCCGGACACCTCGACCTGGAGCTCGTTGGCGCCGCCGGTGACCTCGCCCGCGCCCACCTTCGCGTCACGGCGCAGGAGCGAGAGCGCAAGGGAGGCCGCGTCGAGCCCGAGGGCCGCCGCCGGGCCCGGGTCGAGGTCGACCAGCACCTCCTCGTCCGGTGCGCCGTGGATCACGACGTCGCTGGTGCCCGGAACGGAGCGGAGCCGGTCGGCCACACCCTCGCTCAGCCGCCCGAGGATGGCGCGCTCGACCGGAACCTCGGCGTCCCACGTGAGGCCGACCATGAGGGTGAAGGCCGCGAGCTCGAACTCCACGAGGTCTGGAGAGCCGGAGGTCAGCGGGAGGTCCCCGCGGGCGGCCTCGAGGTCGTCGCGCATGCGGGCCCAGATCTCATCGACGATGTACTCGTCGTCGTTCAGCTCGATCGCGATTGTCGAGAGCCCGGCGCGGGAGATGGACTTGATCTCCTTGATCTCCTCGAACTCGGCGAGGGCATCCTCGATGACCTCCGTGACGAGGGCCTCGACGCGCTCTGCGTCAGCGCCCGGGAAGGCCGTGAAGACCGTGGCGTTCCTCTGGGAGAGGGTCGGGTCCTCGGCGCGGGGCAGCGACATCAGCGCCGAAGAGCCGGCCGTGAGGATGAGCAGGAGCGTCAGCGCGAGGAGCCGCGGGCTCCGGTAGAACAGGTTGGTGAGCTGCATCGGGTCCCCGGATCAGTGCTGGGCTCTGGCGGGACCGGGCGCCTCGCCGTCGGGCGGGCCTTCAGGCGGCGCCACCGCGGCGATCCTGGAGACCGCCTGGCCCGGTGTCAGCCGGTGGGTCCCGGAGATGACAACGGCGGCCCCGGGCTCGAGGGTTCCGCGCACAAAGGCCCGGTCGGACTCCACGTGAAGGACCTCAAGCTCTGCCCGGCGAACGACGCTGCCGCCGCCGTCAGCCTCCTCGACGGAGAAGGCGCTCCACAGTCCGCGCTGGCTCTCCGAGAGCGCAGCGATGGGGAGCCACGCGCCGCGCTCGGGTCGTTCGACCGAGACCTCGAGGCGCACGAGGTCTCCGGGGCGCACCCCGAGGGTGCCCTCAGCCAGGGAGAGGACGACCGTGATGGTGCGGGTCCCGCTGTCCACGACGGGAAGGGCGCGGGTTCGGGCGACCTCGATGGGGCGGCCGTCGAAGGTCAGCTTCGCGCTGGACGGGTCCTCACAGAGCGCCTCGACGAGGGCGCCGGGGAGCCCGATGCGCGCCTCGAGTGCTGCGGTCTCGGAGAGCACGAAGGCGGTGCGAGGCATCTGCTGGGACACCACCGCGCCCTCGTCCAGGTAGCGGGCCTCCACGGTGCCCGAGAAGGGCGCCACCAGGGTCATGTTGCCAATCTGCACGTCCATGGCGGTGAGGGCGGCGTCCAGCTCCCCAAGGGAGCCGCGCTGGGCCGCGATGGACTCCTTGCGCGTGCCCTGGTTGAGCTCCTCGAGGTTGGCTCGGGCGCCTGCGAGGCGGGCCTCGATCGTCTTCACCTCGGCCCTCGCCGTGTCGAGCTGCTCCGCGCTGATGGACCCCCTCTTGGCGATCTCGACCCTGCGCTCGAGGAGGCGGGCGGCGAGCTTGAGCTCCTCCGTGAGGGCGTCCACGTTGGCCTCGGCGGCGTCGATCACCTCCTCGCGCGGTCCGGCGACGAGCTCTTCCAGCTGGGCCTCGAGTCGGACCCGGCGGGCCTCGATCTCTGCGCGACGGGCGCCGAGCTGCTGGACGTCGAGCTGGGCGAGGGTGGCCCCCGCGAGGACCTCGTCGCCGTCATCCACGAGGACCGCCTTGACCCGCCCGGTGCCCTCGAAGGAGAGCTCCGCGCGGCGGCGTGCAGACACCGTGCCGGTGAACTGCCGCGGGCTCGTGAACGAGCTCTGATAGCTCAGCGTCGCCACCTCGACGGGGAGGACGCGCGGCTCATCTGTCTCGCCGAGGCGCTCCATCGCGACCTGGGCCCGCTGGTCGATCAGGTGGTTCAGGCCCAGGCCGATGGCGCACAGGGCGGCGAGCCCGACGAGGGTGGGGAGGATCTTTCTCATGGTGGGGGCGGGCTCAGAGGAGGCCAGCCGCTTGGGCCTCGGCGGCGAAGAGCTCGGTCAGCGTTCGTTCGCGGGCCGCGGTGTAGTCGACTTCGGTGGAGAGCGGTCGCCACCCGAAGCCGTCGAGGAAGACCCGCGCGTTGCGCTGGAGCGTTCCGATGGCGTCGTCGACGGCGGGGTCGGACATGAACTTCTCGAGGTCGCGCATCAGGAAGGCGCCCTGGTAGAGGTTCCAGAGGCCGACGCAGAGTTGCTCCACCGACTGGCCTTCGCGCAGGGGGAGGTCCCCGGATGCCACGGCTTCGGTGGCGATGCGGGTGGCGACCCCGAAGCACCGCTGGGTGCTCGTCTCGAGGGTCGCGATGCGCTCGGCGCTGATGCCGGGTGAGAGGTGGGCCGCGCGCACGAGGCGCTCGGCCTGCTCGTGGTGGGGGAAGAGCGCGAAGAACACCTCGGCAGCGGCCTCCACAGCACCCATGCGTTCGCGCGGCGACCCCTCGAACTCCTGGGCTCGCTCGAAGAGCGCGGCGCGGGTCTCGGCGCTGCGGGCCGCGACCGCTGCGAGCAGGTCGTCCCGGCTCCCGAAGTGCTGGTAGACGGTGCCCTTCGAGACGCCGATGGCCTCCGCGACCTTGTCCATGCGGAGCTCCTCGTATCCCCGCTCAAGCAGCATGCGCTGGGCGACGTCGAGGAGGAGTTCCTCGCGGTCATGGATCTCTTGTTGCTTGGGGCTCAGCGTCACGGGCTCATTTTTTGACGGATCGTCAAAAAGTCACCCCCCGACCCCGGGAAAACTCTCGGGGGGCCCGAATTGTGGAATGCCCCATTCCCCCTTCATGGCGGCTTCTCTGGCCCCTGGTGGGGGCTACATTGGCCGTCACCATGACCCTCGATACCCCCGCTCAGCCCTCCGTCGACATTCCCACAGGTCCCCAGCGCGCGCCCCGCGGTCCGGAGCGCACCTGCAAGAGCTGGGGAGCGGAGGCGGCCATGAGGATGCTCATGAACAACCTCGACCCCGAGGTGGCGGAGATCCCCGAGGAGCTCGTCGTCTATGGCGGCACCGGCAAGGCGGCCCGCAACTGGGAGTGCTTCCAGGGGATCGTCCGGACCCTTCAGCGCCTCGAGCCGGACGAGACCCTGCTCGTCCAGTCCGGCAAGCCGGTGGGGGTGTTCCGCACCCACGCGGGCGCGCCGCGGGTGCTGATCGCCAACTCCAACCTCGTGGGGAACTGGGCCAACTGGGACCACTTCCGCAAGCTCGAGGAGGCCGGGAAGATGATGTACGGCCAGATGACCGCGGGCTCGTGGATCTACATCGGGACCCAGGGGATCCTGCAGGGCACCTATGAGACCTTCGCCGCCTCGGCGACCCGTCATTTCGGCGGGACCCTCTCGAAGAGGCTCGTGGTCACCGGCGGGCTCGGCGGCATGGGCGGCGCCCAGCCCCTGGCCGCGACCATGAACGAGGCCACGTGCATCGTGGCGGACGTGGACCCCGCCCACATCGACTTCAGGCTGCGGACGCGCTACGTGGACGTGCGCATCGACGACCTCGACGAGGCCATTGACCAGGCGCTCGAGTGGAAGGAGGCCGGGGTCGCCAAGTCGATCGGCGTGCCGTGCAACGCCGTGCAGCTGCTGCGCCGGTTGATCGAGCGCGACGTGACGCCGGACATCCTCACGGATCAGACCAGCGCCCACGACCCGCTCAACGGCTACGTGCCCGACGGCGTCTCGCTGGACGAGGCGGACGCGCTCCGCGCGGCGGACCCCGAGCAGTACGAGCAGCGCTCCCTCGCGACGATGGTCGAGCACTGCAAGCTCATGATCGAGCTGCAGGCCCGCGGCGCGGACACCTTCGACTACGGCAACAACCTGCGCGGCTTCGCGAAGGAGGCGGGGCTCGAGAACGCCTTCGACTTCGAGGGCTTCGTGCCGAAGTACATCCGGCCGCTGTTCTGCGAGGGCAAGGGCCCCTTCCGCTGGGTCGCGCTCTCGGGTGACCCCGCGGACATCGCCGTGACGGATCGGATCCTCCTGGAGCTCTTCCCCGAGGACAAGCTCCTCGCGCGCTGGATCAAGATGGCCGGAGAGCGAGTCGCCTTCCAGGGGCTCCCCGCCAGGATCTGCTGGCTGGGCTACGGCGCCCGCGCCAAGGCAGGCAAGGCCTTCAACGACGCCGTGCGCAGCGGCGAGCTCAAGGCGCCCGTCGTCATCGGCCGGGACCACCTCGACTGTGGGTCGGTGGCCTCGCCGAACCGCGAGACCGAGGCGATGAAGGACGGCACGGACGCGGTCGCCGACTGGGCAATCCTGAACGCCCTCGTGAACACCGCCTGCGGCGCCAGCTGGGTCAGCTTCCACCACGGCGGCGGGGTCGGCATGGGATACAGCCTGCACGCCGGCCAGGTCACCGTGGCGGACGGGACGCCGGAGGCCGAGGCGGCCCTCGAGCGCGTCCTCACCGCGGACCCCGGGATGGGCGTGATCCGGCACGTGGACGCCGGCTACGACGAGGCGGCGGCCTGCGCATCGGAGCGCGGGGTCGACGTCCCGATGGGGTGAGCGAGGTTCACACGCAGGGCGGCGACTTCGGACGTCTCCGTCCCGGCGAGAGGATCAACCCGGCCCGGGATTGAGGCGGCCCTGGACGCCGTATTCAGCCCGGTAGGCGCCGATGCGTGCGAGGTCGTCGGTGCCAATCTCGTGCGTGGCGCCGCCCCCAGGCTGCAGGTGCTCGACGACGTCGTCGAGGTCGACGATGGCCTCGACCTGCATGCCGAACTCCCGTCCGACCTCCGCGAGGGCGGAGCCTGCGCCCGCGGGGCCCCGCTCCATCCGGTCGACGCTGACGATCAGCCCAGCAAGCTCGATGTCCGCGGCGGCCCGCAGGATGGGGACGGTCTCGCGGATGGACGTCCCTGCGGTGGTCACGTCCTCCACGATCAGCACCCGGTCCCCGTCCCGCATGGGATGTCCCACGAGGACGCCTCCCTCCCCGTGGTCCTTGGCCTCCTTGCGGTTGAAGCAGAGGGGCACGTCACGTCCATGCTCCCGGGCCAGCGCGGACGCCGTGGCGACCACGAGGGGGATGCCCTTGTAGGCGGGGCCGAAGAGCACGTCGAAGCCGTCGCCGAAGCGTTCGACGATGGACCTCGCGTAGGCGGCGCCGAGAGCATTCATCTGAGCGCCGGTGGTGTAGCGGCCCGTGTTGACGAAGTACGGCGTGCTCCGCCCGCTCTTCGTGACGAAGTCCCCGAAGGTCAACACCTCGGCAGAGCACATGAAGTCGATGAAGTCGCGCTTGGACTGGTCCATGCCGCGGAGGCTAACAACTTGCTCCTAGAGGCCCACATCCGAGGGCGGGACAGCGGTCATGCGGTAGATCCGCCGCCTGGCCTCGCGGCCGTCGCCCGCGCGGCGCACCTCGGGGTTCCAGAACTCCCAGAGGAGATCCCCGGCGCGGTTCACCTCCAGGACGCGACCTCGCTCCGATTCGGTGATCAGGGTGGTCCCGCCGGGGAGGCGCTGGGCGAACCCCCGGACCTCGCTGAAGAGGCTGCGTGCCCCGTCGGGGGGGTAGGACCATGTCACCTCGCCGCGGTCGGGGTCGACCTCGATGACCCGAGACCAGCCCCGGTGCTTGCCGTTGTCGAAGATCAACCACCGCTGGCCGCCGTCCACGGGGGTGGGGGCGTGGGGCCAGTCCAGGGTGCCGGGGCCGAAGGACCGTCCGAGGCCGCCGCTCGTGAGGTTGACCTCCACCACCAGGTCCACGTTTCGGAGGCAGACGAGCATGGAGCGCGGTCCGCTGAAGGCGATCGAGTTGAGGTGGAAGTAGTCGTAGACCGTCGGGTCGGCGCCCGGATTCGGGGCGAACCCGTCCAGGGGGTGCTCGGCCGTCGACCGCTCCTTGAGCGAGCCCATGTGGTCCCAGGTGCTCCAGGTCTCGAGGTCCGTCGCCGGAGCGCCGGAGGCCTCCTCGAGGAAGACCACCTCGTCAAAGCGCACGCGACGTCCGCGGTGCGTGACCTCGTGATGAACAGCGACCGCGAGCCGCCGACTCCCTTCGTCCCGCCCCTCGGGCACCAGCGCGACCTCATGGTGACACGGGAGATTCACGGCCCACAGGACCTCGCCGTCCGGCGCGAGCAGCGTGAGGCCCTCATCCACCGAGACGCACGCGATGCGGCCGCCGGGCAGGACCCGGGCAAATTCGACCTGGCGCCGGTCGGGGACCCGGTGCTCCCCGATGACCTCGCCCTCGGCCGAGATCACGACCACGCGGTCCCGGTCATCCGCGAAGGTCCGCGGCCAGGGAGAGGCCACGTCCGCCCGGATGGGGGCGGCTGGGATCGCAGCAGGCTCATCCCAGCCGGAGTATCCGAGCGCTGCAAGCTCGGAGAGGTCCGCGGGCGCCTCGCGGCGGCCCCTGCCTTGCGAGGGGGGCGCGGCGGCTGAGACCGCGGAGTCCAGCCCAGGGTCGAGCCCGGAGTTGAGCCCGGATTGGGCACC
>OCVR010002122.1_pt1 | contig 15215 bp, 2 predicted proteins | sample 1539091 | NCBI WGS metagenome assembly OCVR01 (sample SAMEA3355530, study PRJEB22509) | marine metagenome | biome: marine; feature: coastal ocean; material: water | place: USA | collected 2010-08-07 | depth 16 m | reverse complement strand
CAGCGTGTGCTTCGAATTGGGTCGGCCTGCCTGGGTCTGGCGGTGTCCCAGCCGCGGCCTGCTGATCTTCGATCCACCGCTGCATGTGCCCGTTCCACTCCACTTGTTGCTGTGGCTGGCTTGGGTCGATGTAGCGTTCGAGCATCTCCTCCCGTTCCGCGGGCTCGAAGAGGTCGTTCAGCATGTTGGCGTCTAGCTGGTCTGTTTCGTCCCAGCCGTCTGCATCCATGCCTGGTAGGTGTAGTCCAGCCTCAATTGCTGGTCCATCTGCCGTGTAGATGTTATTGGGCAGTCCAGACGGGAAGTGGACAGCGCTAGCCCTTGCTGCTCCGTCTGCGCCACCGTACTGTATTCCAGGAGACGGAGACGACGAGTTGAAGGTTTCGCGGTGCAGACTGTTGAGGATGGCGACGAGCTCTGGATGCATTTCGCTATTACTGACTGGTTGAGCGATATATACGGTTTTGTCTGGCTCAGAGTTGTACTGCGGCCATACCATCCCTCCTCCCATCGTCATCGGCGGTTCGCTGACTGTATCCCAGTCGGCGGTAGGGCTCTCCTCGTTCGGCGGTACTTCTGCTTCGCTGTTCGAGTCGGGCTGCTCGAACGGGTTTGTGCTCTCGATCTTGCCCGATATAGCGTTTTCCCCTGTAAGATGCATCTGTACTGCACTGTCCGCATTGACTTCCAGCTGTTGAAGATGGACTGCGGCTTCAGAGACTGCTGCGCTGGCAGTCTCGGCGGTGTTGGTCGCTGTGGAAGGGGAGTCGGTGCGTCTGAGTATGCCCTTGTCCTGATTCCCTTCAGCGCCAAAACAGAACAATTTTCTCTGGCCGGGCGGTGCTGTACCAATAAGCTCGCGGCATCGTCGATAGTGATCGGCGTGTTCTGGTTCGCCCCGATACGTCGCTCCTTCTCCTGTAGCTTCGTCATCGTCGGGCTGTGCTCTCTTGGTCCCACACCGCAAGAAAGTCTTGGAAGTGACGTTGCCGTCACCCTGCCCACCCTGGCTGTTTCCAATCGGCGTTTGAAGCATCTGACTTTTTGGCTCCGGTGTCGATTGGGGATGGTAGATCGTATCGACTGCTTCCTTCTGAAGGCAGTCCGCCTTGTCTCCTGACATAGCAGCGCAGTCTCTGTCTCCTGAGCTACCACTCGTGATCCCGGTTCGCGCTCTTGCAAGCCGGTGATCCGAGACGGAGGATGGTGTTGCCTCCGTCGGCGTTAAGTCCCTGTGGTCGATGGTCATCGTTTTAGATTCAAGCCCATAACATGAATCGACGATCGCCACGGGGTAAGGTCTTTGTTCCTGGCCAGCCGCCTCTCCTACGGTGTTCGGTAGGACGATGGCGGCTCCGGAATGGTGTGGACCAGCGGGCATGACGCGCTGATCCTGTTGGCAGGGTGAGAAGTCTACTGAGGCGGCTAGCTTTGCCGGGTCAGCAGTCGGGACCGCGCAGTTTAAAGCGGAGTCCGTCTCCCGTGCCGTAGGGTCAGACTGCCCCAAGGGATCGGGATGGGACAGTGCAGACGATCTCCCGCGTCCGACGGACGTGCCTGCGACGATATCAGTAGGCAACGGGCCGGTTGGGAGATTGCTGAGGGAGCGAGCGGCGGCTCCGATGGGATGGCGCACTCGAGGTCCTTCAGCCTGGGGACCGGGGGCAGGCGGGTAGCTGTGCTGTAGCATGCTACACGCCTAAGTCTAAGAGGCCAGAGTGGGTCTGTTCTGGGCCCGAGGTCAGCGAGGTTGTGAACCCTCTGTTGTGGTTGTAACTATTTCGTTCTGCTTTATTGAGACTTACACCTCCTGCACAGGCGTCAGCCACACCGAGTTTCGAGCTCCCCCTCTGACAGCTATCGGTTCCCGTAGAGGGATCCTCTACATCTGGCCTACTCGGCGCGTCGTTCTTGCTGGCTGAGTGCTCTCAGAAGAGTCAGTTGGCTGGTTGCCGGCTGTACATTGATCACGTCCAGCGCGGGGGCGCAGAACTTCGAATCAGCACGTATAGGGCGTGCGCGCGCGACGAATGTGGCCGCCGCGGTGATCTGTATTTCTGGCGTCTGAGAAAGGGGGAGATCTAGTACACCTCTTTGTACTAGATCTCCGTACTTGGATTGGTACAGGTAGCAATTCTGGAGTTGTTCCATGTTGCTTGATCCATGTCGAGTTTTGATATTTTAGGGCAGATCATGTCTTTTAGGGCAGATCATGTCGCTCGCTCGCCACGGAAGTTTTAGCACTTCCGTTGAGGTTACGACTACCCCTTCCAGTTGTTAAGGCGTTGTCCCAACGCCCAATCGTCCCGTGGAAGATTGTGTTCGTCTAACGGTCATCTCCTTCGCTGGCGTACAGGTGGTTTCCGTCAATTTAAAGCGGTTTTTCGTTGAATTTTGAATTCTTTTTTGAATGTTGAGTTTGAATTTTGAGTTTGAATTTTGGTTGAGACGTCGTTGATGCATGTCTGTAATGCGGTCCGGTCATTCCAATTCCTTGCATCTCAGGCCAGAATTAATCAACTGTTGTAGTTGCAGTTCATATTGTTCCCAGATATTCCTCACCACGATTGGCAGGAACGCTTTCAGTGGGGTTCTGGTGACTGAATGGTTTGACTTGGACGTTTTGTGGACCATGAGCACGCCATGTCCATAGTCCTGTTGTACGGACGGGTCATGGTTTTCGAGTCTCTGGAGACGTTCATGGTACTCTTTGATCCGGAGTGGGGCACTCGCTAGTTTGTTGCGAGGTTCCCAGGTGCAGTCTTCGAAGTTGAATCCTTTCCATTGCACCAAGTATTCTCCGGGCGTTTGTTCGGTTCCATTGCGATGTGCCAGTATTCTTTGGACTTCGTATTCTATCTCGATTGGTTCCGGCGGATTTTGTTTCTCAGGGAGGACACCATCGAGTTGTAGTTGGTGTGGAACTTTGCCTTGGTAGGGTCTGATCCTCGAGACGTGGAAGAATGGCCAAACTTTAGATTTGCTGTTGGTCCATTTTAGCTTCACCGTGGCAGGAGCATCGAAACGTTCGACTTGGTAAGGGCCGAAGAATCGCGGCGTCAGCTTCTTGCTTTTCAGCATTGCCTTGGCCGGAACGGTTACGTCTCGGCTGCTCAGCCAGACCATATCGCCGGCTTTGATGGGCTTGTAATGCACAGTCTTTTTGTTGGCGTCGCGCTTGTTGCTATTGACTCGTTGAAGGCTCTTATTCGTTCCAACGTCGATGTTCTCCTCTACTTCTTGTTGTAATTGTTGCAGAGCATCTAGACGTCCCTTGAGTGTTGGATGTACTTTCAAATCGGCTAAGATTCCAGGGAGTAGGTCCAGAGGGTTCCGTGGTTTATACCCTCGTTCAGCTTCGATGGGACATACTCCTAATGTCCGGCACGTAGTTGAGTTGATATGGTAGACTGCTAGCGGTAGCTTGTCCAGCCATTTCTGTGGTTCAAAAGCGTGTCCTCGGAGGCGGCCTTCTAAATCTTGATTGCGTCTCTCGACTAGACCGTTCGACGTAGATCGGTATCCAGACGTAGTTGATAATTTGACTCCACACAGGACGAAAAACTCAGTGAAGAAAGCACTGATGAATCTGGGGTCTCGATCGGAAAAGATACTGATTGGAAGTCCTCTCCCGTGTATCAGTACTACATGTTCGAAGAATAGTCGTGCCGCTTCCTCGCCCGTGAGCGATTTGTAGGTCGGTATGGCGATAGTATATCTTGAATATCGGTCAGTGATGACCAAGACACAATCGAACTGAGGTCCAGCTGGTGGCAGGTCGGTGATCAGGTCCATGGCATACGCCATTGCCGGTGCCAACGGAGTTTCCCACACAGAGTAGTAACCTAGCGCGGGCACTTGGTTTCTGTTGTCGTGACGATTGCAATGTTCGCATTCCTGTTGGTACTGCTTCAGGGTGTCCTTCAGTCCGCGCCAGTAATATTTGGGGCTGATGATTTCTCGCATGCGCCAAGGCTTGAGGTGCCCTTCGGCGTATCCGTGTACTTCTTGGACCACCGCGTGTTGTTGTTCTTTTGTAGGTAGGACAATCCGCCATTTGCCCGTCGCTGCATGGTGGTAGTATAATATTTTGCCCACCTTAAGCATGTTGCTCTGCTCAGCTACCTTCTCGTCATGGTAGGCAGATTCGTAACAAGTTCCTTCATAATCTGTTGGTTTAATTTTGATGTCGGCGATGTTGAGTCTGGGTAGCTCAATCATGGTGGCGCCTTGCATCGTTCTTTCTCCTATCACACGATTTTGGAGGATGATTGGTGTGTTGGCTTTCAGCTTGGATTTCGCTTTAAGTCCGGGGTGTTGCATTGAATTGTTGTGCAATAGTTTCTTCAAATTGATGTTGAAACGTTTCGCGATGGAGACTGGCATGTCATTGTTAGATGCATTGTACATATCTCCTTTTAGGCGGCCTTGGGCTCCGTGTATGGCACCCTTGTCCGGTGTCGAGTCGTCGAAATCGAGAGGCAACCCTTCAGCCATGTACATGACGTCGTTGGCTGTGGTTCCGTAAGGATCCAGAGCTATGGTGTGTACGCCATACCCGATTGCTTGTTGATATTTGTAAGCGTTTTGACGTTCTGCAGCGTGATCATATGGAGTGCCTGGTGGTGAGTCCTCTTTGCGAACTGGATCCCACAGCGATTCTACCAACTGTGGGCGTTCGTGACCTTCGTCTAAGAAAGACTGTTGTTCTTTGGCGCTCCGATCTTGCTGAATTTCAAAAATAGCCGAAATTTCCGATGATACTTTCTTTCCTCCCCCTTTTTGATATACTGATACGGTCTCCGTGTCCACTTTAGGTGTTAAGAAATCACGGTCATCGCTTTCCAATTTCTCGAACAGCTGTTTAAAAGCTGGTACTTCATCATAGAAATCGACCGTAGTCCACTCGTTGTCGTTATTTCGATAGTGCTTCCAGCTTTCCTGTAACAGGCGGCTCAAACAATCTGGGCCTGCCATAATTGCACTGCGTCCTGGCTTGTATTGCACGGTGAATCGATAAGGTGAGATGGCGAGTTGCCAATTGCTGATTCGAGTATTGTTAATCTTGCTTTTGGCCAGAGCTTGTAGAGCTTGGTGGTCGCTGTACAAGACGACGTTGAATTTCGAGCCAAGTAGATACCATGACCAATTTTCCAGTGCATGTTTGAGTCCCAAACATTCACGTTCAGTCGCGGTGTATCTTTGAGCTTGTTTGTTGAAAACTTTCGAAAAGAATTCGATTGGCACTATTTTTCCTTTGTGTTCTTGGCAGAGTGCGCCGGCGCAAGCATATTGGCTGGCATCGGTAGCAATTATGTAGGCCTTGTTGGGGTCGGGTTGTTGTCCCATAATAAACAGACATAACATCTTAATAGTTCCTTCGAAGCCTTCTTGTGCTGTCAAGGCGTGTATTTTCTTGCTCTTGGTGTCCGTTTCGAGTTCCCGCACTCGTCGTTGGCCAAACACATTCTCCACGTGTGTTTCATAGGCTGGGTCTGTAGGGTTGAGGCGACGAGTCCAATGGGCTGAGATGTCCGAGTCGGGTTTGATGTCGTCCTTCACTAGATTGTGCAACGGCCTCATGTAACGGGCGTAGCCCATAATGAACATGCGGTAGTACACTGTCATCCCAGCGAAGCTTTTGACAGCTGTCTTGCCCCATGGGTTCGTTTTAGAGCATGGTAAAATGTCCTTGATCACAGCTACTTTCTTTGGGTCGGCGAAAGTCGCGGTGTGTCCAATGATGTATCCCAAGAATCGTAACCATTCGGTGGCAAACACCGTTTTGGCAAGGCTGATGAACAACTTTTCTCGTTTCAGGATTTGGACCAGGTGTTTGACCTGTCGAACGGCTTCGTCGATGTCACAAGCCACTAGTATTATATCGTCAATGTAGACTTGACAGTATTGTTGTGGACTTGGTTCGCCGTCAGTCATGTTGAGTTCGGGGATGTCCAATACCTTGCGGGGATCGTGATCTCCAGGTCGATAGAGGACTCCATAGCGTTTCATTTTCTTAGTAAACCATTCGACATATTCGGCTGGAGAGGTGGCTAGTCCCATAGGAGCTACTTGCCACTTGAACACTCCAAGGCCGGGTACGCAGAATGCCGTGAGGTCTTGTGACTCTGGGGCCACGCACACTCGGTGAAATGCTTTGACGATGTCGGTGACGGTGAGATAGCTTTTTCCTGGGTCCTTGGATTTTGCAGCTCGTTGCGGAAGGTCGGTGTGTATTGATGTGCGAGAGCCATTCTGGTTCGCAATTACTTGTCGATACGATTCGCATGCTTGTTCGCGAATGGTGTGAATAGTGCCCGGTACGTCCGGCAAATCCATTGCACGTTTGCGAATTACTGCGTTGATCTTCCGATAATCGATGCAGACTCTCCATTTGATTTCTGCTTTGAGGTCTGCATTTGGTTTTTTAACCATGAGTACCGGCGCAGCCGTGCGTGCTGCTCCCTTATAGATCCATCCCGCTTTCAAGAACTCCTTGAGTTGTTCGGCGCAGATGGCTAACATGTTGGGACCCATTCGTCTATATTCAGGCGGTGGTACGTTTTCGCCTTCTTCTAGTTCAATTTTCATTGCATTCTCGAGGTCCCACTTCGATGGTTCATGTACGAAGGTGGCTCGTGCTATCCCAGCCTCTTCCACGAGCTTCTTCATGTAAGACGTAGGGTCATTTCCGTATCTTTTGGATGTGCCTTCATAGTCCTTGGAGATAGTTTCTTGGATAGCTGTTGTTGCAATGGGAAAATTGGATGTTGTGGTCTTTGGTGACACTGGTGTCGTGGTTGACCCCGTTGTCGTTGGTGGAGTCCCTTCCTCCGCTGATGGGTCCAACCATTCGTTTGCTCTAGGTTCCAGATACAACACCATGCTTTGGCCGTCATCGGCGACTCTAGCAATGAGTCCGGGGTAGTTTACTTCGTCCTCTATTCCTAAGCTAGCGCCAACGGTGTCCATTCGTAGCCTTTCAGCTTCGAATTCTGCCGGTTCACTCAGAGTCATGACCACCTCGGTAGGTCTGACCTCGGTGAGTAGTTGGGTACTGAGATTTGGCTGCCGGTTGAGGGCGGCTTGAGCTTTGGTGGGGTGTTGTTGAAACACGGCCAGTATGGCTTGATCGACTAGTGTGTCTGTGGGTGTGCCTGCTGGTCCGGGCACATCCACGTAGTCTTGTAGAACCGACGTACTTGGTTCCTGGCCTACTTGGTTGGAGACCTTTTCCCAATCTTCGTCCATACCCGTTATCAGTGGTGGTGGTTTGTCCGGCCACTTTTTCAACGCTTGTTGGCGGCACTGTCGAGGATTGTGACATTGGCATTCATCTGCTGGGAAACCACATTTACACGGAGTGCGACATCGTTGATCATGTTCGACTAATTGTGGTGTGCGGTCTACGCCGTTGTTGACATCTCCCAACTGGCTGGCGTCATAGACAGCTCTGAAATCAATGGGAGTTGCCTTCTCAACGTCGTGTAACCACTTGATGCGGCGTCCGTGCACCGTGCGGTACATTTCTTGGTACAGAGGTTTACGCGCTTCCTTCATTACGAATTGTCGGAAGTGTGAATAGTCCGTGTTGGTAGCTGAACGTTGGAGGTGGTTGCCTGTACGATCGGGGTCTTCATATCCTTTGGGCTGACCACTTCCTACAGCTCGACTGTGTAGTACGAAATCTCGGATAGCGTCTTCCAACGCTCGTCTGATCGTAGTGGTTTGTACATAGTTTCCTCCTTCATCGACCATGTTGGCGCTGCGGCCAGATCGGTATGATTCCTGTGATTTAGGGTATCTGGTATGGCCGACGTGTCCTACTGCACAAGAAGTAATTGGCTGTTTTTCTTCGTCTGGCGTCATGGTAAGGTCGCCGTGTTCGTGTCGGTACGTTTGGTACTGTGGATTTGACAAAGGGTACTCGGCTATGCGGTGTTTGTCTTCGCGTTGACGAGTCCAATGTACATTCTTGGTATTTGATCGTTGCCAATTTAAAGCAGAAGGTCGCTTCTGGCTTGAAGCAGATTTTTGAAACTGTAATATTTGCTCCTTCCCCCCTCTGAGGTTGAGAGTTGAATCACCCTTGATTCCGCCCGATTGGTTTGCACTTTTAGCTTGAATGAACAGTAATTGGCTTTGCATGGCACAGTGTTCGAGACGTTCTTGTTGCTTAGAGCTCTCGGAGATTGAGAGTGACCGTGTTGAGGTATCGGTTGCGTGTATGCGGCACGCCCATCGTCGGTAGTCTGCATCTTTGGCCCAGTATTCAGCCGTAGATGGTCGATTTTCAGTTAATCGTTGACACAAAACTGTTTGTTCTTGGACAGGGTATTCTGTCTCAAGTTGCCAGCGTGTCGACGCGATGGTGACGCTTGGTTTTGCCGACGGTGGTGTCTGTGGTGTTGAATCGAGGGTTCGGGTCACCGTACCCCTTCCAAACATTCTTGTCTCCAGATTACCATTATCATTGAGTGCTTTATAGCTCATGATTCCTTGGTCGCAAAAGATTTGTGCTTGCATAGATGCCAGGCATGGCATGCCCAGTATAAGTTGGCAGCAGCCGAGTGAAGTGTCGACGACTAGTGCATCAGTGACAATTTCTCGATTGTTGTGTACGAAACGGAAATCGCGAGCGAGACCACTGACAGGTAATTTGCTGCCACCCACGCCGAATGTGTCGGCGGGGGGCGTGACCAATCTGTCACTGTTCAATAGTTTTGGTTGAGTATCCTTGATGAGTTGGAGCTCAACCACAGCGGGTGGTCCACAACCTGTGTCCGCTAGGCACGTGATTGCACGGCCCGTGACGGAGTCAAACACAGTGTCGATGATCGTATTTGATTCGGACGCTGTGGCATTGACAGCATCCGCCTCGTTGGGAATCCCTTTGTGAGGATTGTCGGTTCGGCTCCACTTGAGGCTAGCCCAATCGTCATTGATCATGGTAATGATTGACATGGGCTGCTGGTTCACTCTGGTTGATTCTTCAACGTAATGACGGCGGCAGTGATAGTAATGAGAGCCACTGGGAGTGTCTGACCCTCGAGGTGGGCATAGTACCTTGCACTGGCACAGCTTGTTGCGAGGATCAGATGTATCTGTCCAGTCTCCTGGCATGCCCCATGGGTTGAATCCCAAGGTGTTAGCCTTGTTTCGCTGGTCAATGGTGTTGATGCCCAGTTTTTTCTTTCTCGCTTCGAACACTAGGGCACGACTTGCTGGGCTAATGGCACTGTTGAGGATTGTAGCCCCGGGTTTACGGCTCAGTATAGCAGCTTGACGGCGCTTGCTTTCCAGTGCAGCAATTTGTGGCGGCGTCAATCTGTCTGATGCATAGAATCGTGATACGCTTCCACTGGCTGTGACTTCGCACCAGCGTGCATCTTCAACAGGCCATGGTGGAGGTAATTTCAGTGCCGTGCGTGTCCATTCGGCGCTGGGCTTAGTGTGGTCTATGGTGCTCGGCCAGGTAGGACGGCCGAGCGGTGTCTTATTGGGAGCCGTGACGAACTTGGGCAAGTTGGTCTCGGTGGCTCGATGACTGATCCTTCTCTCAGTGGTGAGTGCAGTTGATTTGCAGCTGTTGCCCTCAGCTTCGTCCTGGTGTTTTTGCATGGTTTGTTTGTAGCGGCCATGCCCGCTTAGCGAAAAGATTGATTCCGTTTGGTTGGTTCGAACTTCTTACTCCGCCCTTGGGAGCGCGAGTTGTTTTTGTCGACGGTCTTTGCGCCCTCCGATCTAGAACGCAGCTGAGCAGTCTCCTCTGCCTTGCGCCACTTTTGCTTGTATGCCGTGTGCAATTCACCACCTTTCCTCCACGGCGTTGTTTTGGTGTGGAAATCTGGGCAGGTGGGCATGACGTGTTCCTTGCTGCCGCACAGAGTGCAGTGGGGGCATCGGTTGATATGGTCATATTCAGTGAATGCCCATTTCTTTTCGATCGGGCTGAGTGCTTTGAGGTCGATTTCGCCCATCATAAATAGAGTGCGAATCCGTAGTGCTCTCATCATGCTGGTGCTGTTTGCAGACCATTTGACTCTGCCATCTTCATCTCTCTGTGGCCCAGCGTCGTAATCCTTTTTACGGCTCGCATCGGTTCGCGCCTTGTGTTCGGCTAGCAGTTTGTCATTGACTAGAACTGCGTCGGAGCCGATGGCTTGTCCGATTAGTGACCGGATGCGTGCGGGCGCTTCTTGTTCACGGGTATAGAGTGCCATTGCATATGAGTGCAGTGCTGAGCTCTGGATGCCCGGCTCGGTGCATTGGTATTCGTTCATCGATGCCGGCAATGGTGTGCTCTCGATGAATTTGATGGATTGTCGATGGGTCCGCATGTTAATTGGAGTAGGTGGTTGCAGTTCCGGTTCTGGGTCAGGCAAACGTGTTTGCAGTGCTGGCTCTGTGTCAGACCCAATTCGCATGACCTGATTCCGACTGTTCCTCGGGCCGTGTTTCTTCCCGGTACTCGGCGGAAATGATCGCGGTCGTCTGATGTTTGACCCCAGTGTGGTGACGTAGCTGTACTCAGTGGGGGCTCCAGAGCCGGTGTCGAAACGATCTTGTCCGCCTAAGTACGTCAGCCACTTCGCGCTCAATGGCACGGGTGAGAAATGACGTCCGGGAATCGCGACTTTGTGTTTGTGCAGGTAATCTACCAGTTTAACCTTCTCGTCTGTGTGTGACATGTGTTCGCCCTTCTCGCCGAGTCTCATGAAGCTGGCTTCTTCGACATGATACTTCAGGTACTTCCACATATTGGCTGGTGTCACCCTTTCTCCTTTCAACGTGTTGCCCAAGCTCAGTAGCATTCGTTTCCAGAAAGGTGTCCTTTCCGGAATTGCTGCACGGCGTTCGAGTTTGGTGAGTTTGGATTGGTTGAAGAGGGCCACCTCGCGTTCGTACATTGCCGTCACTTGGTGTGCAATGTCTGCGATTTTCATCTTGTGGGCTTCAGGATTGGCACCACTCCAGGTGCTGCTGTTGCAGGCTCGGTCCTCCTCCGTAACGTCCTCTTGTTGCACCAGCGGAAATTTTTGTTGAGTGTCCTCCAAGATTTGCAGTTGTTTGTTGAATCGGTTCTTTATCTCGTCGATATCGAGGAATTGAGTGATCCTGAACTTCTCCACGGCGTTGAACATATATGTCGGCACTGACCTCAACGGGAAACGCTCTTTGAGTAGAGTCACTCCCCCTTTGTTGACATCGATTTCGCCGGTCTCCGGCGTTGTAAAGCTGGTATCCGTCGATGTAAGTGTTTCGATCGGCATCCACGCTTCGCTGCTGAAGCTCGTGGTGCTGTGCATGCGCTTTTGGCTAGCATAACGCTGTTGGCAGCTAGTCCAATAAAACCATGGTGACGACAGTGGGTCCGAAGCGATGAGTTTGTGCTTGGACAGTGTGGCCAGTATGATGGCATGCATGATCCTGCGCTGATCAGACGTGTTTCTCGACGTGATGGCGTCGTCTCGCATGATCTCGAAAATGCCTTGATAATAGACATCATATAGGATGTCGTCGTAGCCATTGAATTTATCAAATGGCACGTAGTCCTTGTCATCTGGTTCCCACGGTCGTACGTGCTCCAGCAATTGTTTCAGCCGTGTCACCATTCGATCGATGAGTGTTTTCTCATTCTCGAACAGGTTGCGTTGTGTGTACGGCTGTACCACTGTGCTTTGCTCCTCATTCATACGCATGGTACTGCGTGAGATTTCAATCTGCTGTGGGGCGGCCATGTGCGTTGACATTGACCGTATCAGCTGTTTGACTTGGTGTCCCAAGTATCGTCCACTGCTGCGCTCAGCTCGATTGTGTGCTGCTGTGAACTGGTAATCGGGTGAGTGCTGCAGTGCGCCGAAGTAGTTCCGGAAACTGATCAACTTGGGCTCGGACAAATATGGTCCAAACTCCTCGATGTCAGCTATCGCTGCTGCCTGTGGCGCCGTCAGTATGACTGCTACGTGGACTGATCGGCTTTGGCTGTCATAGTGCAGTACTTGGCAGCGGCTACCCCAACGGTTTCGTTTGCCATTGTTCAGGAACTCTTCGAATTCGGTTGACGTAAAAAAAATTCGTCGACTTCGTTCATCGGTGGGGCAGGTACCTTTCGGTAGTTGCCATTCCCAATCATAGGTCGGAGGGTATCGCTTTTTGGATCCCTGCTGTGAAGGGCCACGTGGTCCTTGGATCGGACTGATTGTTGTTGCACCAGTTGAATTTCCGATCCAGTCGCCGGGGGTATCTTTGTGTACCAACAGTGCGGCTGTTTCGTGTTGCCGTTCCCCATCTGTTGATGGCTCTGTCCTGTTCACCAGCACTATTCCTTGTGCCGGATCTGCGCTGACGATTTCATCAGGTTCTCGAGCTAGTAGCTGTATCCACTGGTCTGTCTGGCCGTGTGACTCCATCGATGACGATATCAGTTCTAGCCCTTCAGAATTGAGTGGCACGATGAGGTGACAGTACATTTTCACTGCTCCTTGATCGTGGTCTGCTCCTTCAGGGTCATCTGATTCTGGGTCATCTTGGTGGGGTTCACCCTGTGATTGTGCTTCGTCTGCATCTGCATGGTCGTCGGCGTCGCTATCGGTGCCTTCGACATCCCTGTCGGTTCCCACTTCGGTTGGCGTCGCCGGCGGTGCCTCTGCCATCGTATATGGCTCTGGTTCCGGCTCTGGCCCATCGGCTGTATCCTCTGCCGAGTCTGCATTCTCTTTGGTGCAGTGCATGTGCATCTCCAACAGTTTTATGCACTCTTTGTGCATCTGCATACTGGTAGCATCGGTGGTGGAATAATCATCACTTGGGATCGCTAGCCTGCCTAGAGTCTGCCAGGTGCTAGCCGTCAGCAGATCACAGCCCGTTGGTTTGAGCTGGATGGCTGCGTCAATGAGTGCCGGCATCTCGAAGTTTTCCACTAGCCAATCCATAGCGTGATTTTCGTTCCAATTGATCACTGATTTGGGTCTATTTGTGTGGGGCCGGTGACGCTTTGGCTGCCATTTTGGCTGTGACAAGGGTTCCTTTTCCATGTCACGCTTGTGGTTGATCTCATGTTCCGCACTGCAGAATGAGTATAACACATTGGCACCATTCACCAATTCGCCCTGGCAGTCCTTATCACACCCGTGGAGTCCACAGGGCGGTTTGGATTGTCGCGGTGTGGGCAGCCTTCTGTAATGTACACCACCATGCTGTATAATTTCATCATCACTATCGATTTCCGTGAATCCGAGGCCCTGCAGGTGTTGATGCAGTTCTTGCAGGCCTTGGGAGGGCGTCTCCTCCTGGACATTGCTGTCCTTCGCGACGTCATTCGCGGCTGCGGCTGTTGGGCCGGAGTCCTTGTGATCACCATCGGTGAGATCCACTACAGCAGTTTTTTCAAATTTGAATTTAGGCGTGATTTCCTGCTCGAGGTCTATCACTGCTGGTTTTGGTCCTGTCTGGTCACTAGCGGCATCCTCTTCGCCGTTCACCGTGTCATCGTGTCCTTTGGCACTCAGCCGCTGTGAGTCCAAATATATTGGGGACCCGTCTGGATTCTGCAGTGTGGCCAGCCTCTTTTTGGCCGCGGAATCGCGGGAGGGTGGTGTTACTGCCAGGAATTCAGTGATCTTGCTCTGCCGCATTGGGGTAGAGTTGTTAGAGCTGCCAGTGCTTGGCTGACTGGGGACGCTCGAGTCATCGCTTAGCGAGATAGAGTCCTCGCTAGAGTCATCGACATCTGTCGGCGGCGACTTGAAACTCGAGTCTTGTTCTGTCAGCATGTGTGCATTGGGATCTGCCCTGTTTGCTTCCACATCGACTGGTGTACTTTCACCTTCGGAGTGTTGTTGCAGTGAGCTATTAGTCGAGCTGACAGTGGTTTGTAACCAAACCAACGACGGTGTGGATATAGACTCTTGCCGCACTGCGTTTGGTGACGGCGTGAAACGTTCAGGTTCTTGCCTGCTTCGAGTCGGTCTAGATTCCATTGGCGTTTCTGGCAACGGTTGTTGTAGTGCGAGTTCAACCTTCTCAGCATCAGTTTGAGGCCCTTGTATGTTTTCTTGGGGGGCACTGCTGATCAATGGTGCCTCGGCACTGCTCGTGGTTGTGGTAGTAGCTGCTAGTTCTTCAGGGTGGCAGCTGGCGAGGCTGTCACAGTCACTGTCTGAGTTGCTGCTGATGTCCATGGAGGTCGGGCCTTGATTCGTGGCAGTATATATATTTGCGGGGGCGTGTTCACCACGGCAAATTTTGAGGATATAATCCACGCTCGGCACGATGTCAGTGGGCATAATGCACTGTTGGCATGCCATCCTGAACATATTTGGACTAGCGCCTGCTCCGGCATCGGGGACGGTGGTGTAGTGTTCATTGCATAGGTGGCATGGGTATTCTTGGCCTGGCACCGACGACTCTGGACTTGGCCCCAAAATATGTAGGGCAATACATTGGTAGTGTACTGCAATGCTTTCCAGGAACGTTTTCAGTGCTGCTTGGTCAAGAGGAATGGCGTAGCCCTCCAGCATGGTCATTGCTTGGAAAGACTCAGCGGGTAGGTATTCGTAACCTCCATCCGGCCAGCCGTGACCTCCAGGGTGATATAGTAGGTTGCACAGCGCCCTTCCCCGTGTAGGTGAGGTGCATGTCCGTTCGATGGTTTCTATGATGGCATGATATGAGCGCATTCGCAGTTCGAGCGTCACAGCTGGGTCTGCGATAATATCGAGACCTTGTGCTATGATTCGTTGGTGCAGCCGCAGCAGTTTACGAAGGTAACTAGTGTTTGCCGCTTTGAATGGTGTGCGTGCGCTCCCTGGTATTATTGGAGGGTACTGAGCTCCAGAGGAGGAGGATGCCGGTTGATGTTGGGGAGTGGCTGGAGTCTCCTCCTGGCTTGGTACGGCACTGCTCTGGTCGCAGATGGTGCACAGCTCATGGGTGGTGTAACACTCTCCACAGAGCTCCGCCATTGGTGGTGGTTCCAGTGGGCAGTGCCATACAGCATCGCATGCTGGATTCATGCATTGCTGTGTTGGTGGCAGGTCATCTTCGGAGGTCTCGCTATCGGCCATAAGTATTGCACGCCTACTCGGTGAGCGCGGGGGTACCATTGGTGGTGACGAGATGGCAGTGTGGTGAGCTACCCGTCCACTGCGGGTTCGCGGTAGCATTGGACCGGCTGCCGCTGCAGCAGCTTCGGCTGAGCGAGTCCGAGGGCC
>OCVR010002121.1_pt1 | contig 15217 bp, 12 predicted proteins | sample 1539091 | NCBI WGS metagenome assembly OCVR01 (sample SAMEA3355530, study PRJEB22509) | marine metagenome | biome: marine; feature: coastal ocean; material: water | place: USA | collected 2010-08-07 | depth 16 m | reverse complement strand
CAGCGTCACCAGCGTCACCAGCGTCACCAGGTGGCGTTTTGCACCTGCCCGCGTTGGCCCTCCCTACAGCGGACTTGGCCCCGCCTGCGCTGAGGTGCGCTTCATGCATGACGATCAGTATGAGTGGAGATTGTTATTCTAGAGCGGACATTCATACGTGCAGCAGAGAATGGCCGTAGAGAGACCTTCGCTGCACGATGATCGAACGGCAGGTCTCCGTCACTGGAGCGAAATTCATGATATTTGCAACGACTCGACGCGGTCATAAAAACAAGGCTCATAGATTGGTGCATAAATCAGGTGCGCAATGCTGCTGAATGATTTAGGGTATCCTCATGCTTATCGGTTACGCCAGAGTGTCCAGCCAGGGACAATCCCTTGATCGCCAAATCGGTGCCTTGAACACAGTCAAAGCAGACAAGATCTTTCGTGAAGTGGCATCAGGAAGGACAGTCAAAGGTCGACCTCAATTGGAACGTGCCATCGATGCTTTGGGGGCAGGGGACATCCTCGTCATTGCTGAATGGGACAGGGCGACCAGATCAATGATGGATGGGATCAATATCATCCAGCGCGTCGCGGACAGATCAGCGACCGTCAAGGTCTTGGACAAACCTTGGCTCGACTTAACGACCCCGATGGGCAAGGGCATTCTGGCCTTTCTTTCAGCTTTGGCTGAAGACGAGCGGGAACGCATCACCCGACGCGCCAATGAAGGCCGCCAGATCGCAATCGCAAACGGAACCAAGTTTGGACGTAAGCCAAAGCTCACAGACCATCAGCGTCAACTTGCACGCCAGCGCATGGCAGATGGTGATACTTGCCGCGCCATAGCGCGGGACCTGGGCGTCGCTCACACGACGATTTCAAGACTACGATGACGGGAATTAGTGCGGAGCGATCAACACCATTGGCGGATTCCGGTCATTCGCCGCAAGCGCATCTCTATCTTGCCGCTGGGTTGGTAGCGGACGTTCAGTTGGCCTTGAAACGACGGTTTCTTCTGCGCTGCCGCAAGTCGGCTGTGAGCCCATTGTTTCGAATGCTGCGTGGCAAACAGAAGGATGCTTTGCGCGTAAAACTGCCATTCGTTTTTCTTGGGGTGGATATTGTTTCGCATCTCTATTGTGCCTGCCTACTTCCGCCAAATGCGGTTTCGATTTCGACGATATTGCCCTGATTAAGTGCGATATCGCTGGCGAAATGATGAACCTCAACTGTCCCATTGGACCGGTTTATGCGAAGCTGGTTTTTGCCGCCAATTGAATCATTCTGAATGGACCAAACAGGGACGTTGGCATGAGAGTACCCAACTGAAAGCATCGCCGAATTGCGCAACAAATAAGAAACGCGCACACCAGCGCCACCAGAAAACTCACCTTTCCGCTCAGGACCAAAGGACAGCGTTTTCTCCAATACAACAAACCCATAGCGGGCTTCCGCGATCTCGACTGGACAGTTAAACGTGTCGCCGTGGTTGGTTGAGAACATTGCATTCTGACCTGCACGTTTGGATGTCGCGCCCCATCCACCCATCTGTGGTTCGACCATCGCATAGCGGCGTCCGGTATCGGGGTGCTGGCCTGCAATAACCGTGCCAAAAATCGAGGCGAAATGGCCCGCAGGAAGCAAGTTTGGCATCGCCTCAGCCAATCCGTGCCACAGCATGTCGATCAGCTTCATGCGGGTCTCGAAATAATATGCATGCGCCGCGATGGGGCCCGCGTGGAAAAGCGTTCCGGGTGTCGTCAGAACGTCCAAAGCGGCAAATGATCCCGCATTTGCAAAACGATCGTCGTCCACAAGTGCTTTGAAAAAGACTTGGCAAGCCACCACCGCTCCGTCGCGGCTCAGGTTATAGGGGCCATTTGCCTCGGTTGGTGCATCGCGCAGATCAATGGTCATACGGTCATCTGTGATCGTAATCGCAGCGGTCCAGAACGTACCGTCGTCCTGTTCTTCGACGCAGGGGTAGTGACCGGATGGCAGTGCGCAAAGCCCTGCATTGCTGCGTCGTGCGCCGATGGTTCGGGCGGCCTCGATTGCGGCGTTGAGCGGGTCGCGACCGTGCCGTTCACAGAGCTGCTGAATGGTTGCCGCCGCACGGCGTCCAGCCGACACTTGCGCCCAAAGATCGCCACGCACAAAATCAGGCAAGCGACTGTTGATGGCGATAATATCCACCACCGCCTCGTTGCGCACGCCCGCCTCGAACAGGCGGATGATGGGCAGGCGTAAACCCTCAGAAATTATCTCGGTTGTTTTAGTGGACATTGATCCAGGCGTGCGCCCGCCAATATCGCCCCAATGCGCAATGGACGCGACCCAAGCAACACGCTCCCCTTGCCAGAAAACAGGTTGTGCCACCACGACATCATTCAGATGGGTCACGCCGCCATGGTTGGGATCGTTCGTCAGATAGATATCGCCCTCGACAATCGTATCGCCCAGTTTTGCGATAATCGCTTGAACCGACTTGTCCAAGACCCCGATGAAAGACGGGATGCCCGCACCAGAGCTGACCAACTGCCCGTCGCGGTCCAAAACGCCGGTGCCAACATCAAGGACCTCGTAGATGATCGGGCTCATCGCGGTTTTACGCAACACCTCGAACATCTCGATCGCAGCCGCATCCAGCACCTGAGCAATGACGTCCAAGGTGAAACGGTCAACCATCGATGACCCTCAAATCACGAGGAAGGTCGGACAGAATTTCAGGGCCGTCGGCACGCAAAATCACAATGTCCTCAAGGCGTATGCCAAAGCGCCCGGGCAGGTAAATTCCGGGCTCGATTGAAAACACCATCCCTTCCTCAAGGACAGTTTGGGACGATGCCGTGATGTAGGGCGTTTCGTGAATTTCGACGCCCATTCCATGACCCGTGCGGTGCATGAAATAATCGCCGTAACCTGCGTCTGTGATGACACCGCGCGCGGCATCATCGACCACATGCGCCTTAACCCCCGGACGGGCGGCGGCCATGGCGGCTTGGACGGCGGCTTCGACAATTGCATGAATTTCGAGGTAGCCTTCGGGCGGTGTGCCCATCACCGCCATGCGGGTCATGTCGCTGGAATAGCCGTCTTTGCCGCCGCCAATATCCATTACTACCGCATCGCCGCCCTTTAGGGTCGTTTCGCCTGTGTGGTGGTGCGGGAATGCGCCATTGCCGCCAGCGCCGACGATTGCAAACAGTGGTTTCACCTCTTGGGAGGCAAAGCTGTCGTGTATGATGTCAGCGACCTGTGTCTCCGACATTCCGATCTTCATCGCGGCCCAAGCCGCCTGCATCGCGGTGTCAGCTGACACGGCATTGCGTTTCAATTTGCCGTATTCATCCGCGTCTTTGCGCATGCGTAGCGCACCGACGGTGGTTGCGGTGAACTGGCGTTTGGCATCAGGCAAGGCGTCTTGCGCCAATCCGGCAAAATCTGCGCGCATGGTTTCATCCAACACGATGCTTTTGGCGGCCATGGCACCAGATTTTTTCAGTAATGCGGCGAATGCTGCGTCTGGTCCGTCTGCATCGCCCCATGTGTGGAACGGCAGGTCGGTTTGTTGGGCGGCACTTTCGGCCTCTAGCGACGGCATCAAAAATCCCGCGTAGGATTGCGTGACACACAACAACAACGGGCGTTCATCCCCATGCGGACGCACATCAAGCAACCAAGCAAGGTGCGCACCCGGCCCGAGGGCCACAAGGTCCACGCCCTGTTCGACCATGGTGTCTCGAAGCTGATCTAATCTGGTCATTTTATGTCCCTTCAAGCCTTGGGTTCGTCGACGGCATTACCCTATGATGTGCATACCGCCGATACCGATCTATTGGCCCATCATTCCCCAAACCCATGAATTTCGCGCGCGCGTTCAGGTGTGACAAACCCGTTCTTGATGTCCAGTGCCACCGTTTCGGGCGCGCGCTTTTTGGGATCACCAAAACCCGCACCCGATGACGTGATCACACGGACAACATCGTCCGTGGTCAGGTCTAGGCCCGAGACGAAGGCGTAATGCTCACGCTCACCAGCCGCTTTATCGACCTCGATGAAGTTCCCCGACCCTTCGGACCCGCCATTCAGCGGCCAAGGTTTCACGACGGATCGTGTATACCCAGCGGTCAAGAAACCACTTTGCGTCCGAATGCGGTATTCAAGAACCAGCCCCCGTCCTCCATTGTATTCACCCTCGCCGCCGGGGGCGGTGTTGAGCGCCATCTTGTCGATGTACAACCCATTGCGCGCCTCGGAGATTTCGGCGGGCGTGTTGTAGGTTTCACCGTGGAAGCCTGAGAAAATACACGGGTTCCCATCGCGGCCCTCCCATGCGCCCCAGCCACCGATTTGCGGTTCAATGATCGTGTATTGGCGACCCGTGTCGGGATGGATACCGCCGACAAATGTGCCGCAGATCGAACTGAAGTGACCAGCAGGCAAACGTTCAGGAATATGAGGTGCCAGACAGCGCCAGATCAGGTCATAAACCCGTACTTCGGTTTCAAAATAGAACCCGATGGCGGCGGGCTCTTGGGCGTGGAACACGGTGCCTTCGGTCGTCAGCACTTTTAGGGGCCTGAACGACCCTTCATTGGCGGGCGTTTCAGGATCAGTGACCGACTTGAACAACATCTGCGCGCAGACAATCGTCCCGTCGCGGCTGGTGTTGGTGCAGCCATCATCTTGGGCCGGATTGTCGCGCAAATCAACGATGAATTCGTCATCCGTGATTGTGATTTTCACATTATAAGTGCGGCCATCGTCTTGGGGTTCTGACAACTCGAACGTGCCTTTTGGCAGTTTGGCGAGTTCGGCAAGCGCTGTCTTTTCGCCAAAGTCCATAAAGCTGTCCATCGCCGCCTTAAACGTGGCGGGCGTGTATTTCACCGACAGATCTTCTAGGCGTTTCGCCCCGATGCGCACGGCGGCAATCGCAGCCCAAACATCGCCCAATAGAAAGTCAGGCATCCGGCTGTTGCAGGTGATAATGTCCATCACGGCTTGATCCGTCACGCCTTCGCGGATCAGTTTCACGGCTGGCAAGCGCAGCCCTTCTTGGAAAATCTCAGTCGCGTCGCCTGACAATGATCCCGGGGCCATACCACCGACGTCAGAGTTATGCGCGATGTTGGCTGTCCACGCGATGATCGCGCCATCTGCAAAGACCGGCATCGCCAGCACAAGGTCATTGAGATGCGTGACGCCGCCGTGCCACGGATCGTTGGTGATGAAAACATCGTTCGGTTTGATGTCCTCGCCGAACTTGGACAGGATAAACTGCACCGATTTGTCCAAGACGCCGATAAACGCAGGAATACCCGCGCCCGAGGACGCGATCCGCCCCTGTGCGTCCGTGATCCCCGTGCCCATATCGAGCACCTCGTAGATGATTGATGACATGGCGGTTTTGCGCATTGCTGCGAACATCTCGTCCGACGTTGCTTGCAGCGAGTTTTGAATGATTTCGAGTGTGATTGGATCGCTCATGACTGACCCTCCAATAGGATATGAATGTTGCCATAGGCATCAATGGACACGGTATTGGTGGGGTGGATAACCACGGTCGTTCCGGGGTCTTCAATGATCGCGGGACCATCGAACGCCATGCCTGCACGGAGTTTTTCACCATCATAAATCGTGGCGGGATGCTTGCCTTCGAGGGCGTAATCGACGTCGCGGGTGCCTTTCACAGCCCCGCTCGCATCGGCGTCCCCCAGTGGCGCGGGAATCATTTCCAGCTTGCCAACCTCGGCGCGCGCAACAAGGTGGATGCCCACCATTTCAACGGGGGCACCCAGACGGTATGTATATTCGCGCTCATAAGCCTCGTGAAAATCATCCATGATTTTTGACAGCGCGCCATCTGTGACAGTGCCATCAAGCAAGACCTCGGTGGTGTGTTCTTGGTTTTGATAGCGGAATTTTCCATAGCGCAAGAACGTCAACCGCGCAGGATCAATGCCTTCGGATTTGAATGTGGCGCGGGCTTCGTCTTCGGCACTTGCAAAGACAGCTTCGATCCCCGTCGCAGACCCTTCGGACAGATCGGCAAGTTGCGTCACAAAATAGTCGCGGCGCAGGTCGGACATCATCATGCCCCATGCGGAAAACACGGATGCTGCGGCTGGCACGACGACCTTTTTGACTTGTAGTTCCTGACCCAAGGCAACAGCGTGCATCGCCCCGCCGCCACCAAACGCCAATAGGGTAAAGTCGCGGGTGTCGTGGCCACGGTTCAGCGACACCAGTTTCAGCGCATTGACCATGTTGTTATTGGCAATACGTACGATGCCTTGCGCGGCTTCATCGGTGGACACGCCCAGTTTGTCGCCAACCTGTTTTAAGGCTTTTCCAGCGCTGTCCATATCCGCATCAATGGCACCACCACAAAAGTAATCTTTGTTGATGCGACCCAGCCAAAGGTTTGCATCCGTTGTGGTCGCACTATTGCCCCCCTTGCCGTAGGCCGCAGGGCCCGGCAAAGCACCCGCCGATTGCGGGCCGACGTGCAGTTTGTCAAAGTCATCGACCCAAGCGATTGACCCGCCGCCATTGCCGATTTCGACCAGATCAACAACAGGCACCATGATCGGATAACCCGCAGATTTGCGGGACCGTTCGATCCAATAATCCGTCATGATGCGGACTTCGCCGCCCTCAATCAGCGAACATTTTGCGGTGGTGCCGCCAATATCAAGCGCGAGGATATCAGGCTCATCAATCAGTTTGCCAAGTTCGGCAGCACCCCAAAACCCTGAGGCAGGGCCGCTTTCGACCATCGTGATCGGCACGGCAGAGGTCGCCTCAAGGCTGTCGACACCGCAGTTTGACTGCATGATGTATGGGCTTTGCGGCAGGCCCTGTTCGCGCAGGCTTTTGTCCAAATTGCCCAGATACCGCGCGGCAACAGGTTGCACATAGGCGGAGAGAACGGCGGTGTTGGACCGCTCGTATTCACGCCATTCGCGGGTGATTTGATGGCTCGCCACAACAGAGACGTCGGGCCAAAGGCGCTGAACTTCGGCCAAGACGGCCTCTTCGTGGGCGGTATTCGCATAGGAATGAAGCAATGAAATCGCGACGGCCTGCACGCCCTCAGTGCGGAAGTGATCCACGATGTCGGACACGCCCGATAGGTCCAGCGGGATGCGCTCTGTCCCAAGATACGTCATGCGACCGGGAACCTCGGCGCGCAGGTAGCGTGGCACAAACGGTTCGGGCTTTTCATAGTGCAGATTAAAGAAATCGGGGCGGTTGCCGCGTGCAATTTCAATTGTGTCGCGAAAACCCTCGGTTGTGATCAGGCCAACGGTCACGCCTTTGCGCTCGGTCAGGGCATTGATAACCACCGTGGTGCCGTGAACCATGAAATCCACGTCTTTTGGGTCAATGTTGCCCTTGGCCATAACATTCAACACGCCCGCCTCAAAGTTGGGCGGCGTGGTGTCAGACTTAGCCGTTGTGATCTTCATGCCCTCTGGGCCTGTTTCAATAGCGACGAGATCGGTAAAGGTGCCGCCAACATCGGTAGCAATACGTTTGGTGGTTGTCATATCAATTGGCCCCTTTGGTCATGTAATCATCAAGAAGAAACGCCAGCGCGCCGGCCTGCTTAAGGCCTTCCGCCGCAGCGACGCGTTCAGGCGTAAAATGGCCCGCGTCGTGCAAACAATTGAGTGTTCCGATGACATTACCGTTCACCACAATCGGCACATTCATGCAGCTTTCGCAGCCGAGTGATTTGATCAACGCGTGGTCCGGAAACACTGCCGCAATTTCTTCTATAGAGTTGGCGACAAATATCTCTTGTCGGCCCTGCACCTGCTCTGTCCACGCATTATCCTCGATGGGTTTTTCGCCGCTGGCGGCGTAGGCGTCTGGCATGTTGGAATAGTTGCGCCGTGCGACGCCGCGGTCGTGGTCTACTTCCATAAGGGTGAACAGTTTTACGCCGATAGCCTGATCAACGAGGGCTTCAAGGGCCTTGAATGTGGCCATCGGTTGGTCCCTCGAAGCCATGGCTTTGGTGATATCGGTCATACGCCCTCCGCAAGTTTGTTTCTGAGATTGAGTTCTGCCGCGTCCACGACGGGCACTGCGCCGATCAATTGACGGGTATAAGCGGCCTGTGGAGCCGAGAATATTTGTGTAGTTTCGCCAAGTTCGACCAACTGGCCAGATTGGAAAACCGCCACGCGGTCGGCCACGTTGCGCACAACGGCCAGATCGTGAGTGATGAAGATATAGGTCAGGCCCCGTACGACACGCAGATCGTTGAGCAAGCGCAGGACACGAGCTTGGACAAGAACATCCAACGCGGATGTCGGTTCATCCAACACCAACAATCGTGGATCGCAGGCAAGTGCGCGGGCGATGCTGACGCGCTGACGTTGCCCGCCCGAAAGGGACGCAGGCGCGCGCGTGCGCATATCACCAGACAGGCCAACGGCGTCAAGCGCATCTTCGACTACGCCCCACCGTCCGGATTTCTCACCGATATCGTAAACGTCCAATCCCAACCGCACCGACGCCCCGATGGATCGTTTGGGATTAAGTGAGGACAATGGGTTTTGCTGTACCAGTTGAATACGGCGGCGTTGTTCGGCGCTGCGCTTGGCGGACAGGGCCTGCCCATCAAACGTAATCTCGCCGGACGTTGCTGCCAGTATCCCAAGGATCATATTGGCAATCGTGGTTTTGCCAGACCCGCTTTCGCCGACGATGGCAAGGCATTCGCCCGCCTGCACATCCAGCGTCACATCGCTTACGGCATGAACAGGGCCTGTGGGTGTTTCAAATGTCTTCGTCAAACCGTTGAGGGAAAGAAGGGTCATAACGCGCCCCCGTGGCTTATGCGCGGCGCGAGGAAATCATCACTGACCTCCGGCACTTCGGGCAATCCTGCACCCGTGATTCGTGGCACGGCAGACATAAGGGCGCGGGTGTAGGCGTGTTGCGGGTTGGCAAATAATGCGTCCGTCGGTCCATCTTCGACGATGTTGCCGCGATAGATTACATAGACGCGGTCCGCGAATTCACGAACGACACCAAGGTTGTGCGAGATGAACAGCACGGACGTGCCGTTTTGCTCAACCAAGTCGCGTATCAGCGTCAAAGTTTGGGCTTGGACTGACACATCAAGCGCCGTGCCCGGCTCGTCCGCCAACAGCAATTTGGGTGTGTTGGCCAGCGCCATGGCGATCATCACCCTTTGGTTCATGCCACCCGACAGTTGAAACGGATAGGCCCCCAAAACACGGGCAGGATCGGGGATCGCGACCTCGTCCAGCAGGGTTGTGGCGCGGGCATGACTGGCTGCTTTAGACAGTTTGGGATCGCGACGGCGCAAGACTTCGGTGAATTGATTGCCGATGGTGAACATCGGGTTCAGCGCGGATGTCGGATCTTGGAAAATCATCGACATTTCCGTTCCACGCAAACCCGCGCGGTCACGGGCAGACATGGCGTTGATGTCTTGGCCGTCGAACTGAACTGTACCGCTGATGCGGGCGGTTCGGGTTTCCTGCAACAGCCCCAAGACGATACGCGCCGTCACAGATTTACCTGACCCACTTTCACCAACCAAGGCCACTTTTTCACCGGCGGCGATATCAAGGTCGATGCCGTGCAAGACATCAACCTGTCCGGTCAGTGTTTTGAAGCCAAGGTGCAGGTCTTTGATGTGCAGAATGCTCATTCATCTACTCCCAACACATCGCGAAGCCCGTCGCCCAGCAGGTTAAACCCAAACACAGCGACCAGAATGGCAAGGCCGGGGAAAACCGTCAGCCACCAGCTGTCGGGAAGATACCGCGCACCTTCAGCGACCATCGATCCAAGGTCAGCGGTGGGCGGTTGCACACCCAAACCGAGGAACGACAGCGACGAGGCGATGATAATCACAAAGCCCATATCGAGCGTCATCTTGGTGATGATCGCGGGCAGGCAATTGGGTAGAATTTCGCGAAATGCGATGTGGCCAGCGCCTGCGCCAATGACTTCGGCAGCCAGCACGTAGCCTTCTTCGCGTTCGCCCCGTGCAATTGAATAGACCAGCCGCGCGTACCACGGCCACCACATCGCGGTGACGGCCAGCATGGCGTTGGTCAAAGTGGGCTCCAACACACCCATCATCGCGATGGCCAAGACCAGCGGTGGAATTGACAGGAAAACATCAACGATGCGCATCAAGATCATCTCAAGCCAGCCACCGATATAGCCTGCCAGCAAGCCGATCATTGTGCCGATCGGAACAGCGATGGCAAGGACGACGACGCCCAGTGTCAGACTGATCTGATAGGCAAACAAGATGCGGCTGAAAATGTCGCGGCCCACCAGATCGGTTCCCATCCAATTGCGCGCCGAGGGGGCGCGGTTGTTGTTGAGAAAATCTACGACAGCGCCATTATGGGTTGGGAATGGTGCGATCCAAGGCGCGAAAATCGCGGCCAGAGTGATAAGACAGACAAGGATAAGCCCCAAAAGGCTAAGCGGATTTGCCGCCAGAATACGAAGCGTGCGGATCATGATGCACCTCGCGTGGAATACCGGATGCGCGGGTTCAGGAAGGCGATCATCAAATCGACAATGATGTTCACGATCAAGAATGTGATGGCGATGATCAGGACCGTGCCCATGATCGCGTTCAGGTCTTTGCGCAGGATCACCGCGACGCCGTAGCGCGACAGGCCGGGCCATGCAAAGACAGCTTCTACCAGAAACGCGTTGCCCAGCATGGCGGCAAAATCGAGCCCGATGATGGTCAGGGACGGGATCAGTGACGGCTTGAACGCGTAACTGCGTGCGATGCGCGACGGAAAGAACCCGTAAGCCTGCGCCATCTCGATATAAGGCTTTTCATAGGTCTCGACCATGTTGGCGCGGGTCAGACGCGCGGCTTGACCGATGCCAGAAAGTGACAAGGCGATTGCGGGCAAAATGAGGTGATGCACGGCACTGCCGAAGGCCGCCCAATTGCCCACCAAAAGCGTGTCGATTGTCAGAAAACCAGTGGTGCGTTCAATGTCATAGATGTCCGATATGCGCCCCGCGATAGGGAACAGCGGCAGGTAGAATGCAAACAGCAACATCAAGATCACGGCCCAAACAAAACCGGGTGCTGATACGGTCAATAGGGCAATGACACGAACCAAATGATCCTGCCAACGCCCCCGATGCCGAGCGGCTAGAATACCCAATGGCAAACCGAAAGCCACCATGATGAACCCCGCCAAGAACACCAATTCTAATGTCGCAGGCAGGAATTGCGCGATGTCTTGGGTGACGGGGCGATTGGTATAAAGCGACATGCCCAAATCGCCGCGCAGCACATCGGCTACGAAATGTCCGTATTGCACAGGCAGCGATGCATCCAGATGCATCTCGGCCCGCAGGCTCGCGATTTGCTCTGCATTGGCGTTTGGGCCAAGAGCGATGCGGGCTGGATCACCGGGGATGATCCGCGCAATCGCGAAGATCAGCATCGAGACACCAACAAGCACAATGAGAGAGATGCCTAGCCGATTCAACAGCAGGCGGAGAATTCCAGACATTTGGAGCTTTCGCAATTAAAGGAGGCAGAGGTAGCATAAAAAAGTGGGGCGCAAACAGCGTGCCTGCGCCCCAGTTCAGGGAGATTATTCGCCAGTCATTTCCATCAGGCGGAAGCTGAAGCCCATGCCATCAAGACCGAACGCCATAGCCGGATCGCTGAGTGCTGGAACTTTCACACGGTTGGACGCTGCAAAGACAGACTGACGGTCAAAGCCGTAGATTGTCGGTGCAACCGCCATCAGGCGCGCGTTCAATGCGGAGTAAGCCGCCTCGCGTTCTGCGTCAGATGTGGCCGTTCGGCCCGCGTCCAAAGCTGCATCGACCTCTGCATCGTTCAGGTATTCCGGCGACTGCCATGTGCCCGGCGTGGAGGAGTGATACATGCCGTAAAGCAGCGTATCAGGATCACCTGTAACCGCATTCACGAACAGCTGGCTGATGTGCGGTGTGCTTTCTGCATTCGAGACCTGCTCGGCAAACAAAGCCCATGGAAGCTTGGTTATGCTTGACGAAATGCCCACTTCGTTAAAGTTGGACTGCATCAACAACGCGAAACGCTCTTCCAGTGGAACTTCTGCGATCCAGCTGATTTCGAGGTTCATCTCGGCAGGGTCGTAGGGGCAATCTGCAAGGTAGGCCTTCGCCGCATCAAGATCCTGTGCTTGCGCCATGTCAGCGCCATTTGCCCCAAACATGCCGACCGGAATAGCACCCGTTGCAGGGCTACCGCCAGACACGTCATCATTGATCGCAATCATCTGAATGGCTGTGCCGTAATCAAACACCGCACTCAGCGCCAAACGACAGTTCACATTATCAAGCGGTGCTTTTTGCGTGTTCATCTTGAAATAGAACCCGCCTGTGCCGCTTTCGGTCAGCAGCTGCGCGCCGTCTTTTGCGAGTGCCTGCACCACTTCCGGTGGCAACCACTGGCTGGCAATATCGTGCTCGCCTTGGGCGACCAACGTGCGGACCGTCGCAGGCTCAAGTCCGTAGCGCAGGCGCACTGTATCTGGGGCAACGTCCGCAACATTAAGGAAATAGCTGTCTGATTTCGCCATAACCGTTTCTTCTTGCGGGTTATGTGAGGTTACGGAGTACGCCCCCGTGCCAGCACCGTTGGCGGACAGGAATTCTTCGCCCCACTCGCTGTCAGAATTGGCTTTGACATGCGCCATATCGACAATCGGAAGACGGACCAACGACGCAATGAACGGCGCGTAAGGTGTTTCAAGCGTCAAGGTGACGGTCGTGTCATCAACAGCCGCGGCTTTGACGCCAGCAAAAAGATACGACAGACCAGCACCCAGTGCTTGCATCCGCTCAACCGAATAAACCACGTCGGCAGCAGTCATCTTGTTGCCCGACTGGAACATCACGTCATCGCGCAAAGTGAACGTGTATGTCGACCCGTCAACCTCCCAACCAGCGGCAAGGTGTGGCGTATGCCCGGGACCGCCCTGCGCAGGCAGCACAAGCGTATCATAGACATTGAACATCAGGATGCTGTCAGCATAGTCGGATGCTTTCGCAGGATCGAGTTCACCAACGGCCACTTCATCAAGCCGCAAAACGGTTTCGGCAAATGCAGGGCTGGCCAACGCCGTGGCCGCGCAAAGCGCCGTTATTAGAGCTTTATTTTTCATCATTGTTAGTTTCTCCGGTTGGATAGGTTGCAACCTCTTGAGGTGAGGCCTTTTTGTGAATTGGGGCGGGTGCATCGCCAAAAACATCCATGGTGCCACACCACAGAATAGACGCAGTTGATGTTCCGTGGTTCCAAGTTGAATGCACGCGGCAGCTTTCAAAGTGAATTGAGTCGCCCTTGCGCAAAACTTCAGCTACGCCTTCAATCTCAACGGTGATTTCACCGTCAAGAATATAGAACATCTCTTCACCATGATGGCTGATCGGTTCCATCCGGTGTCCCGGTGTTTCATGCACGAGGACAGAATGGAGCTTTGATCCCGCAAAAGACGTTGAAAGCCGCTCATATGATACGTCGGCATCGGCCACAGAATAGGCCAAACGGCTAGCTTCGTGTGTGGTTTGGCTGCCAGCGCTTGGTTGCTGAAGAAAGTGACCGATTTCAGTGTCGAGAGCGGCGGCAATAGACGCAAGAGAGCCTAAAGAAGGCGATGTAAGCCCGCGTTCGACTTGACTGATGAAACCAACAGACAGGCCAGCGGCGTCTGCCACACTTTGCATCGTAAGCGTAAGCTCTTTGCGCCTAGCGCGCAACGACGCACCAAGATCAGGCGCTGATTTATCTTTCAATTGGGCGTTGTTTTTTAGCATAGGTAAAAAATGCAACGATTCCCATCCTATGTCAACATTTTTTAGTATAGGTAAAAATATTAGAGTTCTGGAATTGCGGCGCTTTGTCAAAAAGGGCGGTAAGCTGCCATTAGCGCGGCCGCAGCGAATGCACACTTCGTCCCGCTACTCGGTCACTCGCACTTGGAGAATGCTGCGCGACGCACGAACGGCTGGTCTGGTGAAGCGGCGGCGCAGCATCCGAGTGTTGCGTGGAAGTCGGCTGTGGGCCGTCCTTGTCTGGGAAGGTGTGCCCCTGATGCGTAAATGCTGCGACCGATCTAATGGCGGCAGTGAGCCCAAAGTGACATGTTTTCTGCGCAGCGGCGAATGTTGGCTTGTGGGCCGGATGGTTGGTGACAGGGTTAAGCGGTTCCCAATAAATCGCGGGCTATACGCTCGAAGATCGCGCAGCCGATGGGGATCAAGTCGTCCGGAAAATCATAATCGGGATTGTGTAGCGCTGCATAGTCTTCGCCCGGCCCCAAGCATAGCATAGCTGCTTTGGCGTCCCAGCCAAACACGCCAAAATCTTCTGACGCGCGCATGGGAACACCCGCATTGCCATAAGCGACGTCGATTGCATCCATAGCTGTTGTTGCCACGTCGTAGGCGTCTGGATCATTGATGGAGGCAGCAAAGTTATCGCAAACTTCAAAATTCACACTAAGACCGAATTTTTCTGCCGCCGTATTGGCAAGCGTGCGAGCTGCTGTTTCTAGGCTTTCCATGCCCTCATCGCCTGCCGTCCGCAATGTGGCGAAAATCTCGCCTTCACCAGGAGACACCCCAAATGATGGCTCGCCAATTTTTACATGGGTTATCGTAACCAGCCGGAAACTATCATCAAGCGATCCGCCCTGTCCTAGGGCGTCGAGGGCAGGGATCAACTCAGCAATAGCCTGCGCCGGAGAAACACCATCCTCTGGGTCGGCTGCATGGGCGGTTTTGCCAGTGAGTTTAATCTTAAGCCCCAATGAAGCGCAGTTAATCAGCCCAGCACAGGTCGACACATTCCCGAAGGGCCGTCCGGGCTCGATGTGGATTGCAAACGCCCAATCCGCCTTAATTTCTTGATAAGCAGGATCAGCGACCACGGCCTTTGCGCCGCTGCCGTCTTCTTCAGCGGGTTGAAACATGAGAATGACACGCCCTTGCGCGACCGGTTGGCGAGAAATCACGCGTCCCAACGCGAGAAGCATTGTCATATGGCCGTCATGACCGCAAACGTGGCTCTTTCCGTGGGTCTGTGACAACCAGGCGATGTCATTGCGTTCCTCAATTGGCAACGCATCAAGCTCAGCCCGAAAAAGAACTGTCGGTCCATCTTTACCGCTGTCAAAAACCGCAGCCA
>OCVR010002111.1_pt1 | contig 15296 bp, 9 predicted proteins | sample 1539091 | NCBI WGS metagenome assembly OCVR01 (sample SAMEA3355530, study PRJEB22509) | marine metagenome | biome: marine; feature: coastal ocean; material: water | place: USA | collected 2010-08-07 | depth 16 m | reverse complement strand
AAGAGATCCAGTGAAATCATTATAACTAGTTGATGCTGCCATTGCAGATAAAATCTTATCTTTACTGACGTAATTTAATTCAATAGATGCTGAAGTTTGAAATTCGTAAGCATCTTGCTCTAAGTCATGTATGTCATTGTGATTATTTGTCCACGACTGTGCTATTGAAGCAGAAAGTAGTGTAAATGAACCTGTAATGTCTGTTTTAAGAGCGTATGAACCTGTTGCAGATAAAAGTCCTTGTTGAGAACCAGATATTAAATTAATATGGTTATTAATTGCTACATCCACATTCTCTAATGCTGTAATATCATTTGCGTTAATAGATAATCTACCTTCTACTGATGATGAAACTATATTTATAGTTGTTGCTAATGATGATGAAACAGAAATTAATGTATTATTTGTTGCTGTATTATCATTTTCAGCATTTACCCTGTTTGTAGTTATAGTAGAAGCTAAAGTTCCTGATACTATTCCTAATTGTGCATCTGTAGCATAATGATCATCTAATGAAGAACTAAATTCTTCAAGACTTATTATTCTTGCGTCTAAAGAAGCAGTTGCTGTATATAATTCATCTTCTGAAGCATAGATATTATCAAATGAAGAACTAAAGTGATCTAAATGTGCTATTGAAGCAGAAACATCAGCATATCCTTTGATACCTAATATACCTGTTGAAGCTTTAATATTTCTACTAGTTACTATATCATTAGCTACTGTTAATCCACCTCCTATATTAGTATTTCCTGTAATGTCTGTTGAGCCTGTTATAGTTAATAGGCCTGTAAATCTACTATCTCCTATTACTGAAAAGGAAAGGGCTGGATCATCTTCTAATCCAAGGCCTATTCTAAATCTGCTTGATGTAGGATGATTTATTTCAATACCTGCATATTTAGTAGGAACTCCTGCTTCTACTCTGTATACATCTTGTAACTTAATGCGCTGTCCATTAGTACCAACATCCCCTACTCTTCCAGCTTCAGAGATACTAAGTTTATTATCGTAATATTTTGAATACGCTACGTTGGTAGAAGTAGTTTCAGATGCTAATTGAATACCATGAAGACCTTCTGTATCTGTCGGTAAAACTTCTAAAAGCCCTCCTCCATTTATACCTTTTTTAAGTAGAATGTCATCTCCTAAGGTTATTCTTAAATCTGAATCTAATCCTCCATTAACTAATACTGATCCAGTAAAGTTATGGTTATCATCTGCGGAATCTCCGAAAAGTGTAGAACCTGATCTATAGATAATCGATGTGCTTACCTTTTCAGTGATAAACTGTTCTGCAGTTACATCACCTGTAACTATTAAACTTCCGGATAGGCTAACTATCTCTCCGCTTATGGGTTTTATGCTATTTACTCTAATTCTACTCATCTTATATAAATATGGCTGTTAATTGCTTACTGCTTGTTATTAATTTTTATTATTTTCTAATGCTTCTACTTTTGCTGATAGTTCTTTTACTGCTTCTATTAGTACTGCAGTTAGTTTAACATAATCTACAGCTTTAGAATCATTTTCTACTCTATGATGTACTAATTCTGGGTATACTGCTTCTACTTCCTGTGCAATTACTCCAATATCATGTCCTTCATAAGAATCTTGTTTATCATTCCAGTCAAAACGTACACCTCTAATTTGTTTAACTTTATCTAATGCTCCATCTAACTGTACAACATTATCTTTAAACTTCTTATCGGAAGTATAAAATGCTATAATATCATCTGTTGCTGTGATTTTACCTGTTACTGCAATTCCGTTTGCGGTAGTTTCAAATCTTTTAGTATTATCGTAGTATAGTTCAATTGGCCCGTCTTTAGTAAACTTAGCAAAGTTTTCTCCCATTACACCGGACTTAATTTCTAATTCATTATTAGAAAGTAGAAGTAAATCTCCTGTTCCAGTTTCTGATATAATAGAATTGTTACTTATATCCCTGCTTATTTCGAAATCGCCATTAATTACAACTTTAGATGTACTGGAAAGCTTAATACTATCACCATCGGATACTATAATATTACTCCCGCTTGTTTCATTATTGTTAACTAACAGTCCTGCAAGAGTTTCATTACCTACAATTGTAACACCATTAGCACCGTCATCCTCTAGCTTAATATTTGGACCTTCTTTTAAGTACACTTTAAATAAATCACCATTACTACCTCCAAGCGATAAAATATAGTCATTAGATCCTCCGTCTGCACCTGTTAGTTCGTAAGTTAAGCTAGATCCGCCTCCTGCAGCATTTATCTGATCTTGAATATTAGATGTAACACCTTGTAGGTAATTAATCTCTGCTCCCGTTGAAATAATTGTAGTACCGTCTATTCCTAATTTACCTACTACATTTATACCGGTTGCGGTAGTTTCAAATCTTTTAGTATTATCGTAGTATAGTTCAATTGGTCCGTCTTTGGTAAATTTGGCGAAGTTTTCACCCATTTGACCGGACTTAATTTGTAATTCATTATTAGAAAGTAGAAGTAAATCTCCAGCACCTGTTTCTGTTATGATAGAGTTGTTACTTATATCTGTATATAGTGCTAAATTGTCACCAAATTTAAGTTGAGCGTAATCACTAAACGTAACATTTTTAGTAAATTCATTTTCTTTCTCAAAAGTGTTTACTTGATCTAATCTTACATCTCCTACTGTTACTACACCAGTTGCTCCATTAACACTTAAGACTGCATCTGTTGGAGTTGCTAATAAAGTAAAATCAGCCATTGTACCTGCTGTTCCGCCGTTATGTATGTAACTTTTATTTTCGTCACTTCTAACAACTGCATCTCCTTCTTGTGTAGTTAAAGCTAAGTGCGCTACTTCGTTCGCTGCTTCCTGTACTGTTGTAAGTGCAAGAGCAGATATATTAGATGCTGGTAAGATACCTGTAACCTGAGTTGCTAGGTCTATCTTATTTAATGTTAATGTTTGGTTTTCTGCACCGCCAGCAGTTATATAGTTCTCACCAGTAAGTGTTGTAGGTACATATCCTAAATCATCTAATGTAAGTAATCTAGTATTAAATGATCCTGTTGCGTTAAGTACGTGTCCAGATGCATCAGTATTAAGTAAAAACTGTACATCTGAAAATACTCTAGATCCTGTTAGTGGAGTAGCATCTACTAATACTCCCTGTACTCCTGCTGTAGGATGTACATAAACTGAATTATTAGCATCTAAATCTCCAGTATAACCTAAATCTGCTAAAGTTAATGTTCTAGTAGAATGTGATTCTATAACACCGTTAGTCATATTAAGGTTCTCTACTACTGTAGCACCTGTTGTGTTTATGTCTAAGTCTGTACCTATTATTAGGTTACCGGATGATGATACAAATCCTGCTCCATTTATTAATTGACTGTTGTCAGTAATCTTATTAGCATCTAAATCTCCAGTATAACCTAAATCTGCTAAAGTTAATGTTCTGCTAGATATTGTGCTATTTGCGTTTACTAAGTGCCCAAGTGTATTTGTTGTTAAATCTATACCTACATTTGAAACTATATCTGCTCCTGTTAAATTGCCGGAGGATACTGATAGGTTAATACTATCGTGTTTAGGGTGTTCAAATGTTGGTTCATCTCTTCCATCTTCTACTGGAACGTAAACGTCTGAGTTTTGAGATATAAATAATTCTCCTGTAATAGAGGTATCATGAAAAATCCTCATATTATAGTTAGGAGGAATAATAGTGTCTGGAACTACTTTAGGAGACATGAAGTAATTTGAATCTACAGAGTTAGCTTGAACTCTATTTTTTACTAATGCACTTCCTGTAACTTCTAAATTTCCTTTTGAAGTAAGAGAACCTGTTGAAAGTAAATCTCCTGTAAAAGTATGTTTATCGTCTAAAGTATCTCCAAATTGTGTATCTCCTGATCTGTAAACAACGGATGAAGATACTATATCGGTTATAAATTGCTTTGCAGTTACTACTCCGTTTACATTTATATTACCAGTCTGTGTAGTGTCTCCTGTAATGTGAAGATCTCCAACTAATGATTGATCTCCTGTAAGTCTATAGTCACCTAATTGAGTTGTGTTACCTACTTGATTAATACTTCCAGAAATATTAATTTCAGTACTACCTGTAATGTTTAATTCTCCTTCTAATGTAAAATTTCCTACCTGGTCTGTATTTCCTATATGCTGTATTGAACCTTCAACATCCGTTCTTCCGTTAATAGATACTTGATCTATTAAGTTGGTAGTGCCTACAGAAGTTAAACTGCCTTTTGAATATAAACTTCCTGTAATACTAGATTTACCTGTTTGAGATGAATCGCCTGTCTGTTCAAGTTTGCCATCTAATTCAGTTCTTCCTTTTCGTATTAGAGTTCCTTCATGGCTATACTTACCTGTGTGGGTATTATCACCAATAAAGATTGCATTTCCGTTATTTGTTAAGTTACCTGTAAGTTTAGTATTACCGTTTCGTTCAAGATCACCTACATGAGTGTTAGTACCTTCTTGCTCACTATCACCAAATAACCTAAATTTACCACGTTGTAAGTATCCACCGGTAATATCTAAATCTCCGGTTTTTGTTGTCTTCCCGAATATACTATAATCACCTTTCTGAGCAATACTACCTTGTAGGTTAATACTACCGGTTTGTACTGTATCTCCTGTGATGTAAAGATCTCCATCTAGTGATTGATCTCCTAAAACGTTTAAACTACCTGTGAATGTATGTTCATCGTCTGAAGTATCTCCGTATCTGGTTGATCCGGATTCATATATTATAGAAGATGTAACTTGAGTTGCAATAAAACTTCTTGCAGTTACAGTACCATCTACTCTTATACTCCCTGTAACTTCTAATACACCGTTTACTGTAAGATCTGACATAGAGCCAGAAAGTATCTTACCGTACCCATCTTGTATAGTTCCTCCATCAACTTGTACTAATCGCTGATAAGTTTCGTTAATCTTATTGCTAGTGAAATTCGCCATGTATACATTTATATTGTATAAATAGCTAAATAATCTGGTTTAGATGTGGTTAAGTTCTGAAGATTGTGCTACTTATTGATAGTGGAGAATATCGGAGTCGAACCGATGACCTCTTGCGTGCAAGGCAAGCGCTCTAGCCAGCTGAGCTAATCCCCCTTAAAACATAAAAAAGGCAGAGGTGTATTTTACACATGCCTTAATTATTTTCTTAAATGGTACGGTTTCTTCTTGCTCCGTCCCATTGAACTTTCCTGGATTTACCTAGCATTGCGTATCTGCTTACTCTCTGATTTACTTTTGCTCTTTCAGAGTTTAGCTGGTTGTTTCCGTTGTTTGACTGTTCTTGGTTCATTACTTTAATACTTAAGAATTTTTAGTTAAGATTATAAATATGCTGCTAAAACGTTTTCAACGTGTTTTCTAGCAATATCGTACCCAACTACTCCAGTTTCGTCTGCATAACCTACAGGGTCAGGTCTTCCTAACTTAATAAATGCCTCAATACGTTCTACTGATGAAGCTGATTTATAATCGCTATACCATTCCCATGCGTTAGTTTCTGGTCTGCTATATACTTTGATTGGTTTGTAGGAGGTATTTGTTCTTTTATAAACTTCATTGAAATCAATACCTAATACTTCACATAACTTTTCTCCATCTTGTAAAATACCAAACTTATCAGTATCTAAATAAGGAGTAAAGTACCCTACTCTATCAGCATCCCAATTTCCCATTCTAAAAGCAGCATCATCTGCATCTCTAAACTCTTGTCTACAATCAGGATAAACAGCATGATCACCTGCATGAATACCTAAGGCAATATCACAAACATCTTCTGTTCTATTTGCTACTGATAAAGCTACTGCTTGTGTAATTGAAGCAAACATTTTATTTCTGTTAGGTACAACAGTTTCTTTCATATTCTCTTGCTCGTAATGACCTTCCGGTACATCGTCTCCTCCTTCTACTAAAGCTGAGTCTAATAAATCTACTAAACCGTCTAATTTAATTTGACGATAATTTACTTTGTGACCTTTACTTGCAAGATAATTAATTAACGATTGAGCTCTCTCTAGCTCTACTTTATGTTTTTGACCGTAGTCAAATGAGATACCTGTTACAGAATCATACTTTTCGATAGCTCTTAACAATAGGGTGCTACTATCCATTCCACCACTTAAACTTACTACACAATGTGCCATAATCTACTTATTTAATTTTTGCCAGGTATTTTGCGTATAGGCAAACGCTTTTACTACTCCATTATTGATGTTATCTTCGTCTCTATGGATTTATATTCATTTACATAATCCTTAATAGAAGCGAATTCCCTATTAGTATTAAGTAACTCTTCAGCTGCTTTTTTTAGAGCATATGTAAAGTTAGAAGGATAACATATCGTTTTAATATATTCTGTATTATTATCTCCTTTTATAACTCTTTCAAATAGTGTATATCCTCCGGTACTAGAGCGACATATAAAAAATGGTTCTAAAGCTGGATCTGTAATAACAGTATCTGAGCTAGGGATTGAATCTGGTTTTCTTAACATAACTTTATTTTATTAATTCTTTAATTTCACTTTCACTTAATATACCTACTTTTTTAACAGTATCTTGCTCATTAATAAAGATAGTTGTAGGTACTGATCTTATCTTATATTTAGCAGCTAATCCTTCTGTATCTTTATCGATATCTACTTCTATAAATTCTGCTTCATTGGATAGTTCTTCTTTTACTCTATCCCAAGTTTTAGTATATGCTCTACACGGTCCACACCATGTTGCATAAAATTTAATTGCTTTTACCATTAGGCACCTTTTGTTTTGTAATGATTAGACTTTGAAAATTTAGACTTATTAACAGAGGAAGTAGCTTTCTTTCCTAACCACTCCATTAATTGAGTATAACGTTGTTTGTTTGATGTTTTAGACATATTTCTTTCTTTATTATAAGATAAGAAAAAATATTTAAATAACCAACTCTTTTATAATAAACTGCTTCCGCTTGTATCGTTTAATCGAATTTGTAATGCATTCTTTACAGTTACCTGATTAGCTGAACCAAATATAAACCAGTTTGAATAATTATCTAAAGGAGCATTTAAAGTTAACATCTGAACTCCTCCATCTCCGATTTGCCAGTCTTCTGAATCTTGTTTAAAAGAAAAGACTGCTCCATCTGGGGTATTATCATTTGAATCTCGTATCATTGAAGGAACTGTCATAGAAGAACCTGAAGGATAAGCTATAACTATTTGACCTTGGAATGGTGTTGAAAATATATCACTTCTTTGTCTCAACGCTTCTTCTAAACTAGTGTCTAATGAAGCAGTTGCTAATAAAATAGCTTCTTTATTATCACGTAAGTCTATTTGGGTATCTCCAAGACTCCCTGATGCTAAATGTGATACTAATGATCCTGATATCATACCATCAGTTGTTGATATAATAGTAGGAGGAACTGAAGAGGTTAGTTTTTCAATCCCTAATGTTCTAAAGTAATGATAGTTTTGAATAGTCCCTGTATTGTGTGTAAATGAAGTACCCGTATAACTATCCGTAGTAGGTGTGCCTTCTAAGTCATTATATACAAGAGAAAATGATACCTCATCTAACACAAGTCCGCCGATGCCATCCTGTACTTCAATCAAATAACTAAAGTTTTGAGAAGGTTTACCGTCTGGAGCTAATATTATATCTGCAAGAGTTGCTTGTAATGTCAGAGCTTCGCTAGTAACATGGAAGTTACTTTTTGCTATTGTAGTATGAGAATGTAATGTTTTATCGTATCTAATTAAGTTAACAAAGTACCCATTTGTATTAGCAGTACGTTTTGTTTGAACTCTGAATTCTGTGATTGACGAACCTAAGAATGGTCTATCTCCTATACCTTGGGTATTTCCTATCCTAACTTCAGAATCAGAGTCTGCAATTAATACTTCTGATCCTGCTCCTGCATTGTTTGTAGTAGAAATAGTACCAAATGTATCTACATAACTTGAAGTATAGTCAAACGATACGTCTACTGCATTTGCTTGATTATCATAAATATAAATTTTTGGTTGATTTACATTTACATTATTAATAGTAACAAGTTGCTCTAATTGTTGAGTATTGTTTCCTAAAGTATCAAACTCATCTAACTTTAGATAAAATACTTCTGTAGGCTCTGTTAAATTATCTAAAATAATATCTACATCAAACGTTGCTGTATTATTGTTTATTATAAATTTATTTGCTGCTGCATTTGTCGTAAAATCTATTCCTTCAGTAGCTAAAGGTAATACGTATACTGAACCTGTATTGAAAACAAATCCAACTTCTGTACCATTAGGAACTGCTTGAGTGTTCAATGTAAATGTTACAGGTTCACCTTCAGATACTGTTGTTTTATTAGCTGTTAGTGATACGTAACCAGCTCCTTGATCAACTGTAATTACTCCAGTTCCTGAACCAATACTAAATCCATGAATATCTGTAATACTAGTTGTGTATGTATAGCTAACTCCACCTGATAAATCATTTAATGCGTTTATATAATAGACGTCATTATCTCTTACTGCTTCTAACTGACCTGTACTCTCTACAAAAGTAAATTCTCCGTGCTCTATTGCATCTCCTTCTGGATCTGATATAGATGCAGTAACAAAAGTAACTCCAGTTAATGCTTCATTCGAAGTTGGGTTAGAACTAAATGTATTTGTAAATGTGAAATTAGGTGATTCGTTTTCTCTTATGTAGAGGTCAAATTCGGCGCTTCCTGTTGTGCCGTATAAGTTTGTAGCAGTAATTTTACTAGGTACTACCAAATTATGCATAATTGTTTTAGATCCTGAGATATCATCTTTTAGAGTTACATTACCACTAGAGTCAATCTGTAAGTAATTAGGCTCTATATCCCAGGTAACTACTTGATCAGAAGTCATTACAAGTTCAGTTCCTGCTGTCATGAAGGAACTATAGTAAATTGGTTCAGTTGCTATAGATGATTCTATAACATGGGCCTGGGAGGATGTTCCAAATAGTCCGATTACTTGAGGTACTGTTATATCAGGAGTAATATGTACTGTAATTGCTATAGTTGCGAATCTGCCGTCTGCATCTGTAGCTGTAATTTCTGCGTTAAATGATTGTCCGTCAGAATATGTAGGAGATATTGAACCACCAAGTGATAGTTGACCTGAGCCATTAATTGATAATAGTGAATTAGGATCTGTAACGCTCCAAGTAACTGTTTTATTAGACGTAAAAGAAGCAATACTACCTGTATATCCTGAATTATCTTCATATACGTTATCTGTTGCTGTTCCTGATTCTACTACGTATACTTCATTATCTCCATCTGTACCTATAGTGACAGTACCTGCATCAGGCTGTATCGAAATATTATAAGTACCGGTTACTATATCATTATAATCGTCTTTTACAGATAGTTCGTAAATATACTTATCAATTACTTTATGATTTAACCATACATTATTTTTACTTATAACTTTTCCTGCACCACTCATTACAAAAGGATCTGCTGAAGGATCAGTATATCCACTTCCGCTAAAAGAAGTCAAATCAATAGGTACCCCGTATATTGAAGCGCTTACTGGTGTAAAACTAACATATGTGATAGGGTCACCTTCTGGATCTGTAACGCTTCCTGAAAGTTCAGCTACTAATTCTCCATTTGTTGGATTTTCTCCAAAAGAACCTAATGTACCAGATGTAACAATCGGGGCAAGATTATCTATAACTGTAATAGTAATTGGGATTGTTGTAGACACACTACCATCAGTTGCAGTTACCGATAAATTGTAATTTATTTTACTTTCATAATCTAAAGAACTAGTAACTTGTGATAAAATAACAAAATTTTCAGGTGCTGTAGACCCGGTTTCTATTCTTAAGTTAAAATGATCTGTAGTTCCTTCATTTACTGTTACTGTTAAAGGATCTAAATCTAAATCTGAGAAAAAGAATGTAGCTATATCTTCAGTAGTTGCATTTTCATTACGGTCAACACTAAAAGCTGTAATTTTCTGACCATCAACAGTGTTTAACCTAAACGATGGTTCGTTATTTGCATACTTAACGTACCAGTTAGTATTTCCACCAAAGCTACCAGAAGTAATATCTACTTGTGTACTAGTTGAGAGTGCTGATCCTGATCTGGCAGCATTATTATACCATCCTTCAAACTGATAGCTATTATCAGGAATTGATGTTAATGTAAAATTTGGGTATGTAGTAAAATTATTACTTGCTCCTGTTAGATTAGCATCATTTGAGCTATTAACTGATCCACTAAACTCTCCTTCATAATCTACTCTACCAAACCGACCGCTATTAATATAAAAAAGTTGGTTATCGTTAAAAGTGTTTCCGGAAATACTACCTGAACCTTTATTTGTACATGATGTACAAGTTGCTCCTGTGCAGTTATCGATAGTTATAGTTTCAACCAAAAATTGGTCTACATAATCTGGTACAGCAAAATTAATTCCATTAAATAGGTCTAATCCTGTAAATACTCCGCTAGAAGATACTGCGGTAGTCAAAAGGTTTCCAGGTGCAATAGTAGTGTGATACACTTTGCATTGGAAAATATCAACTGATCTCGATTGATTCTTTATTCTTACTGTCTTCATCTAATATAAATAGTATCCTATAACTTTTAACCTTTTATTAATAATCTAATTTAAACTATTACCCATCACAGGATAAACAGTCTTCACTAGTTCTACTTCCTATGTCTCCATTAATAACTGAATCTGTACGTAGGTAATAAAGTGTTTTTACTCCAAATCTCCATGCAGCTTGATGTACTTCGTTTATAAATTTAGGACTATCTGTTGGATCAAATGCTAAATTTAATGATTGAGTTTGATCTATATATTGCTGTCTAGCTCCTGCTTGTTCTACAAGTGCTAATTGATTAATTTCTGCAAATGTATAGAATATCTCTTTATCTTCAGCTGGCATTATACTTTCAGGTAGGTTTGCTATAGATCCTCTATCTCTCATAATTTGGTCCCATACTTCTTCTGTATTTGAACCTGTTTCTTCTAAATAACTTTCTAATGCAGGGTTTTTCCTAATAAATGTACCTTTCGCTGAGTTGAATGTATATATGTTAGCTGGTACAGGTTCTATACCTGCAGATACTCCTCCTGATATGGTACTGTTTGATACTGTAGGTGCAATTGCCAGTAAATGACTGTTCCTCATTCCTGTACCTTTACACCATAGAGGTTCACCGTACTCATCTGCTAATTTACGAGATGCATTTTCTGCTTTTTGTCTAATATCTGAGAATATCTGGTGGGTAAAGGATGTAGCTGCTATTGAATTAAAAGGTACTCTTTCATTCTGCAAGAATGTATGCCATCCTAGTACTCCTAACCCGATTGCTCTTCCTTTTTTAGCTGATCTGTGAGACCTTATTAATGAATCTCTACCAGAAGTCTTTGCTAAAAATTCCTCTAATACTCCGTCTAGAAAGTAAATGGCTGTTTCTATTAAATCTGAGTTTTTCCATTCATGCCATCTTGTTAGGTTAACAGAAGATAAGCAACATATAAAAGAATGTTCTTCATCTGTATGTAGAGTAATTTCAGAACATATATTAGTCATTGAAACATCTAGATTATTTTTCTTATACGCTAATGGATTGTTATTATTAACAGTATCCCCAAACATAATATAAGGTTCTCCTGTTTCCATTCTAGATTTAAGAATTTTAATCCACAATTCCATTGCATCTGGATCTCTATGCTCTAGTTTTTGCATGAAAGCATCATCTACATTTACACATTGGTGTAAATTTAAACATTGTCTGTTAGGATCTCCCTTAGGTCTTCGTATCTCTAGAAATTCATGTATATCTGGGTGATTTATATCTAGATTTACTGAAGCTGCTCCTCTTCTTACCGAACCTTGATTAGTAGCAATAATAGTTGAATCGTAAATCTTAGCCCAAGGTACAATACCTTCTGATTGACCTACTTCATTGCCTATCTTTTCTCCTCTACCTCTAACTTTGCTAAGTCCTATTCCTACTCCACCGCCAAGGGAAGTCAATCTCATTAATTCAGCATTGGTTAATCCAATACCTCGTATCGAGTCGGGTGTATCGATACCAAAGCATGAGATTGGCAATCCTTTATCGGTTCCGGTATTTGAAAGTACCGGGGAGGCTAAGTTCAACCATCCTTTCCACATATACCTAAAAAATTTATTTTCTAGATCTGGACGGTCTAATCTTTTTGCTACGGTAGAAGCTACTCTTCTATACGCTGTTTTAACATTTTCTCCTTGTCCTAAGTACCCTTTAGATATAGTCGCTATTGATACTTGATTCATCCATTCTGGATAGTCCTTTCCAGCTACCCAGTCACTTGTGTCTGTAATTGTGCTCATTTACCTTTATTTTAAAATGCTGTTGACCAATCTACATGGCCTTTGCTATAGTTTGTAACTCTGCTTGCGAAGAAATCAGTTTGTTGTTTACCTGCAATTACAGCATCAAACCATTTCATTGTCTTTAGTGCTCCTTTATCAATATCTTTTGCAGGAATTATAGGCTTTAATCCTAAATCAGCCATCTTTGTGTTAACTCTATGTTTAATAAAGTTTTTTAATTCTTCCTTGCTTAAATTTTCTAGATCCCCCATTTCAAATATTTTATCTATAAAATCAAACTCTAGCTTAACTGCTCCATGAGCTGCTTCTTCAATATCTCTAATAAGTTCAGGAGTCTTAAATTCTGGATGTTCTTTCATAAGGGTTCTAAATAACCAACATCCTGCTTCTGAATGTAGTGATTCATCTCTTACAGACCATTCTACTATCTGTCCTACCCCTTTAAGGAGGTTTCTCATTTTAAAAGAAAGTAACACAGCAAAGGAACTAAATAAGTTAACACCTTCTGTAAATGCAGAAAAAATTGCGAGAGATACAGCTCTTTGGTGCCAGTTAGGAGTACCGTCATGGTTATCTCTAACCTTCATTAATGCTTCTATCTTAGCCATAGTCGCTTCATCTTCTAAAAATTCAGCAAAGTTATCCAAACCTAACTGTTCGTTAAGAAGTGAATATGCCTCTGCATGTATAGTTTCTGAAGAGCCTAATGTTGTACCCATCATAATAACTTCAGGTTTCCTAAACCACTTAGTTACCAAGGTAGACCAGTAATCATTTACTATTGTTTCTGTTTGTGCAAATCCTTTAAGTATTCCTCCAACTACATTTTTTTCATGTAATTTAAGATTGCTAGCCCAATCGGTTACGTCTTGGGACATTGGTACTTCAGTGTGTAACCAGTGTGCTTGTTGTTGTTTGAGCCAAAAGTCATAAGCTTTTGGATATTCAAATGGTTTGTAAACAATGCGTTCTTCTAATAGACTCATATATTTTTATATATTTTAATGTTAATAAGACAGGAAAGTCCCCGAGGCTTTGCTATTTAGTTCCTCGAGGACGCTTTGATAAATAGCATATATATTCTGATTTATTATGATGGTTTTATTACTTTTTATCAAAAATCTGTGACATAGTCTCACGTGACAAAGTAAAGTTAGGACCGTTACTGCCTGGAATAAGATCTTCTGGGTTTGCTTCCCCTTCAAATTCTATATGTCCATTATTAGTATCCATTTTTAAGTTATATGTCATTCCATCCATACCGTACCTATTCTTCATAACATGCCATCTACCGGTTCCAAGTACTTTATCTTCTTTCATTCTTGACAATGAAAAACACATATCTGCTACCATCATTTTATCATAACTACCTGCTGCTTTATCTCCTTCAATAACCGAATCTTTAGCTCCCATTCTATTAACTTGAGAAGGAGTAATAACCGGTATTTTAAATTCTTTTGCTAATCCTTTTGTTGCAATAAACACATCATCTATTTCATCCTTACGTTCTGAGAATTTACCTTTAGATGGTGCTCTTAAGTAATCTACATAATCAATTACTATTAAATCTGGTTTATGATCCATATCTATACACTTTTGAATATGGGACTTAATGGTATTTACTGTTGCTCCTTTAGGTGGATACTCTTTAACTATAAGTTTACCTTTTAAGCCTCCTACTATCTTCTGTACCTCTTCTCGATGTTCGTTTACTTCATCAATAGAGTAACCTGTAAGGTAGCAGTCAAATCGTTTACCTACATAGTCTTCTCCTAATTCTAAAGTATAGTAATTAACGTTGTATCCCATCTTAACTGCATGAGCGGCCATTGCTACACAAGTCCAACTCTTTCCTCCTCCTGGATTACCAAATACTATAGCTAAATCTCCAGGTCCAAAACCTCCTTGAATTCCTTCATTAAGTACTGGCCAAGGCGTTGGTATAGTTGGTCTATAGTCAACTCTATATCTACTTTCTATATCCTTATTATACTCATGACCTATATTTTTATCCATACCCGCTTTCATAGCTTTTTCAACCATATCACGAATACCATCAAAGTCACCGAGTTTTAATAAATCTGCAGAGTTAAGTATTGCTTGTTTCATTTCTTGATTCTTACAAAAAGTAGTAAACTCTTCCTGTACGTAATCTAAATCATCTTGAGAAGCTTCGTAAGAATTTCTAAGCTCTTCTTTAAGAGCTACTATAAGTACTTCGTTCTCTAATTTTTGAAGTTCTACCTTTAGTACGTCCATTGTAACAGTAGTATGGTATCTATCAAAATAACTAATAATCTGATTGATAATCCACTTATGTGTATCAGCGTCAAAGTAATCTTCGCTTAATACATCTCTTACGTTTAGTAAGAATTTTTTATCTGTTAATAAAGAACCTAGTACCTTTAGTTGGAACCCCTTCCCGTATTGCTGTAAGCTTTTTAGTGTCATGTAAAACCTTTTATTTAATATAACTAATTTAAGAATCAAAAGCAACTATATAGCTGTCTTTTTCTCCACTTTTTTTTTATCTACTTCTTATGACAAAGACCTTTGAAGTTATCCAACCAACCTTCTGTGTTCTTGGTAATACCTTCAATTTTATCTTGATCTAATAGGTGTAGAAAAGCACCTGTCTGTAAGTCGTTAACAGGAGATTTAAGTACCTCCATAACAAACTCTTTTTCTTTCTCACTTAAATCTGAAACGTTTAAGTCCATTAGTTGAAAGTTAGTCTCAACTCTATCCCATTCTGTGATAATTTTAGGGAATATTTTCTTGACTTTCTTTTCTTCTAATTTAGCAGCACAAGTATCATAGACATACTGAAGATCACAGTTAGGATCTTTTAGTAGATCTGGAAATTCAGATACTATAGTTTTAATTCCGAGTCCTTTAACACCGGCT
>OCVR010002103.1_pt1 | contig 15324 bp, 18 predicted proteins | sample 1539091 | NCBI WGS metagenome assembly OCVR01 (sample SAMEA3355530, study PRJEB22509) | marine metagenome | biome: marine; feature: coastal ocean; material: water | place: USA | collected 2010-08-07 | depth 16 m | reverse complement strand
CAGGTCCTCCGCTTTCCTAACTATAGGGGCGGACCACTTCAAAGGGGGAGGCTCACGCTCACATTGCCTTAGTTATACAAAAAGTCATTAGGAGCACCTATTCTAGCCAAGCCGGTCGCGACCATTGCATCCGGAACATGTCCTACTCATTGTTCCTTTGGGTTACCGCCAACTTATTGTTCGCATTCGCTTAAGTTCGCTAGAGTTGAAACTCGATACGGAGTTCACAAGATATGTCGCACGTTCCCCAATGACTCTCCAAAACCACAGTTGCGTGAACCATAGTTGATAAAACTTCTACTAAGTCATTGAAAAAGTGGTGAGCCGTGATGGGTTCGAACCATCGACCTACTGATTAAAAGTCAGTTGCTCTACCAACTGAGCTAACGGCCCACTGAGCGCGTATCTAGAAAGCGCGGGGCATCGGGTCAACCCCGAAAATCGTGTTATTGCGCACAATGTCTGGATTCATTTCACACACGCATCTATATGCGCCCTTATGGTGGAGAACGCTGGTAATAAATTGCCATTCATGAAGATGCATGGGCTGGGCAACGACTTTGTCGTTTTTGACGAGCGCGAGAGTGGTTCTGTCGTCACGCAAGCGCTCGTGATTGCGATGGCGGATCGTCATATGGGCGTTGGATATGACCAGCTGGTTGCGATTCGGAATCACGACACTGCGGATATTGAGCTGGTGTTTTGGAACGCGGATGGCAGTATCGCGGGTGCATGTGGTAATGCCACTCGGTGTATCGCAGGATGGGATTTGGCGCGCACGGGCAAGGAGGTGCTCAGTATTCGTACTGAGCGTGGTTTACTCGAAGCAGTCGATGCAGGTCACGGCGATATCGAAGTAAACATGGGTCAACCAATGACCGACTGGCACGAGGTTCCTTTAGCCCGTGAAATGGACACGTTAGAGCTACCAATTGAGGGCAAGCCAACAGCGACAAGCATGGGCAATCCACATTGCACCTTCTTTGTGAATGATGTGGACGCCATTAATCTTGAGGCGTTTGGGCCCACGATTGAACATCATCCTCTTTTCCCCGAACGCACCAATGTGCAGATTGCGCAGATCATTGGCCCAAACCAAATCCGCATGCGGGTTTGGGAGCGCGGTGTTGGGATTACGCTGGCCTCTGGCTCTTCTTCCTGCGCTGTCGCTGTTGCTGCAACGCGCCGTGGTTTGATTGGTGGGTCTGCAACGCTGACGCTTGATGGTGGTGAAATCCGTATCAAAATTCTCCCCACTGGTGTGCACATGACAGGCACTTGGGCGCATGTGTTTGACGGGCACTGGCGGGGCATACGATGAGCGCGCCTAAGTTCACAACGCTTGGCTGTCGCCTCAATGCATACGAAACCGAAGCGATGAAAGAGCTCTCGCAGAGCGCGGGATTGCAAAACGCGGTCATCGTGAACACATGCGCCGTAACTGCCGAAGCCGTGCGCAAGGCGCGTCAGGAAATCCGCAAACTACGTCGCGAAAACCCAGAGGCGCGTTTGATCGTGACGGGCTGCGCTGCGCAGACAGAGCCTGAGACATTCACTGCCATGGGCGAAGTCGATGCGGTCATCGGCAACACCGAAAAAATGCGGGCCGACACATGGCAAGGGCTTGCCGCTGATTTCATTGGAGAGACCGAAGCAGTCCAAGTCGACGACATCATGTCAGTCACCGAAACCGCTGGGCATTTGATCGACGGCTTTGGCACGCGCAGCCGCGCCTACGTGCAGGTGCAAAACGGCTGCGATCATCGTTGCACGTTTTGTATTATTCCTTATGGCCGCGGCAACTCGCGCTCTGTGCCTGCGGGCGTTGTGGTCGAGCAAATCAAGCGGCTTGTTGGCAAAGGCTATAACGAGGTTGTACTCACGGGTGTCGATCTCACCTCTTGGGGCGCTGATCTGCCAGTGGAACCAAAGCTGGGCGATCTGGTCATGCGGATCCTCAAGCTCGTGCCGGATTTGCCGCGCCTCAGGATCAGTTCGATTGACTCAATCGAGGTGGATGACAACCTGATGCAGGCTATCGCAACAGAGCCACGTTTGATGCCACATCTACATCTGAGCTTGCAGGCGGGTGATGACATGATCCTTAAACGCATGAAGCGGCGCCACCTGCGAGATGATGCAATTGCGTTTTGCGAGGAAGCCAAGCGTTTGCGCCCTGATATGACCTATGGCGCAGATATTATCGCGGGCTTTCCGACAGAGACCGATACGATGTTTGAAAACTCTTTGAAGCTGATCGAGGAGTGCGATTTGACATGGCTCCACGTCTTTCCCTATTCACCCCGCAATGGCACGCCTGCCGCGAAGATGCCTGCGGTGAACGGTAAGGTGATCAAAGCGCGCGCCGCGCAGCTTCGTAATGCGGGCGATGCAAAAGTGCGTGCGCATCTAAGCAAGCAAATTGGCATGACACATCATATTTTAATGGAAAACCCAACTATGGGTCGCACAGAACAATTTACAGAAGTCACCTTTGAGACGGATCAAATTGAAGGTCAGATCGTGACTGCGCCCATCCTTGGTCAAACTAGCACACAACTGACCGCTTAACGGGTACAATTCTTTTCACAAAAAGAATTGCAAAAGATGCGGCGAAGATCTTTCTTGCGCACATGCATCCAAATCCTGTTTTCAGATCTACCCAAGCGCAACACAGCCTAGAGTTCGCCCGCACCCGCAGCTTTGGCACGCTCGCGATGAACGCGGACCCTGCCCCGCTTTTTGCGCATATACCGTTCCTTTTGAACGACGACGCGAGCCATGCAGATTTGCATCTGGTGCGCTCCAATCCGATTGCGCGCACGATACGCAAAGGCGCTCAAGCCGCGCGCCTCGCTGTGACTGCGCCAGATAGTTACATCTCGCCCGATTGGTACGGCGTCGAGGATCAGGTGCCAACGTGGAACTATGTCGCCGTGCATTTCATCGGCCAGCTAGAGCTTCAGCCGCAAGAACATCTCCACGCTTTGCTTGATCATCAATCTGCGCATTTTGAGAACCAGCTTCTGCCCAAGCCCCCATGGACCAGCGATAAAATGAACGACGGTGTCATTGAAAAGATGATGCGCGCGATTGTTCCTGTGCGGCTGCACATTGACGATATGCAAAGCACTTGGAAACTTGGTCAGAACAAATCCGATGCCGTCCGTCAACGCGCAGCTGCACATGTCGCAGAGCAAGACATTGGCGCGGATACACAAACACTCGCTGCGTGGATGACAACGCCGCCCAGCACTGATTAACCCATTCGAAAGGTTCTACATATGAAACTTAGCTACAGCCCCGCCTCTCCCTATGTGCGCAAAGTGATGGTCTTGCTGCATGAAACAGGTCAGCTTGATGATGTTAAGCTTTTGGAGGGGTCCGGCACGCCTTTGGCTCCGCATGCTGAAACAGTTCAGAAGAACCCTATCGGCAAGATTCCCGCGCTAGAGCGTCCCGATGGCGCGACGCTTTATGATAGTCGCGTGATCTGTGCATTCCTTGATGCACGCGCGGGCGATCAACTCTACCCCAGCGGTGCGCGGCGGTGGGAAACGCTGACGTTAGAAGCCACCGGCGATGGCATTATGGATGCCGCCTTGTTGATGACGTACGAAGGACGTTTGCGCCCCGAGAATTTGCAGATGGAAGCCTTTGTTGAGGCGCAGTATGGCAAGGTGGAGCAAGCCTGCGCCGCGCTTAACACGCGCTGGATGAGCCACCTGGCAGGACCTTTGGACATGGGGCAAGTGGCTGTCGCTTGCGCACTGGCATACGTGGATTTCCGTCATGGTCATCGCGACTGGCGCAAGGGCAATGACGGGTTGGCGACGTGGTTCGAAACCTTCAGTCGGCGCGCCTCAATGCAAGCGACGCTGCCACCAGCAGGTTAAGCCTTGGTCTGCATTTTACTGATCATTTTAAGCTTCATGCGATACGGCATAAACGGCATCAGACAGTTGATCATGAAGCGCAAACCAAACTGGTTGATGGTAACCAGCTTGCCCGCCATCATCGCATCATAACCGTGTTGCGCGACGCTTTCTGCCGTCGCGCCATCACCGTTGACAAGACCCGTGTCTTCAAGATCGGCCGCCTTGGCAAACTCAGTTTCTACAAATCCGGGCGCGAGTACAGTAGACGTAACACCTTTGCCGCGAAGTGCTTCGTCCAGAGCTTGGCTAAAGCTTTTAACGAAGGCCTTAGTCGCGAAATAGGTCGCTTGCAAAGGACCCAGCATAAAGCCAGCAGTCGAGTTGACATGCAAAATCTTGCCGCTGCCTTGTTCGATCATATCATCCGCGACCAGCGCTTTCACGTTAAGATCAATCATACCAAGGTCCACCTCAAGAGAGCGTTCAACAAACTCACCTTGTCTGCCAAAACCTGCGTTGTTGATCAAAATATCCACGCTAAGCCCTGCGGCCTTGATCTGAGCATGTAAATCCGCAGCGCCAACTTCAGCTGTAAGATCAAGCGAGAAGACATGCGCACTTACTCCGTGCGCAGTTTCAACCTCAAGCTTATGCGCATTCAGCTGCTCAGCACAGCGCGCCGCCAAGTAACATCGCCACCCTTCGATGCACGATATTGTTCAAATGCTGCACCGATGCCTGAAGAGGACCCATGTCAAGGGCTGGATTTGCCATGAAATTACCTGTCTGAATCTGCGTTAGAAGCTAAAGCTGACGCCGACGTTGATCGCATTGGTGATGATATCGGTGTTGAGCGTGCCACCCGATGGAAGCTTTGCAGTGTTTGACGAGTAGGTGAATTGATACTCGCTAAAAAGAGCCCAGCGATCTGACAGGTCGTACTTTATACCAGCGGTAAGACGCGCAGCGGGGCCTGTCAATTGATACCCGTAAGAGGTGTGGCCGTTGCTGGAAATCACATCAACATGCGGCAGCGCAACGCCAAGACCTGCGCCCACATACGGCGTGAAAGACCCGAAGCGGTCATTCCAGCGTTTGGTGATATTGAAAGTAATGATGTTATGACCGTCTGTGAATTCCAGATCGGTGAAGCCAATCGCATTGCTTTCTGCAGCAGGCGCGTAGACTTTCGCGTGGGTCAATTCAACGCCAAAGCCAAGATCGGGACGTCGCCACCACGTGGCGCGCACACCGTAATAGGGTGGCGGCGCGAGGCTTTTGCCTTCCCAACCAATCAAACCACTATAATCGGCTCCCGTACCGGGATATTGACCAGAAACGCGACTGTGCGGGGAGGACTGTGATCCACCATAGAAACTCAGCTCGACCTGTGCGCTCGCGGGGACCGAAAGCGATAGCAAAAGCGTCAAACTGGCGAAAACAGATAGAATCAGGCGCATTGAAAACCCTCACAAAGCGGCGTGGTGTGCATTTTTAACGTAATCCCGTCATATAGGTGTTTGAACGCCCCCTCAACCGCGACACATCGGCGCTAAATCGATTCCAATGCTTTGCTTGCTGGACGGGGCGCAAATGTGACGCTAGATACCCCATCGAACCGGCTGCGGAGATTCCCGCGGCCTGACACGTATTTGCCGCCTCGCTTAGATGATCAGCGGCCTAGATATGGAGAGAAGCTCGTGTCCCACGCAGACGATCACGATGACACCCACGAAGGCACGCGGAGGGATTTCCTCTATTTCGCGACAGCAGGCGCAGGCGCGGTGACGGCGGGAGCGGCTATTTGGCCCCTCGTTAACCAGATGAATCCATCAGCTGATGTGCGGGCCTTGTCCTCTATCCAGGTTGATATCTCCGGTATCGAACCTGGGACTCAGCTGACGGTGAAATGGCTTGGTAAGCCTGTGTTCATCCGCCGCCGCACCGAAGAAGAGATTACGGAAGCCCGCGCTGTCGAACTTTCCGATTTGATCGACGACGATGCGCGCAACACCAATCTTGGTGACGCGGACGCATCTGACGAGAACCGCGCGTTGGATGAGACCGGCGAATGGCTGGTAATGATGGGCGTGTGCACGCACCTTGGATGTGTTCCGCTTGGTGATGGCGCAGGTGACTATCACGGTTGGTTCTGCCCATGCCACGGTTCGCACTACGATACATCCGGTCGTATTCGCAAAGGCCCTGCACCTACGAACCTTCCGGTTCCGCCAGTGGCTTTCGTCGACGATTCAACACTTAAACTCGGTTAAGGGAGAGCATACAGATGGCTGGAATTCCTCACGACCATTACGAGCCGAAGACAGGCGGCGAAAAGTGGGTGCACTCGCGCCTTCCGATCGTTGGTCTGCTCTATGACACAATCATGCTTCCCACGCCCAAGAACCTGAACTGGATGTGGATCTGGGGCATCATTCTGACGTTCTGCCTGGCTTTGCAGATTGTCACAGGCATCATCCTTGCGATGCACTACACGCCTCACGTCGATCTGGCGTTCGCCTCTGTTGAACATATCATGCGCAACGTAAATGGCGGTCATATGCTTCGTTATTTGCACATGAATGGCGCGTCGCTGTTCTTTATCGCAGTTTATGCGCACATTTTCCGTGGCCTGTACTACGGTTCATACAAAGCCCCTCGTGAGATCACATGGATCATCGGCATGCTCATCTTCGTTTTGATGATGGGTGCTGGTTTCATGGGCTACGTTCTTCCATGGGGTCAAATGTCCTTCTGGGGTGCGACTGTCATCACAGGCCTCTTCGGTGCGATCCCATTCATCGGTGAGCCAATCCAGACACTTCTTCTGGGTGGACCTGCTGTTGATAACGCGACACTGAACCGTTTCTTCTCGCTGCACTATCTGCTGCCATTCGTGATTGCCGGTCTTGTGATCGTTCACATCTGGGCTTTCCACACCACAGGCAACAACAACCCGACAGGTGTCGAAGTGCGCCGCACGTCCAAAGCGGATGCAGAGAAAGACACGCTGCCATTCTGGCCCTACTTCGTGATCAAAGACTTGTTCGCGCTGGCGGTTATCTTGGCTGTGTTCTTTGCGGTTGTTGGCTTTATGCCGAACTACCTGGGTCACCCAGACAACTACATCGAAGCAAACGCGCTTGTGACGCCTGCTCACATCGTTCCAGAATGGTACTTCTTGCCATTCTACGCGATCTTGCGTGCGTTCACATCCGAGGTTTGGATCGTGATCTTCTTCGAGTTCATCACAGGCGGCATCATTGATGCGAAGTTCTTTGGTGTTCTGGCAATGTTTGGTGCGATCATCGTGATGGCTCTCGCGCCATGGCTTGATACATCCTCTGTGCGTTCGGGTCGTTACCGCCCAATGTTTAAGTGGTGGTTCTGGATCTTGGTCGTCGACTTCATCGTTCTGATGTGGCTCGGCGCAATGCCCGCAGAAGAGCCTTATGCGACCTTCTCGCTTATCGCATCTGCCTATTGGTTTGGCTATTTCCTCGTGATCCTGCCGCTCTTGGGTGTGATCGAAAAACCATTGCCACAGCCTGCCACCATCGAAGCAGACTTTGCCGCGCACTATGGCAAGCCTAACTCGGCACCGGCTGAATAAGAAAGGACTGAGGACAATGTTTAAGAAACTCAGCATCGCAGCAATCGCTGCATTGGCTCTCTCATCCGGCGCGTTTGCGGCGGGTGGCGGTGACCAGCATATTGAAAACATCGATTTCTCTTTCGATGGTCCTTTCGGCAAGTTCGATCAGAACCAGCTTCAGCGTGGCCTTCAGGTCTACACAGAGGTTTGTTCTGCCTGCCACGGATTGAAGTATGTCCCACTGCGCACGCTCTCTGACGAAGGTGGCCCCCATCTTCCAGAAGATCAGGTGCGCGCATATGCGTCTGAAAACTTCGAAGTCTATGACGAAGCTTTGGAAGATACGCGTCCTGCAACTCCAGTGGATCACTTCCCAGAGAACAACGGTGCAGGCGCACCTGACCTATCCATGATGGCAAAGGCACGCGCTGGCTTCCACGGCCCCTACGGATTGGGTATCAACCAGTTCCTCTTTGGCATGGGTGGTCCTGACTACATCGCATCTTTGCTTACTGGCTATACAGGCGAAGAAAAGGAAGAAGCAGGCGTCACACTTTACGAGAACACGGCCTTCCCAGGCGGTTGGATATCCATGGCACCGCCGCTTTATGGTGAGGACGTTGACTTCAACGACGGTCACGCGAACGATCTGGAGCACATTTCAGAAGATGTGTCAGCGTTCCTGATGTGGACGGCAGAACCTAAGATGATGGCACGCAAGCAAGCTGGTTTTGTCTCTGTGTTCTTCCTGACGATCCTCTCTGTTCTGCTCTACCTCACGAACAAGAAGATTTGGGCGCCAATCAAAGGCAAAGGCCGCAAAGAAAGCTAAGCGCTTTCGCCAAGCTTAGAATTTGGAAGCCCCCGTAGGAGAAATCTTGCGGGGGCTTTTTTATGTGCCGAGATACGCGCGCAGAACCTCGGGGGGATTTTGGAGCAGCTCATCCGTTACCACCGGCGCATGTGCGCGACCCTCTGCTACCAGAATAGCAGTCTCGCAAATACGTTTTGCATCGCTCGGATCATGGCTCACCATCATCATTCCTGCCCCTGTTTGCGCACATAGTTCCGCAACAAGGTCCAACATATCCGCTTTCAAAGCTGGCCCGAGTGCCGCAAACGGCTCGTCCAGCAAGATCATCGGTTTGCGCTGCACAAGAACCCTTGCAAGCGCGACACGGCTTTGTTGACCACCCGACAGCTCCGCAGGCTTTCGGGCACCCATATCACCAAGTCCGACAGAGACCAAAGCCTCACTCACTTGATTCGTTTCCCCTGAGGACAACCGCAAGGATGGACGAAGCCCAAGCCCGACATTCTGCGCAACGCTCATATGCGGGAACAAATTATTATCCTGAAATAGCACTGAAAAGGGTCGCGCGCTCGGCGCTTGTTTTGTAATTTCGAACCCATCCCACTCAAGACGCCCAGCAGCAGGTTGCAAGAACCCTGAAAGCGCCATCAGCAGCGTCGATTTCCCAGCACCAGACGGACCAATCACAGCAATTCGTGCTGCAGGGTCCACGTCGAACGACGCTTTCATCGCAAACGATCCTTGACGCAATTCCAATTCTTTCAACTCAAGCACCACGGCGCCCCCATGTGTCGCAGATCCAAAATACCCCAAAAGACAGCATAGCCAACAAAAGCGCCGCTCCCGCCGCCGCGTCCATGCGATAGGCACCCATCAAGCGATAAATTTGCAATGGCAACGTCGCTTCGCCTGTTCCCGCGAACAAGGCCACGACGCCCAAATCGCCCATAGACAGGGCCGCAGCCAAGCCAATCGCAAAGCCGAGCGGCGCGCGAATGCGCGGCAAGATAACCAACCGCAGCATACCCCAGCGCGACACGCCAAGACTTAGCGCCAAGCGTCCATAATCGTCGCACACGTCCTGCACCGCAGGGATCAACACGCGCAAAGAAAAGGGCAACGCCATCATCGCATTGACGCAGGCGGTCACCACAAACGCCCAATTTTGTGGCGATGCGACAGGGAAAATCACGATGAACAAGCCAGTTCCGATCACCAAGGGGGATGCCGCGATAGCAAGCAATCCGACGCTTTCAATCCACGCGAACCTCGTCACCGCAAGCGCGATAGAAAGGCTAAGAAAAAACGCCAGTCCCGCTGACAAAAGCGCTACTTGGATCGAGCTCCATGCGGAGAGCCAGACAACACTGGGCAAGCTCGGCAGCGCGGTCAGTCCCCTTGATCCGACTGCGAACATCGGCACCAACAGGAATAGAACAGCAGCAGCGATTGCGATAAAGTCCATGCCGCGCGATCCCTCATTCCAGCGCTCTAACTCTCGATCAAGACCCTTGCCAAAACCACCTTGTCCCTGGCTCACCCACAACGCGAGCATCGCTGCAGACCCTGCCAAAACAAGCTGTATCGCGGCCAGTAACGCCGCTTTACCTAGATCAAAGTCAAAACGAAACGCTTGGTAGATCGCCAGTTCCACAGTGGTCGCGCGCGGTCCTCCCCCCAAAGTCAGGGCGACCGCAAAACTCGACAAACAAATCGCAAAGATGATCGCGAACGCCCCAGGCGCCGCGCGTTTCAACATCGGCCATTCCATGTGCCGCATAACGTCTCGCGCACTAAAGCCAAGTTGCGCGGCAAGACGAAAGCGTTCAGCCGGAATACCCGACCAGCCTTGCAGAATGATCCGTGTGGCGAGTGGAAGGTTAAAAAACACATGTGCAATGACCACACCGTGAAACCCATAAATCGGGACCGGTGGGAGGCCCAGAAATTCTAGCCCGTGCGACACCCAACCAGAGCGTCCAAAGACCGCAAGCAACCCCATCACTGCAACGATAACAGGTAGTAAAAATGGCGCGCCGAGCAATGTGATGAGCGTCCCGCGCCCTTTAAATCGGCGACGGCTCAACGCGCGCGCAACGGGAATCGCAAATACAACACTCAACAGCGCGGACAGGAGCGCTTGGCTTACCGTAAATCGAACAGCTACCCAATCACTTGGTCCAAGCCGTGCAGCGTTGGGCGCATGAAACGCCACAACACCCAACGTTCCAAGGATCAGGGCGGCAACCAATGCTGCCGCCCCCACCCCAAACCACGGGTTTATTTGCTGAGCGCGGTAAGCCATTCGGCCAATGCTTCATCACGGATCGCAGGTGCATCCGCCGCAGGCACCACCAAGGGTTTTGACGGTGTCACAAGCGTTTCGAACCCTTTATGCAAACCGCCCGCAGGGGTCACAGCGGGATACATCCAATTGGTTGTTGGAATAATCGTTTGGAAACCTTCACCAACCATGAACGCAAGGAATTGATCCGCCAAATCTTGCTGATCGGAGCTTGCCAATTTGCCAGCAACCTCGATCTGCATGTAGTGACCTTCCTCAAACGCAGCGGCCGCAAAGCCGGCGTCTTCCTCTGCGATCAAGTGATACGCGGGGGATGTTGTGTAGGACAAAGCCATGTCCGCTTCGCCCTCTAGGAACAGGCCGTAGGCTTCTGACCAACCTTTGGTGACCGTCACAATATTGTCTGACAGACTTTCCCAGATTGCAGGTGCTTCGTCGCTGTAGGCTACTTTCACCCACATCAATAGACCCAAGCCGGGTGTCGAGGAACGCGGATCCTGAATAACGATTTTCAGTTCGCTTTCACCCAACGCTTTGAAATTGGTTGGTGCGTCGACGCCATCTTTATGAACAAACGCGAAATAGCCCCAATCAAAAGGTACAAAATTTGCATCCTCCCAAGCAATTGGCAGGTTATACTCGGCACTCACGCCATGAGGCGCGAACAGCTCTGTCGCCGCTGCGGCCGCTGTCAGGTTTGTATCCAAACCCAGCACGATATCCGCCTCTGTACGCGCGCCTTCAAGCTTCACGCGCGCCAAGAGGGATGCGCCATCGCCCGCGCCCACGAATTTCAAATCGCAGCCGCACTCCGCTTCAAACGCTTTTTCCACTGCAGGGCCGGGGCCCCAATCGGACACAAAACTGTCATAGGTGTATACCACCAATTCAGGCGTCTCTGCCGCAGCCACGCTCGCTGCAAAAACACCCGCAATACATCCAAGATACTTCATAGCATCCTCCAATAAATGTAGGCGGACGGTTGGATAGGGTTGGAGATAGTGTTTCCAGACCTTCCCTCCGCCGGTCCTAACCGGTTCAGGTTCAACGGGTCATGCAAGTCGCATATCTCAGCCAGGAGGCCCCCCGAGGTGTTGCTTAGTTAGGATGCGCATCCCAACATGTCCAGCGAAATCCCTTGAGAGCCGCGCGCGGCAACGTTAACAGGGGCGCAAAGGAGCCACCCTCATGAGCCTAAACACCTTCGGTCACATCTTCCGCGTCACCACATGGGGCGAAAGCCACGGACCTGCGTTAGGGGCGACAGTGGATGGTTGTCCGCCTAATGTTGCGATTGATGAAGCGTCTATCCAGCACTGGCTCGATAAGCGCAAACCGGGCACCTCCAAATATACGACCCAACGTCGTGAGGCAGACGCGGTCAAAATCCTCTCTGGCACGTTTGAGGACAAGACAACCGGTACACCCGTGCAATTGATGATCGAAAATACTGATCAGCGCTCCAAAGACTACGGCGATATCATCGAGAAATTTCGCCCCGGTCATGCGGATATCACCTACTATCAGAAATACGGAAACCGCGACTATCGAGGTGGCGGTCGCTCCTCTGCGCGCGAAACTGCCGCACGTGTTGCGGCTGGCGGATTGGCCCGTGCGGCACTTGCCCAGCTTGCTCCTAGAATCGAAATCACGGGCTACATGACCCGCATGGGCGCACATGAGATCGATCGCGATAACTTCGATTGGGACCAAATCGAACAAAACCCATTCTGGACTCCTGACGCCAAAGCCGCCAACACATGGGCCGACTATCTCGACAGTCTCCGCAAGTCCGGCAGCTCCGTTGGCGCGGTTATTGAAGTCACCGCGCGCGGCGTTCCAGCGGGCTTAGGCGCGCCAGTCTATGGCAAACTCGACACAGACCTCGCAAGCGCCATGATGAGCATCAACGCCGTCAAAGGCGTCGAAATTGGCGAAGGCATGTCCGCAGCCATGCTCACAGGCGAACTCAACGCAGATGAAATCACTATGGGTCCAGATGGCCCCGAATACAGCTCCAATCACGCTGGCGGCATCCTTGGCGGCATCTCCACAGGCCAAGATATCGTCGTCCGCTTCGCCGTCAAACCCACCAGCTCGATCCTAACGACGCGCAAAACAATTACCAAGTCAGGTGAAGATACAGAAATCATCACCAAGGGCCGCCACGATCCCTGCGTCGGTATTCGCGCGGTTCCAGTTGGGGAAGCTATGATGGCATGCGTGATCCTAGATCATCTGCTGCTACACCGTGGCCAGATCGGCACAAACCAAGGCATCATCGGGGCCTAATGCCCCTTTTCATCTTGCCTCTCAAATCTTGGGGGGCCTGGGTGACCAGTCCCCCAGTCGGTCCGATTGCGTTAGTAATTGGAAAAAACATCCCGCGCGTAGCCTTGAATGAAAAGAAGCGCGGTCAAATCACCATGATAGATCCGCACATCACACTCAGCCGCAACCGACGGCTTTGCATGTAGCGCGACGCCCATCCCTGCGCGCGTCAACATTCCAAGATCATTCGCGCCATCACCGACCGCTAAAACATCTGCCTCAGAAATCCCCAGACGCGCGGTGATCTCTTCCAAAGCATCCACTTTTGCTTGCTTCCCGAGGATCGGCAAACCCACCTCACCCGTCAGCTCACCACCGTCAGCAATCAACGTATTCGCACGGTTCTCATCGAAACCCAACGTCTTTGAAATTGCAGCAGTAAACGCAGTGAACCCTCCAGACACTAGCGCCGCATAGGCCCCATGCGCCTTCATTGTCGCCAGCAAAACAGGCCCCCCGGGCATCAACGTAATGCGCTTATCCAGCACATCGCCTATGACGCTCTCGGGTAGTCCTTTCAAAAGTCCGACCCGTTCACGCAAAGCACCATCGAAATCCAACTCGCCATTCATCGCTGCCGCGGTGATCGCGGCCACGCGTTCGCCAACACCCGCTTCATCGGCCAATTCATCAATGCACTCTTGCTGGATCATCGTGCTGTCCATGTCGGCCAGCAACATCTTCTTGCGACGCCCCCCTGAAGGCTGAACAACCAAATCAACGCCCAAATCCTGAAGATCGGACCAAACCTCCCAGCGATTATCTGGGATGCGCGCCACTTCAAACTCAGCCGCTTCGTCCGGCGCAAGCCACACCGCGTCACCGCCGCCCCATGCGCTTTGTACAGACGTCACCAATGCGGGCTCTAACGCGCCTTTCTTTGCGATGAACGTTGCTGTGAACATACCCCAAACCTCCGGTAATAAATCTTATCAGCGCTCTAAAGCATCATATGCGAAACAACCAGCTTTGCGATATTGGCGCGGAACGGATCTACGAATGTTCTTGTTGATAGACGCAACGCTCCATCCGGTAATCTTGGACAAATTGCGCGCCTCTTTTGACAAACGCTTCTTCGTATCGCGCACTTAGGTCTTCCCATCAGCGATGGTCAAAGCGCCTTCATACGGATGGTTCATCAGGTACCGACCTTGGAAATTCTGACGATGCTTCGTTGTACGAAACACCAGATCCTTTTGCATTTGTCCCTTGGAATACTACGCACGAAGGTGCGTCACATAAACGTTCTGCGGCGTACCTTCACGCCGCGCCCAGCGAACACCCAACGCGCGCAGCTCTTTGTTGCTTAAAGGATCGGCGGCGCAGGGTTCGCACCAGCTCATGTCCCACGCGTATTCCATGACAATACCACCGGCGCGGCCAACAGTTTTGCAAAACATGTCACGGTAAAATTGCGAGAATACTTTTTCGATAAATACAGGCACATCCGTGTCGGTCGGCAGCGCCTTCGCTGTGTAATTCGCAACAGTCTTTGGATCTATCCCTGCCCGCAGCATTGAAGTTGCAAATCCATGGCGACAACAGTAGGGCGAAAGCTTTTCGATGCCCGCTCGCTCAATGACGTTGTTCCAGACCTGCCCCACGCTTTCGCCATAGGCGTAATGAAACACCAGACTGTCAGGTTCGCGGATTGAAGGAGTGTTCGCCAATGCCGCGATGACTGGCGGCGACAGTTGCGCAACGCGATGGTCATCGATTTTAGTTTGATTGATCACGGCCTTGTTTTGAACCAGCTCGACGTCACCCCAAGTCAATGCACGTGCCTCACCACGTCATGCTCCCGTGCCAAACATAAACATGCAAAAACGCGGCCAAGTGGTGTAGCTCATCTTGAACTGCTTGCTGGGCGAAAGCTTCTGCCCATCCCCGTGTTGCAGGGGTCTTTTTCATAGCATTGACCTTGAGCAGCTTGACTTTGATCCGTGCACAACATTCCAAATCCGCTGGGTAGTTGATGATCGTCTGCGCCGGTACGATGCCTTGACGGTTCAAAGTGGCATTGGTCGCGCCAGGATACAATTTACGGGCCATTTGGCGGATAGCCTCGCCTGTGATTTTTGGGACAAGCATGTCCTTCCAATAGCCCTCTACGCGATCAATAAACCGGTCGTCACGCGCTGCCTGTCTATAAGCAATTGCGGCTTGTGCAAACGTCAGCGTTGCGCCGGGTCCATCAAGATGACTTTGCCACGCTTTTGTTTCATTTCTGCTGCGATCCTTTCAGCAATCCTCTTGTTCGGTGTGCCCGTAGGGCCTCGAAGTCGCCTACCGGCAACTGTGCCACTGAAGCTATAGAACTAATTCCGTTTGAAGACTTTGAGCGGCATTCCATCGCCTCCATAAACGTGACCATATGATGATCCAACATCATGACATTCTA
>OCVR010002100.1_pt1 | contig 15347 bp, 21 predicted proteins | sample 1539091 | NCBI WGS metagenome assembly OCVR01 (sample SAMEA3355530, study PRJEB22509) | marine metagenome | biome: marine; feature: coastal ocean; material: water | place: USA | collected 2010-08-07 | depth 16 m | reverse complement strand
ATATTTAGTATAATCCATTATAACAAATATCCTATTAGTTGTCAATATTAAAGTTATAGATTTCCATCTTCACGCATCTGTTTTCGACTGCTTGCTAGTTTTATTGTTTTGTCTAGTTCTGATTCTGCTTGTGATATATATTTTTCGTTTGCGTCTTTAGATAATATATCTAATAATCTAATATTGTCTTCTGTTAATTCACTGTCTGATAATCCTAATTCTTTTTCTAACCATTGCAAATAGTTTAATTTATACAAGTATAACATTTCTTGGCTTGCAAAGATAGTCTTAAAATTAAAAATTATATTATCTATCTGTGACATAAAATCAGGAGTAGTATGTTTTCCTCTTACACGTTCTTGTTGTAACCTCATAATGTTTCTGTCTCTACCAATTATTAGAAACTGAATGTCAGCAAATTTCTTTGCCACACTTATGAACTCATTGTATTGTGGAATAGTTTCTACACCATCATCGAAATAGGGACAACTGATACTTGTGACAAAATGATTACTCTGTTCCCAATCAAACTCATTTAGTTTTGATGGGTCTTTCCAACATTCTGCAAATGGTTCTAAATCATGACCTTCCCAATACTTTTCTTGCAATGCAGGCCAGACAAATATATTCTTATTTTGTCCTAACGCTTTGCTGAATAAGTGATTACCACTACCCTGTGGTCCTGTCATAATTGTCAGAGTTGTCATAGTTTAAAGATAGTGTCCCTTGAACCGTTTGCAATAATTTCACGTGTCTTATCAGATTTTAGTCCTGTTAGTTGAACTACTGGTCTAACCATATTACTTGCATTTGCAGTTGCATGAGGGACATTTGCCCAATCAAATATATGTGCTTCTCCTGCAACCCAACGCTCGTATATATAATTTCCATACATATAAAACTGTCCTGGTGCCCAATCATCTAAGAAGAATGTAATGCGACACACTTGCTCTGGATCATCTATACAACGATCCCAAAGTTTATCAATATGAAGATTGAACATCTGACCTGTTAGCTGAACATGTGAACGAACTTTGAATTCATCCACTTCCCCTAACACGCCAAAGTATTCTTTCATTGCTAGTAATGTAGGATAGTTCTCAAGTTCATCAATCATATTGGTTAGCATAAGTTTCTTTGGATCTCCGCCGCCTTGAGCAATATCGTATTCCTCTTGTGTTAGCATTGGTGATTCATCTTCGCGGTCGCCAAAGAATTTACGAGTTTCCCAGTTAATAGATTTTGTAGCATCTGCAACTAATTTGTCTCTATCTGATTTCCATGATTGTGAATTATCAAATCTGCCTAGAACTTTAAACCAGTCACCTTCCTGATCTATAATATTATCATCAAAGTGATATTCACTATGTGCTACTGTCCAGTCCCAGTTTGATTTAAAATCTTTTGGATCTAATAATTCTTTATTCCAGTTAGTTTGATGTTTCATGTGTAATCTATTCCTTTATCTTTTCTAAGAATGCCGTTTAGAAATAGTACAATACTAATAGCAATACACAGTAGAAAGATAGGATGATTCCATATGTTGAATAAATCAAACCATCTAAAATCTGACATAGAATCCCAACCTGCTCTCCATTGCTTGTATCCGTAAATTTGCAATGTTCCCCAAAAATATTCATCAATCTTATATGCAACAACGTATGCAACTAGAATTGCTGGACGACTTACATTGAAATGTTTCAATGCAACACCTATAGCACTTAAAATACTTAGTAGTGCAAAGTCTTCCCATCCACCAGTATATTGCATATTTGCCCATACGATAACTACAATAATAAAAGATGCGTAAATCCAGTACGGTACTTCTAATATCTTAATGATATATTTGTAAAGTATAATACTCAATAGTGCAACTCCGATTGTACCAAAGATATAACCGAACATTAATGCGTTAGTAAACTCAGTGTCTTGTAATAGTGACGGTTGTCCGATCTCCATACCGAAGTACATACAAATTGCCATAACCATAGCCGCAAATGGTGCCGCTGGAATTCCAAACAACACTGCTGGTATCATACTTGATACCTTTTGGGCATTATTTGCTCCTTCACAACCTAGTAGTCCTACAGGATTACCTTCTCCAAATGGAACTTCTTGGTCTTCTTCTTTGTGTGCAGCTTTTGTAGCGCCATATGCTAAGAAGTCACCTACAGCACCGCCTACACCTGGTAACAATCCAGTAACGAAGCCAATGAAGCCTCCACGAACCATGTCTTTCCAGTTCTTACGTGCATCACCAAAGCCTTGCTTTAATTGTTGCCAATAATCATTGCCAATTGCAGGTGCCGCACTCTTTACGCCACGTCTAAATCCATCAATCAACTCTGGGATACCAAACAAGCCTGACAACAGAACAACCATTCCAATGCCATTCTCTAAGTATTCCCATCCAAATGCATAGCGAGGATTACCCACTACATCTTGCCCGACCATTCCTAAGAACAATCCGAATATAATCGCAAGCATACTTGTGTAAACATTCTTACTTGCTACAAAGCCCACACAGGCTAGAGCCATCATCATGAAGCCCAGAAATTCTGGACGTCCAAATAATACAATAATTTCCCCATACCACGGCAACAATGCAAATGCAAATAACGCATATACTACTCCATTGAATGTCGAGTCGGCGATTGCAATCCCCATAGCTCGGGCAGCCTGCCCTTTTTGTGCCATAGGATAACCATCAATAACGCAAGCCGCTGTAGTGCTTGCTCCTGGAATACCAGTAAGGATACTTGTATAACTATCAGCACTCGCACAACTTGCAACGATTGCCGTAAGAAAGACCAACCCCAAATAGGGGTCGGCCATAAAGTAAGTTCCCATGCTAAAGACGGTAATTAGTGCAGTTGTCACGCCAGCTATTGGTATAATGCCTACTAGCATACCATATGCTGTGCCTAACATAGCCCACATTAAATATTCCATCCACATAGTCTATACTCCTTAATCTAGAAGTTCTGGTTTAAAGACTGATGGGAAGCCATATGCTTCTTGATTCCAACGTACTGCATTTCGTAGTGCATCTTCTGTAATCAATGCTTTAAGAGCTGCAAGCAATGCTTCGCCGTCTTGAATCCAAGGATAAACACCTGTCTTAGCATAAATTTCTGCACTTGCAACTGGGTCGTTAATCATTTCAGTTACAGCCGCTTTTACTTTTGCCGCATTCGGGTTACCTTTGTTCATCCAAAGTGACTTCTGGATTGCATCACGCCAGTTACGAGTAAGTTTATATGCATCATACAACTCACCTGTTGGCTGTTCGCCCCATAGACCTTCATATACATCTTCAAACTGTGTATTTGGGAAGTTAGGATCATCCATTTGTACATTGTTTTCTAGGTCTAAGATACCATGTGTGAACCATAGTTCGTTACCTTCGATACCTGTATAGAAACGTTTCCATGCCGCTGGTGATTCACGTGCAATATCAAATTCACCGTTTTGGAAACCTAGACGCTTTTCACCGCCTGATACACCGTTCACCCATACAACACGCTCTCTCCAACAAGCCAAGTAATCAGTGATTGTATTGTCACCTTGTGGACCACACAATAACATAGCTGCCGCAGCCGCATCTGGTTCAAAACCTGAGCCACCTGCGATTGTCCAAGTACCTGATTTTTCGTCTTTGCCTTCTTGCTTACCAAGAACGATATCGTTATTCATTGAGCCAATTAACTCATAGTCATAGTAATCGTAATCTACTTTATCTAACAAGTATGATACACCGTTACCACCGTGTGCAACCATGATAGTTTTATCATCAAAGCGCAAATCATTGTGGAACTTGTTAAATCCAGGAATATCACGTGCGCCTGGAATGTGACGAACTACTACTGGTTCACCTAGAAACTTTTCTAAGTTCTTAGCAATAATTTCACCCCATACTGAAGTACCTTTACCAGGTGCTTGTGGTACGATTAACGTATAGTCTGCCGCTGCGCTTGTCGCAAGGCCTACTGTCATAGCCAAAGCCATAATTAATTTTTTCATCTTCTTCTCCGTAGATGTTTTTTATTTTTATGATTATTTGATTATGTATTGTGAACTCTACCACTCGGCTGAGTTACAATTTTCTTACATAGTTATTCGCTACAACTCTGCAACGAAAGTATTTATCTACCTGTTCTTCTTTAGAACAAAGTAAAATCTGTCACCAGTATCTTGTCGCAAAGTTACTAATCTGCAATCAAGATATCTAGCAATATTCGAAATAAAGACTGGATCCCAATCATAGAAATTGATCCATTTACTTTCAGGAGCATCATGTTGCCTACCTGGATTAACTCTAAAGTAAATTAGACCACTAGGTGATGTGAGATTAACTACCGCTGTTAGTTCTTCGATAATCTTATCAGTACTACCAAAGTTAATACTACCCAAGCAAATAGCTACATCATATTTCGTATCTGTTTTATAATCAATCACAGATGTTTCAATATCTGCACGATTATTATAAGGATCAATACCAGTTAAGTTATCAATCTTGCCTTTAAATTCATTATATCCGCAACCAATATCAATTACTTCTCGCGGTCTCATAGCATTAACTTCATCAATGATAGATAGTCCGCTATATTTAAATTTCTTTGTTTCTGATTGCCACACTCGACTAAAATATTGTTCTAGTACCGCATCATCAACGACATCAGCAATTTCAGTAATATTATTAGAATCAATAGAAGTCAAAGAAATATTGAATGCACCATTAATCACCTGGATTAAACTTTGATTATTTGTGTACAATTCTGGGTTATGTTTAAGAATTCTGTCTAGTTCATTAAGTACTTTTAAATTCATAAATTCCTCATAATGTTAAGTTCGTAGTTATTTATCTAGTTCGGGCAGATGTAAATTATAAGTTATGGCATAATGCCCACGTTCTGTATATACAGTATCATATACTTCAATATCATCAATTGTAATATCAACGTTTGATACACACTTGTCTAGATTAAATGTTTCTTTATCTTTGCATGGTTTAAATGATTTAGCATCATCGATAAATGATTTGAATCCAAACCTTTGTAATATTGTATTAGTACCATCTGCATTTGGTTTAACGTGAAAGTCTCCAATAATGACTGTTGGTTTGTCCTTATATTTGTTAAGAATAAAATCAATATCTGATTTACGATAAAAATCTGATATTTTGCATTCGTCATTTTCATCTTTAAATTCATATGCAGGAAGAAAGTTGATAAAATTAACGCCATTGATTATAGTCTTTAAAGCGGTGCATCCCTGCCATTCATCATTGCTTTCAATTACTGCATCGTGGCTAGGTAATACAATAGCTTCTGTATCTGCAAAATTTAGCAATCCTGTTGTTTTAGCAATTGCAAGACATAAGTTTCCTTTTGGGCAACTTTCTAGCATGAATACCCTGTGGCCTGTTTCTGCTGTTAATGTTTTTTTATGTTCCTTAGGAAAACGTTGTAAAAATAATAGGTCTGCCTTAGGCAATAATTTAGTGATATAATCTACACCATAGCGTAGGTTATCAGTATTACATTGTAATATACGTATTGTATTATTCATTGGGCGCTGTGCGGCGTTAGCCTGCGTCTTCCATAGACACTGATAAAGAGTAGCTGTTAGTTCTACTTACACGTACAGTTTCTTCAATTTTTTGTTCAGCAATTTCTAAGTTATACATACCAACAATTGCTTTTTCATCAACGTGTATTTTATTTGCTAAGTCTGCTGCAGTTTGATCATCATGTCTGTAAAGTTCTACAAGGACATTAATTACAAAATCAAACGGAGTAGTATCATCATTGTGCATTACAATGTAATATCGCTTTGGTTCTTCGAATGTAGTAATAGATTTCATTTCTACTACTGGTCTAGTTTCATTTTCTGATGCTATTGCCATATTTTTCTCTCAAATTTCTTTAGTACTGTAGACATAATAACATAATAATATATGCATTGTCAAATACTTTATTAAAAAGTCCTCAACTTATTTATCTATAAACCGATAGTTTCTGAGTATAATACCAAGTCTTTAGCAGGGCCTATATCACATGGAAGACCACCATGTTCATCTACATAAAATTTAATTACAGCTTTATACCATAATTGGCTATTGTGATGTGCTTGTTTATTAAATTTAGATATGCCTGCACTTGTCCCATCCATTGTAAGTAATGCTCGGGCGCATTCACGTTGCAGTGTTCTTAAATCTAATGTCTCAATATCTACGGTCATTGATTTGTTCCTTTATGATAAATAGTAGTACACATAAAATGTGTATCATGATAACATATTAATTAACATCAAATTAGGAGGCCCCCTATGTCAATTAAATTTTCTACAGTATTCTACCCACACATTGTGAAAGAATACACATCTGTTGAGCAGTTCCGCACAGAGAACGGGTATAATGAGTTTTATACAGCTGCAAATGAAATTCAAGCTCGTCATATCGATATAACCGATACTTCTGTTTATCAAGAAGCTATTTCTGAAGATGGATTTGAAGCAATCTGCACTGCTTACTTTGAAGATGATGCAGCATACGAAGCGTACCATGCTGATATGATAACAATCGCACAAGGTATGAAGCAACCTATCTATAAAGAAGATTTCCAAGATGAAAATGATGAAATTCATTTATTCTAACATCTAGGATGTACTATATAGTATATAGATAAAAGGGGAACTAAGTTCCCCTTTTTTTACCTGTTCTTCAAATCACGTAATGTACGCAACCAACGTTGTCTTCCTGCTTTCTTTGCTGAACGTTTTTTTGCACTTGGTTTTTCAAATTGTGTTCTATCACGAAACTCTTGAACTATACCTTCTTCTGTGCATTTCTTTTTAAACTTGCGTAAAGCACGATCAAAATTACCGTGTTTTACATCTACTGTTAGACCTGACTTTGCATATCTATCAGTATCATTTCCTTTAATATAATGATTACTCATCGCCTGTTATTACACCTATTATCCTGTTTCCATTTAGTTTAAGAGGGGCGTCGAACTTAAATCGTTCCAAGTGCAGATGAACCTGCTCTATAAAGAACCCTAAAACATCAGATGATTTAGAGTTTTCCCGACCCCTCATTTGGATTGTTAATTTTACTTTTGCGCCTTTATCAATAAACTTCTGTGCTTGCTTCATTTTATTCTGCAAATCATGTTCACCTATTGACGGGCGAAATTTTACCTCTTTAATATCAACGGAATTAGCTCTAGCCGCTTTAGCTTGATCTTTTTCCCGTTTTTTAAGTTCGTAGTTATATTTATTCAATCCGATAATTTTTGCTACAGGAGGCTTAGCATTCGGTACAGTTAGCACTAAATCTAGATCACGCTTGTTAGCTTCACGTAAGGCATCATCTTTTGACATAATGCCTAGTTGTTCTCCGTCTGCCGTCACAACTCTCAATTCAGTAGAGTCGATATCTCTGTTAGCAATAGTAAGATTTTTACTTTGCATATCACGCTTGAACTTATTCATTGATATTTTGGGTCTTCCTCATTGATTCATCAAACACTAAAATAGGATCAGCGTTATTACTGATAAACTCTCCCGTGATATGTACAGATTTCAATCCTTCACGTGATAACTTTGGTAGTTTGAATTGTAGTTTTAATAATGACTTTTCAATTACTGTACGCAAGCCACGTGCGCCTGTTTTATTTTCAGTTGCTGCTGTTGCTATAGCATTCAATGCATCGTTATTTATTTCTAACTCTACATCATCTAGTGCAAATAGTTTCTTAAACTGTGCCACTATACTATTCTTAGGTTCTGTAAGCACACGTACTAGTTGTTCCTCTGTAAGTGGATCTAGTCCAACGAGTACTGGGAACCGTCCCATAAACTCTGGAATTACACCATACTTAATAACATCAACTGCGGTTACATTTTCACGAATATTAATTTCTTCTTGTGCAGATTTAACTGATGCACCGAAGCCAATACCAGAACCACTTGACATACGCTTTTCAATAATTTTATCAATGCCTACAAATGCACCGCCTACTACGAATAGTATCTTTGTAGTATCTACTTCTAGCATTTCAGCACCGGGATGTTTGCGACCACCACCGGGTGGGACACGAACGGTTGTACCTTCTACAATTTTCAGTAATGCTTGCTGTACGCCTTCACCACTTACGTCTTTTGTAATAGATACGTTTTCGCCTTTTTTAGCTTTCTTATCAATTTCATCAATGTATACAATACCACGTTCTGCTTTGTCTACATCAAAATCTGATGCAATCAATAGTCTCTGTACGACATTCTCTACATCATCGCCGACATAACCGCTTTCTGTTAATGATGTTGCATCAATCTGTGCGAAAGGAACATCTAAGAACTTAGCAACTGTCTTAGCGATAAGAGTTTTACCCGTACCTGATGGACCCATGATCATAACATTAGACTTATCAAGTTCAATGCCATCATCTGAGTTAGCGTTAATTCGTTTGTAGTGATTGTATACTGCAACACTTAGGACTTCTTTAGCTTCATCTTGTCCTATAATGTGTGCATCTAAGAATTCTTTGATTTCATCAGGTGTGGGTAGATCACCTAACTTCTCAATTTCGTTATCGGTGATACGTGACTCATGAATAATATCATAACATAAATCTACACATTCATTACAAATATATTGATTAGGTCCTGCTATTAAAGTTTTAACTTCGTCTTTTACTTTACTGCAAAATGAGCAAGTGTAATCTTTTTTCTCTGTCACGTATCACCTTTTGTTTTATTTGTTTAGATCATCTAACCAGCCTGGGTTAGCGTGTTCATTGCGAGTATTTATCTCACGCTGAACTTCTTCAGGTGAAATATCTGCTTTTACAATAGTACTATTATCAACTATTTTAGTCTCTTTGTCAAGTGATTTTTTCTCTTTTTTTGCGAATAGTGCATCAAAGATTTCTTCCTGACGACCATCATGATCATGACGGTTTTGAAAACTAAAGTTAGCTGCGATTAGTAGTAGAACTGCAAGCGGATCAAACACGAAAATGAATACAATGATTAACCAACGTACTGCACTGTCGATTGAACTTTCATCAGTCTGACCATATACCAAGTCTGCGATATATTTAATTGGACCTACTTCTGCTTCTAATTTACGAACTGCTGATTCTAGTTCAAACTTTTCTGTGATAGCTGTTTCAATACCAAGTTCGGCAACACGTACCTTTTCAACTAGGACTTCAATAGCATCGGTATTATCTACCTCTGCAATAGTATTCAATTGTGAACGTAATCTATCTATAGTCGCTGTTGACTTTTGTACATCACGGTCTGCAATAGCACGTAGACGTTTGATTTCTTCACGTGCCATATCAACTACTGTATTGTCAATACTTGTACGAATTTCTTCTACAATAGCAACAAGACGTGCTTTGTCTGCTTCTTTTGCTTCGGTGAATTCTCTTACTTTATCTGCTGTGTTCGTACCATAATTACCATCAACTTTAGTACCAACTAAAGCCTGTAGTTTTCTGATATCATCGTTCTCAACATATGATTGTATTTTTGATAGAGTATCATCTAATTTTGAAATCTGTGTTAGATATGATTGTACTTGATCTTCTGACCCACGTTGCTCGTTAGCAATAATGTCAGTTTGTTCATCAATAGCAGGTTGTACACGTGCATAAGCCTGATCCATACGTTGTTGTTCTGTATCAATCTGTGCTTGAATGTCTCCTGTATCGTTAGTAGTTTCAGTTTCTAATTTTTCAATCTTAACTTCTGTGCGTGTGATAGTATCCTCATAACGAATAATATCATTCTCAATACGCTCAATCTTTGCTGTTGATTGTTTGCCTTCAGATGCTTGTTCTAAATATGCACTTGATAGAAAGCCAAAAATACCCATGCTTGTAATAAACATTAGTACAATCGTTGCGAATGTTAGGTACGACTTCAATAGAAACGGGGCACGTTTCCAATTTCTGTATACCCAAGATGCGGCAACTAGTTTACCTACTTCTAGGGATCCTGCCATAATAGCTACTGGTATCGCTGAGGCGGCAAAAATCGCCATTAGACCGGCGACTGAAAACCACGCTGCAATTGCTGCGATTACCAAGGCTGTTATGAACACTAATAATGGAAAAAACATAAAAATCTCCTCTGGTGTTTACGGACCTCTTCTATCTGTATTTATCACCAAAGGAGACTATTTTATGTTGTTAGTTTATAAACTCACGTTTAAGAACACAATAGTACCACGTTTGTACCACTGCTTTGTTTTGAATGTAAAGCGTTCACCGCTATCAGTTTCTACAGTGACACTGTTTCGACCACGTTGTTGTGTTTCTCTCTGCTGATATGTAGTTGTACATTGCTCAGTTTGACGATACCCCACAATAACTGTTTCTTGTCGTCCACCTTTCTTGTTCGCAGCATCTGCTCCCAAGATAGCACCTAGTACGGTAGCGGCATCTTTACCTTTACCACCACCAAACTGATTGCCAATTACACCACCGATAAGAGCGCCTGCGAGTGTATCGCCTGTGCTTGCTTTACCGCCAATTTGGCGTGTCTCATAGATGGGAACTTCTACAGTATTACATGATTGTACTGGGACTTGCTTGACCACTGTACTGTATGATTCCTTCATACCAACAACAGTGGCTTGAATACGCTGATCTGCTAGTGCAACTGAACCAAACATAGTTAACGCTGTTGCGATTGCTACAATATTTTTCATAGTTTCTACTTTCTGTTTTGAATACTTGTTTAGTATAATGTGATTCGTTATGGTTGTCAAGTAAAAAGTGGCAAATAATGCCACTTTTATTTTTAAATGGCTACACTTTTAAGTGCAGCTTTGTAAATAGGTTTTCCCTTAACTTTGGTCATAACGTCAAGAAGCAATTGCATTTCTTTACGATATACAATGTTAAAGTTAGGATCATTGTCGCCAATATCTGCAGCGTTGTCAATAATATCAGCACACTTTACAAACTGTGCTTCGTATGAAGCATCTGCACTGTGTTGACGATCCATTGCTTTACGAACAGCACGATTGCCATCAGATGGGACACTTACATCAGTAAGTCCTTCAACAATAACTGCAATGTCAGAACCAAAGTTACTTTGGATATCTTCCATAGTTACATTGGTATCCTCTACTGTATCGTGCAAGTATGCCGCCGCAATCATATCTTTTGTGCCACGAAACTCATGTACTAGATTAGCAACACGAATTGGGTGAACAATGTAAGACTCGCCTGTGTATTTGCGTTTTTGATTAACTGCTTCATGTGCAATTGTTGCAAAATGCAATGCTTGATTTGACATATTAACTTCCAGTTACTAACTCTAAAGAACCATCATCTTGCATTTCAAAATCTTCAATGTAAGAATGATGTGTGCCACTCTGCTTAATACATGATTCAGCGGCAGCCCATAATGATTTAATTGATCCGTTTACTGCTAATGAACTAACTTGTGCCATTGCAGTGTTTGTTCCATCACGCAAATCGTTATTAAGTTCTTCACATGTTGCATCAGGACGAACAAATGTGTAAGTAACTTTACGAACTTTATCAGTGAAGATATTAAAGTCAGAACTTACCGGACCAGTGTCGTACATTGACCAAACAGTGTTCATACCAAGTTCTTCTTGCATTGCAAAAAAGTGATCCATTGCGATAGTAAATTCATCGTATTGTGCTTGATTTGTCATTTTTAGTCCTTCTCTCTAACTTATACATTCTTTATATACTGATTCGTTATGAATGTCAACCTTTTTTTTAATCTAAATCACACTGCCAATACGTTCCGTCATACCAAGCACGAAGACCACCTAATGGATAATCTTTATGTTCAAAGAATATAAAAGGACGACCCTTAGCATCTATTCTCTGTTCTATGATATCAGCATCTTCTAACGGGATTAAACGTTCTGCACCAGTATCTTCGTAGTACGCACTATTAAAAATTCTAATCATTATACATCTCCTGCCATTTGAAATTAACTTTCTTTACACCATTGCGCTTTCCAATATAATAGAAGAACTTCTTCGCACTTTCATACGTTTTGAATTCTTTTGTCTTTTTGGGATAGTTGTAGTAGCCATATTCAACAGTATACATGATCATTCCTTTATAACTTATACACTCAATATATAGTGATTCGTTTTAAATGTCAAGTATTATTTTGCTGATTTGTAGTCGTGGTGATCGCCGTGATCCCAACCCCACCAATTTATTAATCTCATTAGTGGAACGTTTCTGCTTTTACCATCTAAATGTGCAAGAACATTAATAGCACTTGCATTATGGAATGAATACATTACGAACGGTGAAAGTAAGAAGCATACTAGACGTATATCAATGATTGCTAGTAATACTACGATTGTAATATGTGCGGAGAACCAATGCTTATGTACTAACTTCTGAAACTTTGAACGTGCAAAGTCTGCAATCAATCTTGGATTAATACTCTGTGGTTGCCAGTCTAAAAAGTATACACGCTTCCAGCCGATATGATGTGGCGAGTGTGGATCTTTTTCTGTATCTGTAAATTTATGATGTTGTCTATGTGATGCGCTAAATGATATAGGAGATCCTAAACCTGTACATAATGTTAAGAATGTATAGAAATAACTCTTAATGCAATCTTTGTATTTCCCGTGTGCAAAATAGAAATGCATAACATCACTACCAACAAACTTTGCCCAATACATAGACAAAAAGAATACAGGTATTGCAACCCAAATATTAAATCCATATAATATGATACCTAATATAAGAGCTAAATGATGTGATAGAATTAATAATAAGTTTTTGTTCATTAAATCCACTCAGAGATTTTACGACCGCCTGCTGGATATATTGAGAAACGTGCGCCTTTAACACCAAAGTTATCACGGTCACCTTTGTACATTGCCATTAGTACTGGTTCAAATTCACCATCGAGTCTCTCACCATTTGTGTGTGCTGATCCCGTAGCAACAAGTTTGTTACCTTTGAACTGTGGTTCGCCTTGAAGAATTAAGTCAACGTTTTGATGTCCACGTTCGCCACCGAAACCATTACCATAGATTGCGATACCACGCAGTTTACCATTCTGTATCTTACGTGCATATGTTGTTGCTCTTGGAATTTCACCGTTAGTAATAGCAATAACATCTTTAGCGAACTTTAAAATTTCTTCTTTTGCTTCTGGCATGTTAGCATAAACAATTTTCATTTCTCTATCACTCATGCCGCCCCATTGGCCAAAGTCTCTTGCTTTAGAACCTTTCTTATGTGAGATCCAAGCAACTTCATTTCCACTTGCGTCAACAGCATGGAAGTCTGATTTAGGAGTACCTTGCGTAGAAACAAACTTAGCAACAGGAACAGTCTTATCACCAATAACAAGATTGACTTCTGACTTACCCTGTTTCATTTGTTCTAGCATTTCGTTGATTTGTGTTAGTGCGGCATCTTCATCACGTGTTGAAAAGCCTGCGCCTTTACCGCCAAACTCACCAGTCTTTTCTAGACCAGATAGACGAACTTGGCGTCCATCTTCTAGTGGAAAAATATCTGGGATAATGCCTTTTTTAAGATTGTCTAATAATTCAGGATCTTGCGCAATTTTAACAGACGGCATTTCTTCACCTCTCAATGTGAAAGGTGAGCCAGTCTCAATCTTATTAATCAAAGCCTGCATTCTCGCAGGGTTTTTAAGTAAGTTTGGTCTCTGTAGTGGACCTTCTGTTATCTCTGAATATTTCATAATAGTATTTATCAAAAATAAACCCTTCACTAAATTAATAGCAAAGGGTTATTATAATTATTATGTGGACTAATAGAATGATTTTCAGTGTCTATTAGACAAATGTACTGTGCGTTAAAAATTTGTCTTGTTCTATGTTTTTTAAAAGGATCTATGAGCGCCTTCGGATGAACTGCCTTGTGTACAGGTTGTTCCCATATAGTATTTATAATGTGATAGGGAGGATTACATTCTACCTCCAACAACCTAGTAAGTATTTCATACGTTCAGTTGCGCCTAGTATCAAACAGTTACGTTCGAAATACGTATCTTCATGTCTCCATGCTCATACGCTGCCACTACAGCTACTAGCCAAGTTATCGTCCTTACGAAACGACATTTCCTTGCACTATCTAACCTAGACCGTCGTCTAACTTATGTGTTTAATATAGTATATGTTGACCGCAATGTCAATACCTTTTTACAAATTTTCTTTGTTTTTTTCTAATTCTTTAAGATGTCGTTTACGTGCTTGTGCTTTTTCACGTTTTTTAATTGCGCTAGGCTTTTCGTAGAATTCTTTTTTACGCATGTCTTTGACCATACCTTCTGCGTTTACTAGTTTCTTAAGTTTTCGTAATGCACGAGCTACGTCATTACCACGTACCTCTACATATAATCCACGTTTTTCGTATGACGGTTTTTTATAATCTTTATTCATTCTTTCCTCGTTAATATGCCTATTAGGCGGTTTCCGTTTAGACTGGGATTAGCGTCCCAGTGACTATTTTCAAGGCTATCTGCAATACGCTCCATAATCCCGAAGCCTTGCTGTTTATTAGCGTTTTCTCTACCTCTGTAGCGTATAACACACTTAACCTTGTTGCCTTTGTCTAAAAATTTATCTATGTTTTTTAGTTTAGTTTCAAAATCGTTGTCACCGATACCCAGTTTAAACTGCATTTCTTTAACTACAATTTGACTTTCACGTTGTCGTTTGGCTGCTTCTTTTTCTTTACGTTTTTGTTCGTAAAAGTATTTACCTGCATCTAATAGTTTAGCTATAGGAGGTTCTGCTTTTTCATTTATAACAACAAGATCTTTGCCATGATTTTCTGCGAGTTTTACTGCATCGTATCTAGACAATACCTGTTGTTGTCCATCTTCTTTTATAACTCTAAGATTGGGGTGCCTAATATCTTTATTAATTAGTTTACGAGTTTCTGCTTGTTTACGCATCGTAATCTAATCCCTCGATCACAAACTCACTATAATCATCTACACTTTCAAAAATTTGTTTACCTATACTATTCAATATTTTCACTACTCCTGACTTTTTATTTTTTTCATTTATGTATACGTTTTTAGTATCTGCAGTTAAAACTAACGCAATGCCTAATTCGTCTAGATCGTCTAAGTCTACATAAACAGTGTCACTCAGACGCATAACACTTAGCATCCATGCTAAGTTTTTATCTGTAATTTTTCCGTTTGGGTAATATAATACTACACTTACTGTGTTAAAAATATTATCATATAATGTTTCTATAGTTTGCACAAATTTAATATTTGAACTTACGATTGTTACCATCGGTCCACTTGACGGAAGCATTAGTTC
>OCVR010002099.1_pt1 | contig 15351 bp, 10 predicted proteins | sample 1539091 | NCBI WGS metagenome assembly OCVR01 (sample SAMEA3355530, study PRJEB22509) | marine metagenome | biome: marine; feature: coastal ocean; material: water | place: USA | collected 2010-08-07 | depth 16 m | reverse complement strand
ATGTTAGAAGATTACTTCTTTGCTCAAACGGCAGATGGTCGTGGTAGTAAAGTTGATACATTACCGGGCGGTGATAACCTAGGTGAGATTGATGATTTAAAATTCTTTAATAACAAACTTATTAGAGGTTTAAGAATACCAAGCAGTTACTTACCTACTGGTCCAGACGATGGGTCAGCACCATTTAACGATGGCAAGGTTGGTGTGGCATATATTCAAGAATATAGATTTGCCAAATACTGCGAAAGACTACAAAGACAAATTATTAAAAGTTTAAATAACGAATTTAAAGTTTATTTAAAAGCAAGTGGTGTAGAAGTTGATAACAGTTTGTTTGATATTACATTTACAGACCCACAAAACTTTAGTTCTTATAGAGAATTAGAATTAGATCAAGCAAGAACGCAACTGTTTGGCGCACTAGAAGGCATACCATACTTAGCAACACAGTTTAAACTTAAGAAGTACTTAGGATTAACAGAAGAAGAAATTGCTAGGAACGAGGCACTTTGGGCAGAAGAGAATGCTGTAGACATCGATGATATTACATCAGACACTACATCATCTGATTTACGACAAGTAGGCGTTAGACCACAACCAGGCGCAGATGTAAGCATGGCACCAATTGATATGGGTGCGGCTGAACCAGGATTAGGCGGAGACATGGCAGGTGGCAACGAAGCAGGCTTAGATGAACTAAATACATTAGGAGGCCCAGAAGTATAATGAAAATAATGGAATTTTACGAACCAGCAAACGACGAGATACAACAACGTCATAAAACTGATACCAGAAAGAAAATGCTTAGTCTTGAGGAAGTTGGAAAACTTAGAAAGATCAGGGCACTTAAAAAACTCGAATCTGAGAAGCATAAGAAACTTGCTCAACAAATGTACAGAAAGCCAGCAGGCGACGACGCAGGCGGCGGCTTAATTTAACTCAATGAAGACACTTGTTGTCTGCGGTTGCAGTTGGAGTAGCCGAGACCCAGTATATCCCAATTTTGAATATGGCTTTTTAGTAGCAAGAAAACTAGGCTATAATTATATCAATCTAGCAAGGTGTGGTATGAGTAACTTTGGTATAAGGTTACAAATTGACTATGCTTTAGAACATCTAAATCCAGACTTAATGATAATTAATGCCACAGGTGTTAACAGGTTTGAGATATTAAAAGATCTAGATAACAAGTACGACCACAACAAAGGGTACGATCAAGTTTGCTTTGGTGACTTTGATTGGGATCACTTTGATCACGAACATCATATTAATTTTGATAAAACATATGATCCACAAATTTGGTGTGATAGCATTTATACTGTTATCAGCCAAGAAGCAAGACGTTATCAAGCAATTGAAGAAGACCGTATAAAAGCATTACAGCAATATGCTTATTATGTGTTTGACGAGAATATAAAAGCACACACAGATTACTATGTATTACAAAGTGGTCTTTTAAGCATCATGAAACAAGAAGTACCGTTTTTATTCTCTCCTAATACTTTTGAATATGCTGAGTTTGATAACACGGGTTTGATTGAGGACCATCACCATATAGACAGTTTTAACTGGGACTTTGTTCCTGATAAATACTTGTTACAAAATGGCGCAGGATACTATGCTCAATTCAATCCAGAGATAATTGATGAGGCGGGCAACACAACAACACACTATCCAGTAAGTCATCATAACAGTCCATACGCACACTCTATATACGCAGAACATATACTAGACGAAGTGCATAAAAGACTGTTATAACTAAGATAGTCAAAAATCACTTCAAAAAACACCGTTATTAGAATAAAACAGCACATATCATGTAAATAAAAATACGATATATCAGATCGAGTGTCTGGTATACAAAAAATATAGGAGAGTTACTATGTCAGAGAACAAAAGTGTACTAGAGCAAGTTCTGGAACATCTACTCGCTGAAGACGAAGAAAGAGCCTCAGAACTGTTACACGGTTTTATGGTTGAGAAAAGTAGATCAATCTACGAAAGTCTTTTAGATGAAGATGCTTTAGAAGAAGCAATAGAAGAAGAAGTAGCATCCGAAGAGACAGTTGAAGAAGCAGAAGAATCTGAAGAGGAAGCAGTAGAAGAAACTGTAGCATCAGAAGAAGAGGCTGTAGAAGAAACTGTAGCAGGATCACCTTCAGAAGATTTCTACGATGAAGTAGAAGCAAATGTTGGCGCAGACGAAAGTGGCGTTAATGAAGAAGAAGACGATATGGAACCAGAAATGCCAGAAATGGAGATGGACGGTGAAGAAGAGTCTGAAGAAAGCGAAGAGGAAGTCGAAGATAGAGTAGACGATCTTGAAGCACAACTTGACGAATTAAAAGCAGAGTTTGAAAAGTTAATGGGCGACGAAGAAGGCGACGATGAAGTTGCTGACGCAGAATCAGATTTAGAAGACGAAATGGAAATTGAATCTTTTGAAGAAGAAATCGACCTTGACGAAGAAGTTGAAGAAGAAGTTGTTGAAGAAGCAACTACATTCAGTAAACCTCAAAGTGCTAACAACGACTCAAGTGGCGATCACACAGCATCACCAAAATTCCCAAAGAAAGAAAATTTCGGTTCAGATGAAAAATCTTTATTTGGTAAAGACGGTAATGAAGGGAAGAAAGGCGGAGACGCACCTAAAGGTAATCCAACAAGTGATAACATAGGTGAAAAACCAAAGGCCGCTCCAGCACCGAAAGTTGCTAGTGAGAAGTCAGCGAGTCCTATAGCAGGAAAAGTTAAGTAATTAACTTAAATTAATTTTAAGGAGTTTAACATGGCAAGACAGTTATTTGAATATTATAATCCGGCAGACGCAGAGATCATTGTTGAGTCATCGAAAGATGGCAAAGAGTTACATATGAGCGGATTGTTTATTCAAGGTGAAGTTAAGAACCAAAATGGTAGAGTCTATCCAAAAGATGAAATTGTTACAGCAGTAGAATCAATTGGTAAGAGGCTAACAGGCGGCGAAACTGTACTTGGCGAGTTAGATCATCCTACAGAATTGCAGATAAATTTAGATCGTGTCAGTCATATGATATCAGAAATGCGAGTCGAAGGCTCAAATGGATACGGCAAACTTAAACTATTGGATACTCCGATGGGTAAGATTGCTGAAGCATTACTAAAAGGAGGCGCTAAACTAGGTGTAAGTAGCCGAGGAAGTGGTAATGTAAATGAAAGTGGTAGAGTTAGTGATTTTGACATAGTAACCGTTGATATAGTAGCACAACCAAGTGCTCCTGACGCCTACCCTAAAGCGATCTATGAAAGTTTATTTAATATGAAAGGCGGTGCGGCAATCCACGAGATGGCAAACGCCGTAACACACGACAAAAAAGCAGAAGTACACCTTGCTCGTATGATGGAATCCTTCATACGTGAATTAGAACTCAAATAGGAGATAGCAAATGGCGAAGACATTTAATGACCTTTTAGAATCTGGAAACTTATCAGAAGACGTTAAGACTCAGATTCAAGAAGCATGGGAATCACGCCTTGCTGAGGCCAAAGACCAGTTAACTGCAGAACTTAGAGAAGAATTTTCACAAAGATTTGAACATGACAAGCAACAAATTGTTGAAGCCATGGACAACTTTATTACAAGTTCTCTCAAAGACGAGTTAGCAGAATTGGCCGAAGATAAGAAGGCAACTGTAGCCGAAAGAGTAAACTATAAAAGAGCCGTTAGCGAACATGCTGACGTGCTTAACAAGTTCATCACAGAAACATTAGCATCAGAAGTTACTGAGTTAAAAGCAGACCGTAGATCACAAAGTGAAAACTTTGCTAAACTCGAAGGGTTTGTATTAGACGCAGTAGCAGAAGAAATTAAGGAATTCCACGCAGACAAACGTGAATTGGCTGAAAAGAAAGTTCAGTTAGTCCGTGAAGGAAGAACTCAATTAGCAGATGCTAAAAAAGAATTTATTAGAAGAGCGGCAGATAAGGTTGAACAAACCATTTCTTCAGCATTGAAAAACGAAGTTTCTCAATTCAAAGAAGATATTACTAAGGCTCGTGAAAACGAATTCGGCAGAAGAATTTTCGAAGCAATGGCTAGTGAGTATGGAACTTCGTATTTAAATGAAAATACAGAAGTAAGAAAACTCAAAGCAGAATTAACATCATTGAAAGGTGTTGTTAGTGAAACCAAAACCAAAGCAGACGGAATCGCAGAACAGAAAAAACTAGTTGAATCTAAACTCAGAATTTCAGAGGATAGAGCAACAAGAAATCAAGTCATGACAGACTTACTTGCCCCTTTAAGTAAGGACAAGAAAGAATTAATGGCAGAATTGCTAGAATCAGTTAAAACTACAAAACTTGAAGAATCATTCAACAAGTACCTTCCAAGTGTAATACACGAAGAAGTTGGAGTTAGAACTAAGAAAGCAATTATCAAGGAATCAGTGACATCAGAACACACTGGTAATAGATCGTTGGACGGGCAGACCGGCTCCACCAATGAAGAAATAGTTGACGCATCAGTTGTTGAGATTGATGAGTTAAGAAAACTAGCCGGACTTAAATAATAGGAGAATATAATGGCAGAAGCATTATTTGAATCAAATTGGTCCGCAACCAAGGAAGCCTTATTAGAAGGCTTGAACGGATCAAAAAAGAGCACTATGGACGTAATTCTTGAGAACGCAAAAGTTCAATTACAAGAATCCGCTTCAGCAGGTTCAACAATGAGTGGAAACATCGCTTCTTTAAACAAAGTAATGTTACCTCTTATTAGAAGGGTTATGCCTTCATTGATCGCCAACGAATTACTTGGTGTGCAACCAATGAGTGGACCTGTAGGACAGATCCATACATTAAGAGTAAGATACGCAGAATCAAAAGACTCTGTGACAGCAGGACAGGAAGCACTTAGTCCTTTCGCATTAGCAACAGCATATTCAGGAACACCTGATGCAACTGCGGCAAGTGAAGGAACTGCAGGTAGCAAAATGTCTATTCAGATCTTAAAGCAAACAGTTGAAGCAAAATCAAGACGTCTATCAGCAAGATGGACTTTTGAGAGTGCACAAGACGCAAACGCAATGCACGGTGTTGATGTAGAGGCAGAAATTATGCAAGCCTTAGCACAAGAAATTGCAGTTGAAATCGACCAAGAGATGTTAGCAAAATTGAGAGCACTTGCTCCAACAGTTGAAACATTAGATTTTAACAGTGGAATCACAGGTACACAAACGTATATCGGTGAAAGACATGCGATCTTGGCAATTCTAATTAATAGAGTTGCTAACTTAATTGCCGCAAGAACAAGACGTGGCGCAGGTAACTATGTAGTTGTGAGCCCACAAGCATTAACAATTCTACAATCAGCGACTACTTCAACTTTTGTTAGAAGTACAGAAGGTCCTTTTGAAGCACCAGTAAACAGTAAGTTTGTTGGAACTTTAAACGGTACTGTTAAAGTATTTGTAGACAACTATGCGGCAGACGATACGTCAGTACTAGTAGGATATAAAGGATCATCAGAAACTGATGCGCCGGCATTCTACTGTCCTTACATACCGTTAATGAGCACAGGACCAGTAATGGATCCTAGCACTTTTGAACCAGTTGTATCTTTCATGACAAGATACGGTTACATCGAACTTACTAATACAGCAAGTTCATTGGGTAACGCGGCTGATTACTTAGGCGAAATTGCTCTAAGCAACGTTTCATTCAAGTAAGTTTTACTTACAAGAAACAGATTAAAGCACTTCCTTCGGGAGGTGCTTTTTTTTGACTCCGCATTTATTTGACGAATTTGATAAATATGTTAAAGCAACCTATCTAGAGTGTGGAGTATAAATGGCAGATAAAAAACATATAATAAGATCCCAAGGTAATATTGATTTAACAGGTACATCAGTAAACCAAATCGGTGATACGATTATTACCAGTACCAATGAATTACGAGTCAATGATGATCAGATTATTATTAACGCAGACCAAACGTATAACTCATCAACACTGGTATTTAGAAAAAATGGAAGTGGCGATGGTTCTATCGCATGGGACGGTGCCGCACATACTGTATCCGGTAACTTTGTAGCAACAGGTACAATAAGTGGCTCAATTAGTTCCGGTTCCATAAGCGGATTAAACACAGATAATCTAAGTGAAGGTTCAACAAATTTATACTACACTGACGCAAGAGTAAGAGCGGCTATCAGTGAAAACTCAACACAATTAAGTTACAATAACAGTACTGGTGTATTAACATTTACACAAGGCAATACTGATACTGTAGCAGAAGGTTCTAGCAATTTATATTATACTACTGCTAGAGCAAACGCAGATTTTGATACAAGACTTGCTACTAAAGATACAGCAGACCTAACAGAAGGCAGTAACTTATATCATACTACCGCAAGAGCAAGAAGTTCTATAAGTGCTACACATAGTGGCGATGGTAGTTTAACATACAATAGTGGTACTGGTGTAATAACATCAGTAGGCGCAAGTGCTAGTGAAGTACAGGCACATCTAAGTGCGGGCACAGGACTTACATATAGCAGTGGCGCATTTAGTATCACAGATACAGCAGTTACAGGAACAAATTACGGTAGTGCTACAGCAATACCAACGTTTACTGTAAACGCACAAGGACAATTAACAGCGGCGGCAAATGAAAACATAGCAATACCGCATACGCAAATTACAGATTTCACAACAGCCGTAGAAGCAACTTTGAGTGTTACTGACACAGGCGGAGATGGCAGTTTATCATATAACAATACTAGCGGTGTATTCACATACACTGGCCCAAGTGCTTCAGAAGTAAGAGCACATATAACAGGCGGTGACGGTATAGACTTTGCTAGTGGTGTCGTAGACGTCGATAGCACGGTGGTAAGAACATCGGGCACCCAAAGTATAGCAGGTGCTAAAACATTTAGTACAAGTGTTGTAGTACCAGCATTAACAATGCCTAGTTCATCAGGTGGCAACTATGTTGCTGGTGATAATTCTACTAAAGCGGCTTCGACTGCTTATGTAGAAACAGCAATAACAAGTTTAATAGACGGAGCACCAGGTACACTTAATACACTAAACGAATTAGCCGCGGCACTTAATGATGACGCAAGTGCTGGAACACAAATAACAACTAATACAAATGATATTACGGCCTTAAAAGCAATTGACTTAACAGCAGGGGCAGGCTTAACTGGTGGCGGCAACCTAACAGCAAATAGAACATTTACTATTGGCGCCGGTAATTATATAACTGTTAACGCAGATGATATAGATGTAGATGCTACAACAACAAATACAGCAAGTAAAGTAGTAGCAAGAGATGGATCAGGTAACTTTGCCGCAGGAACAATAACAGCAACTTCATTTAGTGGACCACTTACAACAACTCAATGGGATATCGGTGATGATATTATACCAAAAATTTCAAACGAAGGTAACATAGGTAGTTCTACTAAGTATGTAAATGATGTTTATACTAATGACGGGTTTATAAAAACCGTACACGGCAATAGTATAAGTATTGTAGGTATAACACCCGGTGACCCAAATACAGGTGGTCTATCATTAAAGAATACCAATTTAGATATATTCAGTAATGCCGCAACAGTCGGTGGTACGCAAATAGGATTTTACGATAGTTCAGAAATAAATAACGCAAATTATGGCTCAACTAGTGCTACACAGATTTTAGGTAATGATAGCACATTAAAAGCATACTCCGGTGGAGCATTACAATACCAATTTAACCTTGATTCAACACAGGCTAACTCCGCGGTAACATTTACAAATGCTAGAGGCATCACATCAAGTCCTGTACTAAGTTTAACACAAAATGGTTTAACCACTGTACAAAATTTAAGATTATTAGATTCAACACCCGCAGAAGGAAAAACGCAAGTAGATCCAGCACAAAGCAGTGGTACTATAGCAACAGCAAGAGCGGCCGGCACACTAGATGGTATGATATTCTATGATGGAGTAAACATCAAAGGTATTGCTCAAGGTCAGTTAGTTAATTTAACAACAGTTAATCCATTTAGTCTAGGTAACGCATCAAGTGGTGTAGAAACAAGCACACGCAAAAACTTAATGGAAAAAGAAGCCACTGGTAACTTACATCTTATAAGAAACTTAGCAGTAGGCACAGGTTTAGGCATAGCAGATGCGGCCAACGTAGTAACAGTTTCATTTACTGGAGACACAGACGATGTAACAGAAGGTTCTACTAATTTATATTATACAGACGCAAGATCAAGAGCGGCATTATCAAGTTCAGGTGGCGTTACATACAACAGTGGCACTGGTGCTATTGGTTGGAACGGTACAACAGACAATGTAACCGAAGGCTCTAATCAGTATTACACAAATGCTAGGGCCAGAAGTGCTATTAGTGTTAGTGGTACAGCATTAAGTTACGATAGTGCCACAGGTATTTTATCATTAACAGAAGATGGTGACATACAAGGCGTTACAGCAGGTGACGGTCTAAGTGGCGGTGGTACATCAGGTACACTTAATATCGATGTAGATTCTACAGTTGTAAGAACAAGCGGAAGCCAAACTATAGCAGGTGCTAAAACATTTAGTAGCAGTACAACATTTAACGACAGTATTGTAGGACCAAGTTCAGCAGTATTGTTTAACGCAAGTGGTAAACTACAATCAGCAACATTAAGTTCACTAAGCACAGCAGATTTAAGTGAAGGAGTTAATTTATATTATACCCAAGTAAGAGCAGATGCTAGAGTAGACGCAGGATTTACTGCTAAGTCAACAAGTGATTTATCAGAAGGCAGTAACTTATATTATACAGACGCAAGATCTAGAGCGGCAGTAAGTGCAACGAATGGCACAGCAGGTTATGTTGAGGGCACAGGTGTGTTTAGCATACCAAGTACCACAGCACATATTTCAGAAGGGACAAATTTATACTATACAAATGCTAGAGCAGATGCCAGAATAGCGGCGGCTAGTACTAGTGATTTATCAGAAGGCACTAATTTATATTACACAAATGCCAGAGTAGATACTCATATTAATCAATCAACCGCATCAACAGGTGAAGTATTAAGTTGGAACGGTTCAGACTATGACTGGATACCGTCAGACAGCGGACCAACTGGTCTACAAGGATTACAAGGACCACAAGGAACGAAAGGCGATACAGGACAAAAAGGCGCACAAGGACTACAAGGACCACAAGGCATTACAGGCGATAAAGGCAATACGGGTAATACTGGTTCTCAGGGTGCTCAAGGTGCTCAAGGTGCTACTGGCCCAACTGGTGGAACTGGAGACAAAGGTGCTCAAGGTGCTCAGGGACTACAAGGTGTCACAGGTGACAAGGGTAATACAGGTAATACTGGTTCTCAGGGTGCTCAAGGAGCCACAGGTGCTACTGGTCCACAGGGTGGTCAAGGTGATAAGGGTTCTACAGGTGCCCAAGGTGGCCAAGGAACAAAAGGAGACACAGGTGCCCAAGGTGGTACTGGTGCTACTGGCCCACAAGGCGCTCAGGGTGCTCAAGGACCACAAGGTGCTCAAGGACAAAAAGGACAAACTGGTGCTCAAGGTGCTCAAGGTGGACAAGGTGCTACTGGACCTTCAGGTAATCCATTCCCAGGTGGTACGTTTACAGGCGACATAACTACAAAGAATATCATAGCAACTGGTCCAACTGGTACATATGATATTGGTTCGAGTAGTGTTAAGTTCGATAATATGTATGCTAACACATTTAATGGAACAGCAACTTCGGCTCAATATGCGGATTTGGCTGAAAAATATATACCAGACGCAGATTACGAATCAGGTACTGTCTTAGAATTTAATGGCGATAAGGAAGTTACACAAACTACTGAAGCAAATAGTACAAGGATTGCTGGCGTTGTATCAACTAATCCGGCATACTTAATGAATAGTGAGTCAGATGGTGTAGCAATAGCATTACGCGGTAGAGTACCATGTAAAGTAATTGGTACTGTACAAAAAGGTGATGTGTTGATATCTAGTGATATACCAGGTTACGCAATGGTTAGTGCTAGTCCGCATACAGTTAGTGCTTCACAAATAGTTGGTAAAGCCTTAGAAAGCAAAACAGATAGTGCCCATGGCATTATTGAAGTCGTTATCTAAACAAAATCAAACTTTCCGATAAATACATGTACTTGCCCCAATTGGCATGCGGATGTATTTCGGGCATACATCATAAAACGCAGTCAAAACATTCTCGGTTGCACATACACATACATCATTTCAGCAACCAATATAATTAACGTTAAAAAAATATTTTAGGAGAATATAAAAATGGCATACGCGATTCAAAGAAGAAGAGGTACGTCCACAGAACATAATTCCTTTACAGGTCTTGTTGGTGAAATCACGATTGATACTACCAATAACACCATCCGAGTTCACGACGGTAGCACGGCTGGTGGTCATAGACTTGCGAAATACTCAGAAATTAACACGCAAGAGAATATCGAAGATGCGGTAAGTGGTTTACTTACAGCAGGTTCGGGTATTAGTTTAGCATACGATGATACCGCAGGTACATTGACAATTACTAATACAACATCAGCGGGTGATATCGAAGCAGTAACGGCAGGAGATGGTTTAAGTGGAGGCGGTACTAGTGGAGCAGTTTCATTAGCACTAGACCTTAATGAATTAACAGCCGCGGCAGTAGATGTAAGTGCAGACAGCATTGCAATTATTGACGCAGGTGATAGTAGTTCAAAGAAAGAAAGTATAGCAGATTTGGCTACAGCAATGGCTGGAACAAATTTAACAGCAACATCAGGTACAATAGGCATCGCTGATTCAGTAATCAGAGGTACAATTAGTGCTGGTGGAGATTTATCATACAACAGTAGTACAGGTGTAATTAGTTTTACTAATGACGCAGGTGATATTGAAGGTGTTACTGCTGGAAACGGTTTAACAGGTGGCGGTACTTCAGGTACTGTTGGTTTAAACATTGGACAAGGCACAGGTATTACTGTAGGCGCAGACGATGTAGCAGTAAACATGGGTGCTTTTGATACAGATGATTTAGCAGAAGGCTCAACAAATGAGTATCATACAGATGCTAGAGCAAGAGCGGCTATCAGTGTTACTGACGCAGGCGGAGACGGAAGTCTTGCTTACAACAGTACAACTGGTGTAGTTACTTACACAGGCCCAAGTGCCAGTGATGTAAGAGCACATGTAACAGCAGGCGATGGTTTAGATGTTAGTGGTGGTTCATTCTCAGTAGATAATACTGTAGTTAGAACTACTGGTACACAAACTGTAGCAGGTGCTAAAACATTTAGCAATGACATAGTAGTTTCAGGTAACTTAACAGTTAGCGGAACACAAACAACAGTCGCAACAGAAACTTTAACTGTTGATGACAACATGATTGTTCTTAACAACAACGAAGCAGGCACTCCTTCACAGGATGCTGGTATTGAAGTTGAAAGAGGAACATCAACAAACGTAAAATTACAATTTAAAGAAAGTACAGATAAATGGCAGTTTACTAATGACGGTTCAGCATACGTTGATATCGCAACTGACACTGATAGTTTATCTGAAGGTTCTACAAATGTATACTTTACAAATGCTAGAGCAGATGCTAGAGTACAGAACGCAATAGTTGATTCAGACACTTTCGCAGGTGCTAGTTCAACTAACGTTCCTTCAGCAGAATCTACAAAAGCATACGTTGACGCACAAACAACTGATGAAACAGCAGAAGGTTCAAGTAACTTATACTTCACCGAGGCTAGAGTAAAAAGTTATTTAGGTGGTGGAACATTTGATGGTTCTATTATTCCTAGTGCTAACGTTACATATGACTTAGGTTCATTGGCAAAACAATGGAAAGACATATACGTTGGACCAGGATCTTTATATGTTAACGGACAGCAAGTGTTATCTGATAACTCAGGTACAATTACTGTTAGTGCTGATACCAACCAAAACATCGCATTAATATCATCTGGTTCAGGTGATGTCGAAATGACAGCAGGTGGATCAATCCAGTTGAAGTCAGACGTTGCGTTAACAACTAATAAAACAATTAGTTCAACTGGTGGTGTTAAGTTTGCTTCAAACATTAACATGAACAGTAACAACATTAATAACCTAGATGATCCAGTAGCGAACCAAGACGCGGCCACAAAGGCATACGTTGACGCAACTGCTCAAACAGGTGAAGAAGTACAAGATATCGTAGGTGCGATGATTGCCGGTTCTGGTAACATCAGTGCTACATATGATGATGCCGCAGGAACAGTAACTATTGCTGAAGCATTAACAACAACAGATATCACAGAAGGCGATAACCAATACTTTACAAATGATAGAGCCAGAGGTACTGTTTCAGTAACTGACGCAGGTGGCGATGGTAGTTTAGCATACAATAGTACATCTGGTGTGTTTACTTACACAGGGCCAAGTGCCACTGAAGCAAGAGCACATCTAAGTGGTGGAACAGGTATTACTTATAACAGTGGTACAGGTGTTATTACAACAACTGATGGAGACATCGATATTCATAATTTAAGTGGATATGTTGCCAATGAACACATTGATCACTCAGCAGTTAGTATTACAGCAGGCGCAGGTCTATTAGGTGGTGGCACAATAGCCTCTACTAGAGACTTGTCAGTTGGTGCTGGTACAGGTATTACAGTTAATGCGGATGATATTGCTGTAACATTAACACCATTTGATACAGGCGATTTAAGTGAAGGAAGCAACAAGTACTACACCGATGAAAGAGTTGACGACAGAGTTAACGCATTAATAGTAGACGGTGACGGTATTACAGCAACTTATGATGATACCGCAGGTACATTAACATTCTCAACAACTCCAGGTAATGCTGGTGATGGTTTAACATACTCATCAGGTATTGTGAACGTAGTTGGCGGTGATGGTATTACTGCTAACGCAAATGACATAGCAGTAGACAGTTCAGTTGTTAGAACTACTGGTACACAAACTGTAGCAGGTGAGAAAACGTTTAGTGATGATATTGTTATTTCAGGTAACTTTACTGTTAACGGAACAACAACTACAGTCAACTCTACAACAGTTTCAACAGGTGATAACATTATTGTTCTTAACAATGATACCACTGGAACACCATCAGAAGATGCTGGTATTGAAATTGAAAGAGGCGACAGTACTAATAAGCAGTTCCTATGGAAAGAATCTACTGACAGATGGTTAGCAGATGCTCCTATAGACTCAACTGGATATCACATTACAGGTGTTGGCGAAGTAATCAGTGACGCAGGTGCGTGGACTGGTTCAAGTTCAGGACTTAAAGGTGAAGTTGGACCAACTGGTGCTCAAGGACCACAAGGCGACATAGGTGCTCAAGGTGCTCAAGGTGCCCAAGGACCACAAGGCTCTAAAGGCGACACAGGTGCTACTGGAGACAAAGGTGCTCAAGGTGCTCAAGGTGCTCAGGGAGCAACAGGCCCAGCAGGATCAAATGGTACTAATGGCGATAAAGGTGCCACAGGTGCTCAAGGACCACAAGGTGCTCAGGGTGATACTGGTGCTCAAGGTTCTACTGGTGCTAAAGGTCAGAAAGGTGAAATTGGTGCTCAAGGTGCTCAAGGTGCTACTGGACCAACTGGACCACAGGGTTCTCAAGGTGCTACAGGTGCCGGCGGTGCTCAAGGACCACAAGGATCTACTGGTGCTACTGGTGCCACTGGACCTCAAGGTGCTCAAGGTGGACAAGGTCAGAAAGGAGCCACAGGTGCTCAGGGTGGACAAGGTGCTACTGGACCAACAGGACCATCAGGTAATCCATTCCCAGGCGGTACATTTAGTGGTGATATAACTACTAGAAATATTATTGCTACAGGACCTACAGGAACTTATAACATCGGATCAAGTAGTGTTAAATTCGGAACCATGTATGCTAATACCTTTAACGGTACAGCAACATCGGCTCAATATGCGGATTTGGCTGAAAGATACGAAGCAGATAAGTCTTTAGAACCAGGTACAGTTGTTATGTTTGGCGGTGACAAAGAAGTTACAGCATGTGGAACAGACGGTTGTCATAGTGTAGCAGGTGTAGTTTCGACTAACCCGGCTCACTTAATGAATGCGGAAGCAGGTGGTGAAGCGACTCACCCGGCGATTGCGTTAGCAGGAAGAGTTCCTGTTAAAGTAGTTGGACCAGTTAACAAAGGTGACTTATTAGTAAGTTCAAGTGTTGAAGGTCGTGCTAAAGCAGACAACGAAGCAAAAGCAGGTAGAATCCTAGGTAAAGCAATGGAATCAGCAGGCGAAGGCGAGCATGTAATTGAAGGACTGATTAACTTAATGTAATCATGTAATTACTTTACAAAACTTTAGAAAGGGTCTTTTTAGGCCCTTTCTTTTTGGCCAGATTTTGATAAATACTGATGTAGAGAGTAACAAGAGACACACTTTACACGCAACATACAACAGAGTGTGAATTATGGAAGATATCTTTAAATTGATAGCCGAGGTAGGAGCACCGATCGCCGGTAGTATGGTGATGGGTTTTTTCATATTCTTAGTCATAAAACAAATAATGGAAGGCATAGTAGATCAAGTTAAAACACTAACTGGATTTTGTAAAATGCTAGAATCACGAGCAAGTACGATGAGTAACGAAATGATGAAAATTGATTTGCTTGTTAGTAGTGCCTTAGAACTAAGACCAGACATTGAACGTATAGCCAGAGCAGAAAACTTTGTTGAAGATGGTAAAGTTGACGCGAGGAGAGATTAGTGGATGTAGCACAACTTATTAATGAATACGGTTTTCCAGTTGTAATGGCAGTAGGGTTAGGTTACTTTATATTTTATATTTGGCGTTTTATTGGAGAACACATTGATCCAGCATTAGGCGAAATGCACATAGCATTAATAAGAGTTATAGATAAAACTCGTATGCTTGATCAAGATATGATTCGACTACAACAAAAAGTTAATGTTGTTTTGGAATACAAAGCAAGACAGCAAGTTTTAGAAGAGGCTAAACAAAAAGAAGCACTTCGCAAACAAGAGGAACAGGAGTAACAATGAAAATTACAGGAACACATTTAGGATTGCTGGTTATAGTAGGTTATTTTTTAATAGCCACAACTGCTGATCTACAAGCAGACGAATTAAAGTTTAAATTCAAGTCTCCATCTTTTAGCGGCTCAGGAACTGGTGCTCATTATTTAACAATTGAGAACCAAGAGAAAAGCAGAAGAGATAAAATTAAAGAAGACATTGAAGCGGCATTAACACGAGCTGAAAGAGAAAACGACAACAGTACAATTAATAAATTTATTAGAAATTTGGAGAGTAGGATTTATT
>OCVR010002096.1_pt1 | contig 15366 bp, 14 predicted proteins | sample 1539091 | NCBI WGS metagenome assembly OCVR01 (sample SAMEA3355530, study PRJEB22509) | marine metagenome | biome: marine; feature: coastal ocean; material: water | place: USA | collected 2010-08-07 | depth 16 m | reverse complement strand
TCCAGAAAGAGCTCGGCATCTCCAAGGATGACCGCACTTCGGATGCGGAGATGTTCGAGGAGCGAATCAAGGATCGCGACCTGCCAGAGGCGGCGTCGAAACGTATTCAGGAGGAGCTACACAAGCTTTCCGTATTGGAAACCGGTTCTCCGGAGTACGGAGTGACACGCAATTATCTCGACTGGGCAACGAACGTGCCCTGGGGTGTGTTGTCCGATGATAACCTGGATCTCAAGCGCGCTCGACTGGAGTTGGATGCGCATCATGAAGGTCTGGAGGATGTTAAGAAACGCATTCTTGAGTTCCTCGCAGTGGGGGCGTTCCGCGGTGAGATTGCGGGTTCTATCCTGCTGTTGGTGGGACCTCCCGGCGTGGGTAAAACCAGTATCGGCCGCTCGGTCGCCGATGCACTGGGGCGAGAGTTTTATCGCTTCAGTCTCGGCGGTATGCGCGACGAGGCTGAAATTAAGGGCCACCGGCGCACATATGTTGGTGCCATGCCCGGCAAGTTTGTGCAGGCGCTGAAGGAGGTGCAGGTATCCAACCCGGTTATTATGCTTGACGAGATCGACAAGATCGGCGCTTCCTATCAGGGCGATCCGGCATCAGCCCTGCTGGAGGTGCTGGATCCCGAGCAGAATAGCGAATTCCTCGATCACTATCTCGACTTGCGGGTCGACCTGTCGAAGGTGCTATTTATTTGCACCGCTAACCAACTCGATACCATCCCCGGTCCTTTGTTGGACCGCATGGAGACCCTGCGGTTATCCGGTTATGTCGCAGAGGAAAAACTGTCGATCGCCAAGCGGCACCTCTGGCCGCGGCAGTTGGAGCGCCATGGCCTGACCGACGCACAACTGAAGATTAACGATGCGGGGCTGAAGTATGTGATCGATTCCTACTGCCGGGAGGCGGGGGTGCGCATGCTGGAGAAACAACTGGCCCGTATTATGCGTAAATCCATTGTGCGCTTGCTAGAAGATGACGAGAAGAAATTACGCGTAGGCCGCAAGGACATCGATTCTCTGCTGGGCAAGCCGCCCTTCCAGCCGGATCGTCCGTTGCGCGGACTCGGTGTAGTAACGGGACTTGCCTGGACGGCGATGGGCGGTGCGACTCTGCCGATCGAGGCTTCACAGGTACACACGCTCAACCGCGGCTTTAAACTGACCGGGCGACTGGGTGAGGTGATGAAGGAGTCCGCCGAGATAGCCTATAGCTACGTAGTGGCACATCTTAAAGACTACGGTTGCGACCCGGATTTTTTCGACGTGAGTCTGGTGCACCTGCATGTGCCCGAAGGCGCTACACCCAAGGATGGCCCGAGTGCGGGTATTACCATGGCCACGGCGCTGGTTTCGCTGGCGCGCAAGGATCGTATCCGTCGACCACTGGCGATGACCGGGGAGCTGACCCTCACCGGGCAGGTGCTGCCTGTGGGCGGGATTCGCGAGAAAGTGATAGCGGCCCGTCGCAGCAAGATCATGGAGCTCATTATCCCCTTTGGCAACCGACGAGACTTTGAAGAGCTGCCCGACTACCTGCGTGAGGGCATTAATGTGCACTGCGCGCGTAATTACCGCGAGGTGTTCGAGTTTGTATTCGACGAGCACCGCGTAGACAAGTCGCTGCATTAATAAATACGGCAGGTCAGCCTTGCCACGCGGCGGCGATACCTGCCCCGGCGCGGTGCGTTTATCAGCAAGCAGGGGGTACTTTCGCTAGTGGTGTCCATGTCCCCGGTGCTCTGGCCGTGACGACGGCCCGGCGCGGAGCGGGGTAACCCTCGATCGTTCGGCTGGCATCCTCGGGATCGAGAAAGTCGGCCAGTGAGTGAAAAGTCATCCATTCGGTAGAGCGTTGTTCTTGCGTGGTGGTGACCGTAACATCAATGAGGGTGGGCTCTGCTAGTCCGAGTTTGGCAAGCCAGCCCAACAGGGTGTCGCAACTGGGCAGGAACCAAACGTTGCCCATGCGTGCGTACCGGTCCTCGGGCACCAGGATTTCCCCGGGTCCGCCCTCGATTACCAGTGTTTCCAAAACCAACTGCCCGCCGGGACGCAGGCAGTCTCTCAGTTCCTGCAGGTGATCAAATGGCGAGCGGCGGTGATACAGCACGCCCATGGAAAATACGGTGTCAAAAGCCTGTAGCTTGGTCGGTACCTGCTCCATTGCGAGGGGCAGGACCCACACGTTATTTTGGCGTAAATATTTTTGCAGAGCCCAGAACTGCACGACGAACAAGGGCGAGGGATCGATGCCGATGACCTCGGCGGCACCTTCCCCCAGCATGCGCCAGCAGTGGTAACCGCTGCCGCAACCGACATCCAACACACGGCGTCCCGCCAGTGTGTCTATCCCCGGCAGCAGCCGGTCCCATTTCCAGTCCGAGCGCCATTCTGTATCAATCCTTGCGCCGAACAATTCGAATGGCCCCTTGCGCCAGGGATGCAAGCGCTGCAACGCGCGGCGCAACAGGCTTGCCGTCTGCGCGTCCAGAGGTGTCGTGCACCCGGCGCCGACACTGCTGCTGTTGAGCTGCACACTGTCTGCGGTGATGGCGGGGAGGTCCTCCAGCGCCTTTAACCAGCTTGCCAGGTCACCATAACGCTCCTGGCTCAGGCCCTGTTCAATCTGTGTTGCCAACACTTGCGCCCAACGGTCCAGTTCACTGTTGCGCCAGTGATTGGCAAGCGGTGTGTAGTCAATCATTTGAGCGCGACGAGTGAGGCAAAGTTAAAACACTGGAACCAGACGTCGCAGCTGCTGAATCCTGCGCTTGCCAGACGATGCCTGTGTTGCTGCAATGTTTCGGGTACCAGCACGGTTTCCAGCGCGGTGCGTTTTGCAGCCACTTCGAGATCGCTGTAGCCGTTGGCCCGTTTAAACTGGTGATGAAGCTCGATATTGAGATCGTCCAGTCGTTTGTCGTTGAAGCTCAATTTCTCGGACAGGACCAGGATGCCGCCGGGCTGCATGCCCGCGTAAATGCCGCTGATGACCTGATCGCGCTGGCCGGGGGGGATGAACTGCAAGGTGAAGTTGAGAATAACGACGGAGGCGTTCGCAACGGCTACATCCTGCAGATTGGCGCAATGCAGGTCCACGGGGGTTTCGTGGGTATCTGTTTCGATAATGCTGCGGCAGCGTTGCAGCATGTCAGGTGAATTGTCGACCGCTATGATGCGACAGCCCGTCTGGCGGATAGCGTGGCGCATGGCGAGAGTAGAGGCCCCCAGCGAACATCCGAGATCGTAAAGGTTGCTGTCGGCGATGGCGTACTTTCCCGCCAGCAGACCGGTCATGGAAATGATGGTGGGATACCCCGGCACGGAGCGCTTGATCATGTCCGGAAAAACCCGCGCCACGTCCTCGTCGAAAGTAAACAGGCCCCGGTCTGATGCGGGGTCGGCAAAGAGTGTGTCGCGGGAGTCGGTCAATGTCGGCGTCAGGGCTGGAATGGGCTGGTTAAAAAACATACGAACAATTGTGTGAGGCTCAATTCTAGCATGAATTATTAAACCGGGTGCCCAAGGTTTTGCTGTATTCCTTTGATGCAACTGGCCACAATGAAGGCGCGTGTTTTTTGTACTGTGGAGCGTCTATGCCGAGTTCAACACCCATATCCTCACCCGATATCAGGCCGCCCCGTTTGCGGCACAGTATGATGGAACTGGGACGAGCGGTGCTCGAAATTGGCAGCACCGCTATGCTGGGTCCGGTGTTCAAGACGCTGCCCAGAGGCGATGGCCACACTATCATAACCATTCCGGGATTCATGGGAGCGGATGGGTCAACGTCACAGCTGCGGCGTTTCCTGCGGAATCGCGGTTACAACGCGGTGCCCTGGGGTTTGGGGCGCAATGGCGCGGATGTACGCTCGCAAAATCTGGAAGATTTCCTCGATCATCGCACCGCGATGGAAGACGCGATTGCCGCGCGCGTTGAGCAGGAGTATCTTGCCAGCGGCCAGAAAGTGACTCTGGTCGGCTGGAGCCTCGGCGGCCTGTACGCGGTAGCGCTGGCCCATCGGTATCCGCGCTGGATACGTCAGGTCATCACCCTCGGTACACCCTTTGGCGATCCCCGTGGTACGGCACTTTACAGTGTGATGGGGAGTTTCAATGGTAACGACGTGGATGAAGAAGCGCTGTCCCGCTGGGTGGACCACACCTACAGATCTGGCAAGCTGCGCGTGCCGGTTCTTGCGCTTTATAGCGAGTCGGATGGCATAGTGGGCACTGGTATCGCTCGTTGTGAGGGAGATGAAAACTACGTCACCAACATGGCGGTGTTGGCCAGCCATGTGGGTTTTCCCTTCAATCCGCTGGTGTTCGCTGTGATCGCTAACCACCTCGTCGAGCCGCATGAGCGCTGGGCGCTGTGCCGCGATGCTCGGATAGAACCCCTTGTTCGGGTGGTGCCTGCCTGCTGAGGGATGCTCTCGAGAGGCGTCAGTTTACACTGCGAACCAACAAGCGCTCTTCGGTCGATGTCGTCTCGTTGTTGCGTGTCAGGGGAGAGAACTGCGCAAATTGAGAGGGTTCCGCTGGATTCTTCCGGCCGTGGTGGCCGCGTTGCCGGTAGCGAATACTGGCGAGAAACTCCACCAGGCTTACCTTACCCTCATCCAGTCGCTTCATTTGACGTGTCCATTAACTGATCGTGACCATCGCACTAAGATCTGAGTGTAGACCATGACGGGGCGAAGTGGGCGTAAAAAGTGCTCGCCAATCGTGTGAACAATGCCCACCACTGATGCTCTTGGCTATCATCACTGTTGTTGCTGGAGGCTGTTCATGAAGCCAGATCACTCTCCCACGGCCCCGCTCACGTGTGGCGGCACTTGTTGGCCCAGGCCACTGCATTCTACGCGCGCCTTTTGTGTTAGTGCGGCGGCTGTGAAGGCAATACAAATACATGCGGGACTGGAATGCGGTATATTGAGAGGTAACAAAAAGGACCTCGATATCCTGTCATTCGGCCCCACGATAAGGGGCGCGCGCTCGCCTAGAGAGCGCCTGCAAATTGATACTGTCGAACCCTTCTGGCTGTTTTTGCGGGAACTGCTGGCAGCGTTGTGACGATCTGGAGTACTCGATGCTACAAATGCTGGAACCATTGCCTGCCGATCCGATTCTGGGTCTTTCCGCGGCCTGTCACGCAGACCCCAATCCGGACAAGGTCGATCTGACTGTGGGAATCTACAAGAACGAGAAGGGCGAGTGTCCGGTTTTTGCCGCGGTGCAGGAGGCGCAGCAGTCTCTTGTGAATGAGGAAACGAGCAAGGCTTATCTGGCGGCGGCGGGGGACGGTGCTTTTAATCAGGGTATACAGAAACTGGTGCTTGGCGATGGCAGCGGGGCGCTTGCCGATGGGCGCGTGACCAGTATCCAGACCCCTGGTGGTTGTGGCGCGCTGCGCATCGGAGCGGAGATAGTGCACGCGGCTGCCCCGAATGCAAAAGTATGGGTGTCTGATCCGACCTGGCCGGTACATGGGCCCTTGCTGGGCAGCGTGGGGCTGGAATTCCGCAGTTACCGTTACTACGACTATGCCACGCATGGCGTCAACTTCGACGCAATGGTGAGTGATCTCGCCGGTGCCCAAGCTGGCGATATCGTGCTGCTGCACGGTTGTTGCCACAACCCGTGCGGCGCGGATCTATCCCTGGAGCAGTGGCGCGTTATCGCGGAATTGGCGGAGCGGCAGGGGTTCACTCCCTTCGTCGATTTTGCCTACCAGGGCATGGGCGTTGGCCTCGATGAGGATGCCGCGGGGTTGCGCTTGTTGGTATCGCGCCTGCCTGAGGTGATTGTAGCCTCCTCCTGCTCCAAGAACCTGGGGCTGTATCGTGAGCGCACCGGGGCCGCCATTTTTGTCTGCGCAGATGCAGCGAATGCGCGTGCTGTCCTGAGTCAGGCCCAGTCCGCTGCGCGGCGGGTATATTCCATGCCGCCCGCACACGGGGCCTTGCTGGCCGGGCGGGTGTTTAACGATGACGTGCTGGGTGCGCTGTGGCGGGAGGAATTGTCCGCAGTGTGCGAGCGCATCAATGGTTTGCGTAGCAGTTTGCGTCATGCCCTCGAGTCTCGTTGCGGCGGTAACTTCGCTTTTATCGAAACGGAAAAGGGTATGTTTTCCTTTCTCGGGCTCAGTGCGGAGCAGGCCCAGCGATTGCGCAATGATTACAGTGTTTATATGCTGGATTCGTCCCGTATAAATGTGGCGGGAGTCAATGCAGGTAATCTCGATTATATTGCTGAAGCAGTGGCCGGGGTGTTGTAGCTTCCAGGTCAGCCCTGCTCGAATAGCGTTTCCAAATACGTATCTACCAGATGGGGCGGGTAGCCGATGAGGTCGACCAGCCTGCGTTGGCACTCCGCCTGTGTGGCGCCGCGCTGTTTCCACACGGGTATACGCTTGGCCATAGTCTCTACGTATTCCCGCGGCGTGATGATCCACGTATCCTGAGTCAGTTCGCCAAAATAAAAGTCTGCCGGGCACACTGTTTTGGCCCTGGGCTTCATGAAGAGCGCCAGACTCATAACACGTCTGGCACCCCGCTCAGTGATGTGCTCGGACAAAAAGCGCAGTGTGTCCCCGCGATCACCCAGGTCATCGACCAGCATCACTACTTCATCCCTTACCTCCAGTGAGCTTTCCTGCACAACCCGGGGCTTCGGGCGGCGTTGGTCGGGGCCTGTATAGAGCGACACACCGATGCTGCCAAACGCGATGTGGGGTGCTGAGGGCATGTGGACGAGGTGGTCGTGAAGCAGGATACCCGGCAACAGTCCCCCCATAGTGACCATGAGGGCGCGGGTGATCGGCTCGTTGGCACTCTGCTGAAACGCCTTTATCTGCTCGGCGACTTCGCCGACCATCATGGCCTCCACGGTGTCCGGTACCAGTAGGAAGCGCAACTCATCATCGGGTATAGCAACGCCCTCCGGGGTGCGCCAGAAGTCGATATCGATGTCGGCCGCATGGCAGTGTACCTGCTGCTCGTAAGTGGTCATAGTGTGGTCCATGGGCTTGCTGTACTGATTATTGTACCGAATTTGCCCCTCTCTGCAGCAGCCTCGTTCCGGCTGGCTTGCAGTTCTTACACTGCTGAGTAGTCGCGATTAGCGTCGTACTGGTCTGCTTCGAGCAAGAACGCTAAAATAGCACCCTGGGACGATAAGGCGTGAAACCTGCAGGAGAATCCACCCCGTGTTGGGTTTCTTACTGCACTCGACGACACTGACGCGATGACAATATTCGAACAAAATCAATACGACCGGCAGGTTGTCCGATGGCTGGCACTGTGTGCCACCGTGGTGTTTGGGATGATTTTGCTGGGTGGCGTTACCCGCCTGACCCACTCCGGTCTGTCCATGGTCGACTGGAGGCCTCTGGTGGGTGTGATACCGCCCATCGGTGAGCAGGAGTGGCTGGCTACCTTTGACAAGTACAAACAGTTTCCGGAATACCAGAAGATCAATAAAGGTATGAGCCTCGATGGGTTCAAAGTCATATTTATGTACGAGTACCTGCACCGGGTTCTCGGTCGGTTTATCGGTGTTTTATTCGCGATTCCGTTCTTCTATTTCGCCTTGCGCAAACGCCTGCGCCCCGGCCTTACGCCGCACCTGTTTGTGCTGTTAACGATGGGGGGACTGCAGGGCTTACTGGGCTGGTACATGGTCAAAAGTGGCCTGGTCGACAATCCGCGTGTCAGTCAGTACCGCCTCGCCGCTCATCTTGGTGTAGCGGTCGCGATCTATACCTACATGGTCTGGCTGGTGCTCGAATTGCGGCCGGCTGCGCATACGGCACTGTCCGGACTGACGCGGTATGCGCGCTGGTCGCCCCTGCTGGTTGGGTTGGTATATCTGATGATACTGTCCGGTGCTCTGGTGGCGGGGACGCGGGCCGGTTTGGTCTACCCGACCTGGCCCTTGATGGGTGACAGCTTCGTACCGCCGGGTCTTTACGCGATGAACCCCGCATGGCTCGCCGCATTCGAGGATGTCGTGACCATACAGTTCAATCACCGTATGTTCGCGTATCTGCTCTTCCTGGTGTTGAACCTGTTTGCCTTCCAAGTCTACCGTCACGCACCGGACCGACGTGTGCGCACGGCAGCCGTCATACTGGCTGCGGTGCTCTGGATGCAGGTTGTGCTGGGAATCAGCGCCTTGTTGCAGCAGGTGCCGGTCTGGTTGGGCGCGGCTCATCAGGGTGGCGCGGTGCTTTTACTGACCGCCATGCTTTATCTGAGTCATTGCGTGATGCGGGCAAAGCCCTAGCCGAGAGAACTGCTATCACGCTGTTGTGCGGGTATCGAGTCGCCGCCAGAATGCGGGCGAAAAATCGTTTACGCGTCTTTTACTGTTTGGCCGGCAATCATTCTTATCGAGTTCGAAGCGGATATCGCTGCGCCGGTCTTGCCGCGAACGGCGGATGATGCGATGGCGCTCTGCGCCCGTGTAGGTTGTTTTCGTCTTGCCGCCGTGTCGCTGCCAAAATCAACTGCGCCATCCGGCTTGGTGGGGCGATCGCTTGCGTTATCCGGAGACTGGTAGGAGGGATCTCGAGATCCAAAAGACGCTTTTTTGGACGACATATCGTTACTGCCCAAGTGTGTTTTTATTGCAATTCAGTGCAGCCGGGTCGATCTGAATTGGCAGAGGCATTGCTCTGGATTGTGTTGCGCCGACGAAGCCACGCGTTGGTTGTGCTCCACGAAGCGGCGTCAGGTGTTTAATCCCCGGCAGCGCGGTGCATCATTGGGCCTCGCTAGCGAGGGCAGGGATAGGACGACAGAAACGCGCCAAAAATCAATACAGTTGATGATTCATGCAGCTCCTTCGGATGTTCCCTGAGGTACTTTTCGACGACTCTGACGGATTGGCCGATGGTTATGCCGTCATCCGGGAAACAGATGGCGCGGGGCGCCCCGGGCCGTTTCTCATAAAATTCAGAAGCCCCCGCAAACCCGTCGACCTCGCCCATGCAATGTCCCGCTTGCCCGAAATCGATGCTGTCAGGGTCGGCAATGCCCTCCATGATTTTGATCGCCTCGGTGCATTTGCGCAGCAGTGCGTTACCGTCGTTGGCTGCGGCGGCCGCCGGATTGGTGGCTAGCCACATTCCGCACAGAAGGAGTAATACGAATATATTTCGAACCCATTGATTTGCCGGTGTCGAAGTAATCACTGGTTGCCTCTCATTATGCAGCGCCGTTTCGATGCTGCTGTGGATGGATTCTATCTGCGCGCGCAGGGTGTGAACCCAGCGTTTGCACGAGTGTCAACGATGCCCTGCGTTGCTGTCAATGCATAAGACGCATGCTTGACCGGGAACGCCTTGATTGAGTCCTTTTGGTGCTATCGCTCGTCGCTGTTCGAGGGCATAAATTTGCCAAGCGATTCGTCTTTTCAATGTTCTACCGACAGTGCGGCAATTCTGCTGAGGTGGCTGTAAGGCAGCTTTGAGTCGGCGTGCCAGTGATTAAATGTGTCCTGCACCTGGCGCAGCTCGCGCTGACTGGAGGGGTTGTCGCTGATCTCCAGTCCCCCCCGCTGCAAACAGCGCACCACGTCCCCGGTCAGGGTAAAGGTGTCCTTGCCCATATTGCGCAACACCCGCTGCCCAGACATTCCGCCCAGCCGTTGACCGCGTTTTTTTAACACGCGGAACAGGCCGATGAGATCATCCGTGGGCCAGCGGTTGACGAACTTGCCGAAGCTGCCGTGTTCGTTTGAGATATCGACAATAAACTGTGCGTTGGCCTGTACAGTAAGTACCTTCTGGCGATTGCGGATAATGCGCGTATCCTGCGCGAAGCGGTCGATTTGCTCCGGGCTGAGGAGAAGAATCCTGTCGGGTGGAAATCCGAAGAACACGGTCTCAAAATCATCCCATTTGCGGTCTACAACGCGCCACACAAAACCGGCCTGGAAAATGCAGCGGGTCATTTGTGCCAGCCAGCGATCGTTGCGGGTGCGGGCCAGGGCTCGATCACGCTTTACAGCCGGCATTAGCGTCCTCAAGGCAGTTTCGCCTCCGTGACGTTGCGCTGCTCGAGACAAGACGGTAGAAAATCGTTCCATTTCAGAGTAGGCCGTTTTCTGCCAGTGCGATGGGCTTGTGTGTCATTAGGGCGGGACTGCCTACCTCAGCGTGCAAGGCCTCTGCCACAAGCCGGTAGTGCCGGCTTGTGGACTGTTTCGGCGTGCAGTGTGCGGGGGGTCATTTGCTGTGGCTGCCATCGCACAGCGGCTGATTCGCGGTCGCTTTGCAGCCGCAAAAGAAAAGCTTGTCGTCTTCGGTCGCATTGAAGCGCAGCGGTGTGAAGCCAGTGTCCTTGTGGGAGCCGTCGCAGAATGGTTGGCTCTCGCTCAGACCGCAGGCGCACCAGAAGTAGGCGTTACCCGCTGTGACGTCTACGGCGAACGGTGTGTCTGATGCGCGTTTAGGTTTGTCCATGCGGGCTCTCCTTAATCCTGTGTCAGTTGCTTCTGGACGGCGTGATCCGTTCGAGTGTCAGGCGCAGTGGGTTCTCAGCAGCAGGCGCTTGAATACGATTGCGTTATGGTCCTCGAGGTCTCTTTCGGGCTCTTCTGCCAGTTCCAGGTTAGGGAATCGCTTGAAAAGCTCAGTCATAGTCAGGAATAACTGGCGCTTCGCCAGTGCGGCCCCGATGCAGTAGCGAGGACCGTAACCGAACATGACGTCCGGATCGAACGTGCGTTGGACATCGAAAACCTCTGGGTTCTCAAAGTATTCCGGATCGTAGTCTTTGAGGTGGGGCATCATCAGCACCATGACACCCTTGCGCAATGTTTCCCCCATAAACTCCATGTCCCTGGGGGCATATCGTGCAAAACCCATTTTCGACGACACGCCCCAGCGGTTTATTTCGCTGAATGCGTTGGAAAAGGCATCCGCGGAGGCGAGGGCCTTGTCGATCTGGCTGCGGTCATTCTTGAGCAGGGCATACACGGCCCACTGCTGAGCCACAAGCGTTGTGTCAGCACCTGCGCCGATCAGCGCCAGGATCATTGTAATGATGTCACCCTCGACAAAGTTCTCTTGCTCCTGCTCAATTTTTAGCAGCGTCGACAGAAAATCATCCTGTACCGGGGCGTTGCGTCGCTCAGCGATCACTTCCTGAATAATAACGATGGCCTTGTTGCAGTTCTGCCGGGCGATTTCGCGACGCTCGTCTGAAATGGTGGGGTTCCAGGTTTCGGTGAAGGTCAGGATAACCTGCTTGATTTCCGGCCAATACTTCTTGGGTATGCCGACCATGCGGGTGATTGAAATGAAAGGGATATGGTTTGCGACGGCTTCCTTATAGTCGAACTGTTCCGGTTCACCCAATTCGTCAAACAGCTTTTGCACCTCCGGCTCGATCTTGGCCTGTATGGCGTCGACCACATTGCGTGAGAAGGCGGGTGAAACTACCTTGCGAATCAGCCGATGATGGTCTGGGTCGGCCAGCAGGCTGTGGCCGATCATGGCGCGTTCGAAATGACTCCACTCATCTTCCGGGGGACGGGCAGGAGCAAATTCCCAATCGTAAAAGTCAGAGGAGAGGGGTTCCTTGTGCCAGCACTCAAGGATGTCTGGCATGCGCGTTACGATCCAGGCCTGCCAGGGTTCATACCAGACGATGGGTCCGCGTCTTGCCAGCGCCAGACACTGTGGAACAGGGTTTTCCATGTAGTCGTTGGAATTAGGGTTGAACAACTGCTCGATAGGCGGCAGCTCCTGTGCGACTTCGGCCATGAAGGTCTCCTCGGTTTGGCGCGGAGGGTTTACACGCGCCTCTGAGCCTGATGATAGTGTAATTTGGGACGTTGCAAATAATAGTAAAAGTATACATCTGTATACCTTCAAGGTGAATTACAATTTTTTGTCTGCTTTTGCCTCGCGTGTGCCCTGAGACGCCCGGGTCTCGGGTTAGAGTGTGCTGTCCTTGGTTACCGGCTTTACCCGATGGAATTGATAGTTTTTGATCTCGATGGAACCCTGCTCAATGCAGATGCGGTGGTGTCTGCGCATACGGCTGAAACTCTGAGCCAACTGCGGCAGCGGGGGATCGCCTATACCGTTGCGACCGGTCGCACCTTGCATGGCGCCATTGATCTGCTGGAAGGGCACGGTTTCAGCCTGCCGCACATCTACAAGAACGGCGTGATGATATGGCAGCCGGAGCGCGACACGTACAGCTCGGAAACCCTGTTGACGCTGCCAGAAATTCGCCATGTGATGGAAGCGTTCCGTCGCGTGAAGGTGACGCCGTTTATTTTCACTCTTGAGCCTGGCAATCGCCACGCGATCTACCACGCTCCCCTGCAAAACGAGGTTGAGCGACGTCTCGCCGCGATGTTCAGCGATGACCGTGACATAGAGATGGTATCGCTGGAAAAGCTCCCTCCTTTGGCAGAAATAACCAACATCAGTGCGCTGGGTTCGCCTGAGGCCATTTCCGCCGTGTTGGATGACATTCACAGGGAGGAACACCTGGTTGCCTATGCGGGCAGCGCTTTGGAGGGGCAGGGCCTGCAATGGGTGGATATTCATCACAGCGCCGCGAGCAAGGGCGGTGCGGTGGAGCAGTTAAAGCGCGACCTCGGCTTTAGCAGGGTCATCTGTTTTGGCGACAGCGATAACGATCTCAGCATGTTCGCCATGGCAGATGAAAGCTATGCGCCTGTCAATGCCAAACCGGCGCTGCGTGGTGCGGCAACCGCGGTGATTGGTCACCACGACGAAGACGGAATTTCACACTTTCTGCGAGAGCGCTTCGAGCTCAAATAGCGCTGCCTGATAGTCCGGTTAGCGATGCCCCGTGCCCTTGGCCGGCCACACCTGGCGGACCAGTATTGCATTGCTCAGCAGCGCGCAGAGAAACATCAGGCCCGGGGCCAGCTGAATGCTCAGTCGCCCTACGCCGGTAAAGTTGGCCGACCCCAGCGAAAATACGGTGAACAGAAACAGGAACAGGAAGGCACCGACCGAGGCAAACAAAGCGGTGGCGATACCGCGATAAGTCTTCAGAACTGACAGTGGCAAGAGCAGGGAAAGGGCAGCCACCATGGGCAGCAGGTAGGCAAACAGGTGCCAGTTAGCGTGCAGAAAGACACTTTTGATGATGCCCATCAGCCCCTTCATGCTGAGAGGTGTGAACTGCTGCAGGAAGGGATGCAATGACTCAGGCGCGACCTGCCTGAACACGACAAGCCCAATGACGCAGAGTATGCCGATGCCCGCCAGGCGAATCACTGCGTGCTTCGGCGCTAGCGCGACGATCAGGCCGGGCGCGAGTAACAGCGCCCACAGATACCCCTCTATTTTCAGGCGTATCAGGCAAAGAGCGAAAAGTATCAGCAGGACTCTTTGCCAGGCCTGTTTCCCCGAAACCCAGTTATGCAGTGCCATGAGTGCTGCGCAATACGCCGCACCTACAAAAAGGTCTGCGTAGCCTGCCAGCGCAACATGGGTGTTGATCAAGGGCATAGACAGCAGGAAATAGGTGAATACCATGCTGAGGGTGGGCTCAACGCCTGCGATGCGCAGTTGGCTGTAGAAGGCACCCCCCAGTGCGGCCAGGCAGACCAGCCATGGCAGATTCATCAGGCTTTCATTCCACTCACCCGCGGCGAGGTTCATCCACACCTGCAGCAGGGGAATGGTTGAGGGGTAGTTGGGATGCCGGTCGGTAAAAACGCCCTCGCCAAATGCCTGCAGCCAGGACAGGTTGTCTGTAAAGGGCACTATGCTGCGATACTCAAACCATATCTTGGCCTTGGTGGCCCAGTGCATGGTCGCATCCCAGGGGAACAGCGGTCGCAGGAAAACCTCCGTTCCGAGCAAAGCCAGTCGGACAATCAGCAGGATCAGCAGCAGCATGAAGAGCCACTTCTGAGCGGCGGTCATTTTGCGCAGTGCGCGCAGTGCCGGCTGCGTCCGGTTCGAAATAGGCGTTCTGCGAAGCAGGATAACGGAGGCGGTGAGGATCAGTATCGTCGAGACTAACGCGGGGAGGGCGAAGGATAAGGTGAGCCCCAGGGCGTTCTGCAGCCACAGGAATTGCGGCACCAACACAAGGCCCAGCAGTGCACCATGGCTCCAGATCAGTGGGGTTCTTGCGAGCGTGTCTGCAGGCACGAGCACACTTAGCCACAGGCCGCCAAGAGCAATCGGGAGTGCAAGGGCGAGCAGGACAAGTACGCTCTCCATTTATTTCAGCCTCAAGAGCCGCATGGTGAGCGAGGAATACACCATCTCGGCGGGGTACATACGCGTTTCGGGGAGCCTGACCCCTTTATCCTTGTGCGCGTAGGCGCGCGAGGGACTCAGCACTAAAATGTAGTCCCCCTTGCGCAGGTACTGCGCATCCGGTAGCTCGGGGCGCTCCAGTCGCCAGTAGGCATTGAGCGGGTAGAGGAAATACGCCGCGCGCATGCCGGCGTAGAGGTCACTGGTGGCAACCATTACCCGGGCATCAGGTTCGTTTATATGTGCTTTCACGGCAGCAATTGAACGATACAGCTTGGCGTCCGGTCCTGCGGCGAGTTTCTCCTCGGGGCTTAATCCCGCGAAGGTCAGGTGAGAGTGCGCTACCTGCCGCAGCAACCGGTTCTGCCAGACCAGATCCAGTACCAGCCAGCAGGCGAGGAATATCATCGCTGGAACCGTCCAGCTAAACGTGATGCGCCCGCGGGACAGAAGAACCACTACGCCGTAGGCAACAAAGCTGAGTAGCATGAGTGTCACAACCAGTGGCACGGGGTAAAAAGAAGCCACTTTGGCGGCACCGGTGTGAGTATTCATTTGCGCTCTCTTCCAGGGAGCGAAGCTGCCCAGGTCCGAGAGTATTGCGCGCAGTTGTAGCGTGGCAGAGGCGGGGTGCAGCGAAATATCAGTTACCGTCAGGGCGCTGGGTTCCTTGCTCGTAAGGATTATAGTGATCGCCTCTATAGAGCCGTCCCAGCCTTTGAATTCCCTCGTGGCAATCCACAGGTCAGTGAGCGGCTGGTCCTCCAGGATGTATTGGTGGACCGTTTTACCACCCTTGCGCAAGCTCATTGTCGCGACAAGGTCCGGCGGCGGGTGTTCTAGTGATAAGTGCAGGTAGGGGTAATCCTGCGCGTCGATGCCGGGGGTCAGTAGGGTGACCACCCCGACGCCAAACCCCGCTAATTCGAGGTCCAGACGCCCATCGATGAGTTGCCAGGACGGCGCAACGACTTCGAGCGTTTCCTCAGTCATATTGATAGCCTGCAGTGGCGATTCACCACTGCTGGGCGGGTGAAAAAAAAGCATGAGGACTGCCAGTAGCATAGCGAGGCCCAGCAGCATGGA
>OCVR010002090.1_pt1 | contig 15381 bp, 8 predicted proteins | sample 1539091 | NCBI WGS metagenome assembly OCVR01 (sample SAMEA3355530, study PRJEB22509) | marine metagenome | biome: marine; feature: coastal ocean; material: water | place: USA | collected 2010-08-07 | depth 16 m | reverse complement strand
AACTTTAAGTCCTTCGTCTGTTTAAATGATCCAAATTGAATTCCAATTGAATAACCGGTTTTCTCCTCTGAGAATGCATCAGAAATATTTTCGTTTGATCTATAATTCTCAATATTTTGATAAAAGTCGAAATCAACAAATAGATTTTTAGATTTTAATGCTTTAAGTTTTGCACCTATATGAATTATTGAATAATCTAATTCAAATGAGTGATTTCCATCTGGTATGTTTGGAATATTTCTTAAATTATAAATTCCAGGAAACATTTTAAATCTTTCGTCTTGAAATATAATAGAAGATTGAATTCCTTGAAAGTAGGCATCTTTAAAAAATGATTTGCCATTTGAGGATAGAATATAATGACTTCCTCTCAATATAATATTTTCGAATATTAGATTTGATAGTTTGAGATTATGTTCTAAGAAAACACCTTCAGGAAAAACATTATCACTCCAGAATAGCTCGTTATTCTTTTCAAATGAATACGAATTCTTTCCTAACCAATATTTCAAACATCCATGAATTCCTTGAAAGAATATTTTTTCAAATCCAAGAGGTAGTGTACCAAACTCTTCAAATCCTTTCCCTATTGTTAATTGAGGGTCTTGTTGCTTGTTTTGATCCCCTGTTCTAATTCTAAACCCTAAGGAATACCATTCATTTTTAAAAGTTGCGCCAGTTCTTAATCTATATCTTAATCTTGTTCGATCTTCTCTTAAGTTTCCATCAGACTTTTTAGAACTCCAATCTTGTTCAGCTCTAAATCTAAAATCTAATTCATAGGATACTTTTGAGAGTAATAAATCGGTTTGAGCTTCAATTTTATAGTTTAATAAAATCAGTAAAATTATTGAATATAAAACCTGTTTTTTCATTCTTGTTTTGTTTCTAATATTGTTTTTAAGTAGTTATACTACATTGTAAAACATCGGCATAGCTGACGTAATTAGTGCTATGGAACATGTGATACTTTGCTTTATTTTGAGCATTTTGTAAATTTTCAAAAATATTGTAACACTTTCAATTTGTTAACAAACCTTGTTTTTGTTAAACTCATTTGTATAAACGAGAAATAAATACCATTCAAATTGGGACAGATGTTTAAAGTATTCATTTAATGATAAGGTTTTTTACTTAATCATAATCGTCTGCTCACTTATCATTCCTTCACCATTAGTCAATTTGATTATATACTCACCTTTCTGCAAATATACCTTGTCATTGTCTGCACGTTCGATTTTCACCTCGTCGTCCTCAGACTTTCCATCATTAAGATACTTTTCTAGGTCCTTAGATTTTTTAGCATCTATGGACATATCATATTCGTAGGATGCAAGACCTTTCTTTAGGTCTATAGATTTCTGTAGCAGTGCTTTTCCTGTAGCTGTAGATAGTTCCAATTCAACTACACTTGCACTTGGGCTGTATACATCATAGGTAATCTTTCGCTCATAGGCATCTCTGTACTTCGAGCGTTGACTACCTTGTCTTGAACTATACTTTACATCATCGATGGCAAATATCTTCAGAGAGTTGTCGTGATCTTTCAATGTACGTAGATTAGTAACATTGGCTTTATATATAGATCTTCCATGTGTACCTACCAGTAGATCATTGGCCACTGGCTGTATCACTAAATCGTGTACCGGCGTCTGTGGCATATCATCAAGTATACGACTCCACTTCATGCCATCATCATAGCTTACATATACTCCATGATCAGTACCGACATAGAGTAATCCTGCCATTGATGGATCTTCCTTGATTACATTCACTGGCTCCACAGGTAGATTATTTCCTATCTCAATCCATGTCACTCCATAGTCTGCAGACTTATAGACATAAGAATTGAAATCATCGAACCTATAAGCGTTCAATGATAGATATACCTTAGCCTTATCATGAGAAGATGCTTGGATACGGCTCACCCATAGATTAGAGGGAAGTCCCATATTTATGTTCTCCCAAGTATATCCACCATTTTTAGTAACATTGACTTGACCATCATCACTCCCTGTATATATAAGCCCAAACTCAAGATCGGACTCATGTACAGATGTAAGCGTGCCATACGCCACATCACCTTTCCTTCCACCATTGGTCAAGTCTCCTGAGATCTCTATAAAATCTTCACCTTGGTTCATCGATCTATGCAATTTGTTAGATCCCATGTATAAGATATCTTGATTATGCTTTGACAGATAGATAGGGGATTGCCAGTTCCATCTATATGGCCTATCACCTAACTCATGCTTAGGAGTGATATAAGCCCTTTTACCTTCTTCTTTATTGATTCTAAAATAGTTTCCAAACTGATATCCAGTATAGACTGTATTGTTATCTCTATTATCAATCTGTACTTGCATACCGTCACCACCCATTATAGATTTATAAGGATATTGTCCGTAGGCATGCCAGCTTGTACCTTCACGATAGTTATGACTTCCTACCCATACACCGTTATCTTGAGTTCCTCCATATACATTATACGGTGTATCCATATCTGCATTGATATAGTAAAATTGTCCAACTGCAGGACTATTACATTTACTCCAATTTTCACCAGCATCGTAACTGATATTGATACCTCCATCGTTACCATTGATAATATGGCCAGGTCTTTTAGGATTGAGCCATAGCGCATGATGATCGGCATGAACATTATCTCCTCCAGCATTAGTCCAATTGACTCCTCCATCATCTGACCTCAATATCGGTACTCCCATGATATAAAGCTGATTAGGGTTGTCTGGTGCTACTTCTATCATGCCGAAGTAATATCCATATGAATTAAATACGCCATCAAGATATCCATCATGTGTCTTAGTCCATTTACTACCACCATCAACGCTGACATATACTTCGGCTCCGATCACTGGAGTATCAAAAAGTAACGAATTAGCCGTTTCTAGGTATTCTACTAATGCTATCGGTTTTAGATTTTCTGCCTTCACTTGAGTTTTAACGCTTTCAGCAGTATGTTTATCAGGAAATCCATTATCTCTAAGGAAACGCTCTAATTTATCGTTATCTAACGAGCCGAATTGCTTCGATGTCATTACTCTAAGTTTGTCCTTATCTAGTTTAGAATCATCTTTCTTTTTATCTAAAGATCTTCTATTGTAATTATCTACGATAGCGAACACTTTATTTTGACCGTCTATCTCAGCTATAGTCAGACCGATACGTCCCGTACCTTCACCATCAGGAAACCCACTATCTATAGCAGACACCTTGATCCATGTATTTCCCCCATCTAATGATTTATGTATACCTGAGCCTTTACCAGCCTCCTGAAAATCCCATGCATACCTGATTCGATCCCAAGACGCTGCATAAAGTATATTTGGATCACTAGGATCCATAATTAGATCTATCACTCCACTATTATCATCTACATATAATATTTTACTCCATGTACTCCCACCATCCATAGACTTGTAGACCCCACGCTCAGGGTTAGTAGAGTAGAGGTGACCCAATACACCTACATATACAATATTACTATCATTAGGATCTACTAGTACTCTAGATATATGATGACTCTCAGGGAGACCTTTCCATGTCCATGTCACTCCCCAGTCAGTACTCTTGTATATACCAGTACCAGCATATGACGACCTACTACTATTCACTTCTCCAGTCCCTACCCATATTGTTCCACTCGTCCAATCTGCATAGATATCACCTATAGTCATACTCGCCTGATCATCAAACAATGGCGTAAATGAGTTACCATTGTTTTCAGTCTTCCATAACCCACCAGATGCGTAGGCTACTAAAAATACACTTGCATCGTTTGGGTTAACATCTATATCAGTTACCCGGCCACTAAATATGGTAGGTCCTATATTTTCAACTGATAGATTAGCCGCTCTAGAATCAGCGGTCAGCGACGATCTCAATTCAGCCTTGATATCTCTATCAATGTGTGATGTTGACATTGGATTTTGCTGAGCATTGATCTCAATACAAAAAAGAGTAATAGTGAGTAGAGTTAAAATTTTATTCATACTTGGAAGGTTTAATAGTTGAATCAAATTTAATTAAATTTTCAATCTGCATAATGGATAGTAGAAATTGATCTAAAATTGTAAAGAAATATATGAATTTTAGGTCCTTTTATCCTGAGTTAATAGCTATAAATACTAGAATTAAAAAAATATTACTTTTGCAGAGCTTTTACCCTTATAATATGAGCAATTATGTATCTTTTAAACCATAATAACTAATGAAGAAAAGAGACTTATTTATATTTTTTGGAATGTGCCTTCTTTACTGTTCTTGTAACACTGAAAAAAGTGCAATAACTAACCCAACTATTACTGTGAATTATCCATCTACGACTAAGCAATTAGATACTATTGAAAATTATCATGGTACAGATATATCTGATCCTTATAGATGGTTAGAAGATGACAACTCCGACGAAACCATCGCTTGGGTGACTGAGCAGAATAAAGTTACTTCTGGTTATTTATCACAAATTCCATTTAGAGAAGACATTTCTAAGCGACTAGAGAAACTTTGGAATTATGAAAAATATTCTTCACCATTTAAAGAGGGAGGAAAATATTATTATTTCAAAAATGATGGACTACAGAATCAAAGTGTATTGTATTCGTCTGGTGATATAAAGTCGGAAGGAAATGTAGCATTAGACCCTAATAAGTTTTCTGATGATGGAACAGCATCTCTTGGTGCCATATCATTTGACAACTCTGGAAAATATTTGGCTTATGCAGTATCTGAAGGTGGATCTGATTGGAGAACTGCATACATCAAAGACATGACTACGGGAAATTTGTTAGATGATAAAGTAGAATGGATCAAATTCTCAGGTTTATCATGGTACAAGGATGGATTTTTCTACAGTAAATATCCTACGCCAAAAGATGGCGACGAATTATCTGCTAAGAACGAATATCATAAAGTATATTACCATAAACTGAATACACTTCAATCGGAAGATCTATTAATATTTGAAAGTCCTGATGCGCCTCAACGTAATGCATATGCAGGAACTACAGATGATGAAAAATATTTAATTATATCTACTAGTGAATCTACAAGTGGTAATGGAATGCATATTGTAGATTTAGATAAGTCGATGACCACAGTAATTCCTGTCGTGACTACTTTTGATAATGACTATTCCCTCATCGATAATGATGGGTCAAATTTATTAGTGTTGACTAATGAGGAGGCATCTAAGAAAAAGATAATTTCTATCGATGCAAATGATCCAAGTAAATCAAATTGGAAAACTATAGTTGCCGAAAGTGACGATGCTTTACGCAGCGCATCAATAGTAGGAGGAAAGATGTTTTGCAGTTATATGCATAATGCAAGTTCTTTAATCAAAGTATACGAACCCAATGGAAAATATATTTCTGATCTAGCATTGCCAGGCATTGGTAGTTGTGGTGGTGTCGGTGGCAAAAAATTAGATAAACAAGGATTTTATTCTTTCACTTCATTTACAAGACCTCCCACTATTTATTCTTTGGATACAGAGAGTATGGAATCAGAAATATTCCGTCAGCCGAAAGTTGATTTTGACAGTGACTTTTATGAGACACGTCAAGAATGGTTTACATCAAAAGATGGAACAAAAGTACCTATGTTTATCACAATGAAAAAAGGGTTGGAAATAGATGGTACTAATCCAACACTTCTATACGGATATGGAGGATTCAATATTCCATTATTACCTTCATTCAGTATTAGCAGATTGCCTTTACTTGAGAATGGCGGAATATATGTTGTAGCTAATATTAGAGGTGGTGGAGAATTTGGAAGTGACTGGCACAAAGCGGGCACTTTAGATAGAAAACAAAATGTGTTTGACGACTTCATCGGCGCTGCAGAATTTCTCATTGAAAACAAATATACTAGCTCTAATAAGCTCGCGATACAAGGTGGATCTAATGGAGGTCTATTAGTTGGTGCGTGTATGACTCAGAGACCCGACTTATTTGCAGTGGCTTTCCCTGCAGTAGGTGTTTTAGATATGTTGCGATATCACAAGTTCACTATCGGATGGGCATGGGCAACTGACTATGGTAGATCTGATGATCCAATAGCATTTAAATATCTAAAAGAATACTCACCACTACATAATGTAAAACCAGTAGCTTATCCTGCGACAATGGTAACTACAGCAGATCATGACGATAGAGTAGTGCCTGCGCATTCATTCAAATTCATATCGGAAGTCCAAGATAAACATACTGGAGAAAATCCCGTATTGATCAGAATAGAGACCAGTGCAGGTCATGGTGCAGGAAAGCCCACCAGCAAACAGATCGAAGAGGCTGCGGATATTCTAAGCTTCATGTTATACAATACTGGAGATTCTTTTAATTCACCACTAAAAGGATAAGAGTTTTAATTTATTCTTAATGAAAACAATAAAGAAGTATTTAAATCAAATAATATAAAATGGGGGAAATTCAGAAATACATCGAAAAGAACAGGAAAAGATTCTTGAATGAGTTATTAGATCTTTTAAGAATACCATCAGTAAGTGCTGATCCCGCTTTTGCAGGTGACGTAAAGAAAACTGCACAGTCAGTAGCAAAATCATTAAAAGCTGCAGGTTGCAAAAATGTAACAATCAATAAAACTATTGGCCACCCAATCGTAACTGGTGAGCTTATCGTAAATAAAAAATTGCCTACCGTACTAGTATATGGTCACTATGATGTTCAACCTGCTGATCCAATCGAGTTATGGGATAACCCACCTTTCGAACCAGTCATCAAAAAGGTAAAAGGTCATAAAGAAGGTGCAATATTCGCTAGAGGAGCATGTGATGACAAAGGTCAGATGTATATGCATGTTAAAGCTCTCGAGGCGATGACCAAAACGAAAAATGTTCCTTGCAATATCAAATTTATGATTGAAGGTGAAGAAGAAGTAGGGTCAGTTAATCTCGAAAGCTTCATTAGAAAAAATAAAAAAACACTCGCCTGTGATGTTGTTTTAGTTTCTGATACATCTATTATATCTAATGAGGTGCCAAGTATTACTACAGGATTGAGGGGATTAAGCTATGTCGAAGTAGAAGTATCTGGAGCGAATAGAGATCTTCACTCAGGAGTGTATGGCGGCGCTGTAGCAAATCCGCTGAATGTACTTGCAGATATGATATCATCTCTCAAAGGAAAAAATGGTAAAATACGAATACCAAATTTCTATGATGATGTACTCAAAGTGTCAAAGAAAGAAAGAGCTGCAATGAATAAGGCACCATTTGATATCAAAGAGTATAAGAGCGAGCTGAAGATCGATGCTACAATGGGTGAGAAAGGATACACTGTACTAGAGCAAACATCGATCCGACCAACCCTTGATGTCAACGGTATGTGGGGTGGCTATATTGGTGAAGGTGCAAAGACTGTGCTTCCTGCAAAGGCATTCGCAAAGATTAGTATGAGACTAGTGCCAAATCAAGATCCTAACAAAATCACTAAATTATTCTCTAAACACTTCAATGCTATAGCACCAAAGGGTGTGAGAGTAAAAGTAACACCCCATCATGGCGGAGAACCAGCAGTAACTCCGACAGATACTTTAGAATACAAAGCTGCCTCTCTAGCAATGGAGAAAACTTATGGTTTAGAACCAATTCCACAACGAAGCGGCGGAAGTATTCCTATAGTATCATTATTTGAAAATATACTAAAGGTCAAAACGGTCCTTCTGGGATTCGGATTAAACACAGATGATATTCATTCACCAAATGAGCATTTTGGAATCGAAAACTATTTCAAAGGGATATCAACAATTCCTTATTTCTACGAGTACTATGCAGCGCTTAAAACTGGTAGGAAAATAAAACTTGAGGGTGAAAAGGAGACTAAGCCCAAAAGTAAAAAAGTACAAAAAACTAAAACGTCGCAAAAAGTAAATTGACATCCAAACCCTTTGTCAAAAAATTATGGCCTAGGAAGGTAACTGTCCCTACAAAACCGATAACAGCCAAAAGAAAAGAACATGAAAAGGTAACCACTGTAAAACAGTAAACCCAGCGATAAGAAGAGATAGACCTAAGAAGGTCACAACGACCAGAGCGTGTAAGCTAACGACTGTAGGAAAAGACAGATTTAAAAAAGTCATACTAACCACTAAGAATTCTTTAGCCCTTTTTATAGGTTAGGGTCGAAGCTATAACGTCGATCACGGCCTTGAGATGATTAATAATTCTATAACACCGAACTCATTTCTTGACCACAAGCGTTTATAGTGTTACTTTCACATTTTAATTTTTATAACACAAATACGATATGGATTCTAAATCTCAATTACAGATACTTATATTTTGCTTATTTATGTTTTTCAGCTCACTTGTGATAGCTCAAGATCTTACTAACAAGTTAGACAGTGTCTCATACAGCCTAGGCTTGATGTTGGGTAATAATATTAAGAAAGATGGTATCAAAGAAGTTAATCAGGAGATAGTTGCGAAGGCTATTGAAGATGTTATGCAAGATGATGGTGACTACAAGATCACTAGACAAGCGGCGAAAATCTACTATACTAATTATATGACTGCTCTGAAAAAAGAGAAAACCAAGGCAGCGAGAGCTGATGGTGAAGCTTATTTATTGAAGAATGCTACAAAAAAAGGTGTAATTACAACTGCTAGTGGACTTCAGTATGAAGTTATGAAAAAAGGAGATGGGCCAATGCCTACAGCAAAGGATAAAGTAGAAGTGCACTACCACGGTACGCTTATCGATGGAACAGTCTTCGACAGCTCTGTAGATAGAGGCAAGACAATCTCTTTCCCAGTAATGGGCGTTATCAAAGGGTGGCAAGAAGCATTACAACTCATGCATGTAGGTGATAAATTGAAATTAACTATCCCACAGTCGCTAGCATATGGTAAGAGAGGGGCTGGGGCTAATATTCCTCCATATTCTACTTTAGTATTTGAAGTAGAACTATTCGGTATACAGTAACTAATGCGCATAGATATCATTTCCGTAAAGCCTGAATTACTCACAGGCCCTTTTGATCATAGCATCATAGCTAGAGCCAAAGAAAAAGGCCTACTGGAAATATATGTCCATAATCTGCGGGACTATGGTATAGGTAAGCATAAAGTTATAGACGATTACCAATATGGTGGAGGAGCTGGTATGGTAATGATGTGCGGCCCTCTAGACGACATCATTACAGATCTAAAGAGTGAAAGAGAATATTCGGATATCATTTATCTAACACCTGATGGTGTACAATACAATCAAGGTATAGCAAATCATCTTTCATTAGGTACTAATATCATGATGATTTGCGGTCATTACAAAGGCATAGATGAGCGTATCCGAGAGATGCACGTAACAAAAGAGATATCTATAGGCGACTATGTATTATCTGGTGGAGAGTTAGCAGCTGCAGTTATGGCAGATAGTATTGGAAGGCTTTTACCAGGCGTACTTGGAGATGAAACTTCTGCGCTTTTTGATTCTCACCAAGATGGTTTATTAGCTCCTCCAGTATACACACGCCCAGAAGACTACAAAGGTAATATCGTACCGAGTATACTACTCTCTGGTAACAATAAGGCTATTGACGATTGGCGTAATGACCAAGCAGAGAAACGAACAGAGAAACGCAGACCTGATATGATGTAGGTTTTAATTTGCTCTCAATGGATAAATTAAAAAATTATACCAACAAATATTAATCTCACTATACTACTTCCCTCCAGGACGACTAGGTCTCACTTCGATCTTACTCGGCAATGTTCTGGGATTCATATTTAATATATTCATTGTTAGTTCAGCAATATCCTCTGGCTGTATCTTCCACGCATCAGCATCGTTAGGCGTATGATCATTGAAATATGTAGATACCGAACCAGGCATAATGGTACTTACCTTAACGCCATACTTACGCAAATCAAGCATTATTGCTTGAGTAAATCCTACAAGACCAAACTTACTTGCATTATACGCTGAGCCTTGTGCAAAGAAGTTCGTCCCTGCTAGTGAGGCAATAGTTATAATGTATCCTTCTGACTTTTTGATTGATTCCACTGAAGCTTTTACCGTATTGAAAACTCCTGTAAGATTGATATTAATAATGTCATTCCATTGCTCATGCGTCATTTCGTCTATGGGTGCAAAATGCCCAATTCCTGCATTAGCGATAACAACATTTAGGCAACCAAATTTAGCTACTAATTCGCTTACTGCATTTTGCTGTGCAGTATAATCTCTCACATCTGCTTCGAAGGATACTATCTTATCTCCATATTTCGCTGTCAATTCGTCCGTTACCAAGTTGAGGCTATTTATAGATCTTCCTGTAATTCCTACATTCATACCTGCCTGGAGCATTTGCTCTGCGATTGCCCTTCCTATACCTTTAGATCCACCAGTGATCAATGCCGTTTTTCCTTGTAATTCCATTATACGTTATACCTCAAAAACTAATTAAAGACTACTAAGAGAATCTAATAGAAAATATCTGATCTCCTCCTTCTATAGCATTAACAACATCTTGATCTTCATCAGATTTTACCTTTCCGAATACAGAATGATTACCGTCTAACCATGGAGTAGCTACATGTGTAATAAAAAACTGTGATCCATTAGTACCTGGACCTGCATTCGCCATAGATAGTACCCCAGGTGTATCGTGGACTAGTTCTGGATGGAACTCATCCTCAAACTTATACCCTGGACCACCTGAGCCAAGTCCTAAAGGACAACCGCCTTGGATCATGAAATCAGGAATCACTCTATGAAAAAATAGATTATCATAAAATCCTTTTTCAGCCAACTTAGTGAAGTTCGCAACTGTCATAGGACATTTCTCAGCGAATAGAGTAAGATTGATCTTACCTTTCGTAGTGTCAATAATCACATCTATATCTTTATCAAAACTTGCTGATTTGATAAGTTCTAACATCTCTTGTGCATCAATATCTTGCATTTTTGTTCTAAAATTTTGTTTGTTTGTAATAATTAATTGTAAAAGTAGGATTTGAAGTATAATATCTACTAATGTATTGTCTCTTTATTAAGCTATATAAGTCATTATAATGCCTATTCGAGACATTATAATGTTATTTATCACTTAATTAATTGACAAGCAGCTATATATTTTGATTTGTAAAATATGATTACGACATTCATAATGCGTAATAATAACTTTTAACATGAATAGGGTATTAGGTTTACTATCTATTTTACTTATGCTGTCAAGCATAGTATCAGCACAATCTTGGACTTCTAAATCAGAATCAAAATTGAATCTTTCAGGCATCCAAGATTTCCTGCCTAATAAATCGGTAGTTGCCAAAGTTTCTGATATTGACATTAAAAACATCCTTTGGTCAGCTCCTTACGAATATCAATCAAGAGCAATAGATAGTCCTGCAAGACTAAGAATGATGATGGCCGATGGTACTAGTTTGATATTTGGAATCGTGAGGTATGATATGCAAGAGCCTCTTTTGGCAGCAAGATTTAATAATATCCGAACCTTTAAAGGAATATGTCTATCTGATAAAAAAATAAGAGCTAGATTGGATTATACAGTACACGGTATGAGAGCTGTCATCAATGCTCCTAATCAACATATCTATATAGAGCACTATAAGCGTGGAAATAAAGATTACAAAATTATATACGACCGTAAGGATTATATATCCCACGAAGTATTCACCTGCGGAGTAACCGAGCAGAAGATTGACTACTCAAGAGACCCTCAGCAAGCTGATGTAAGACAAGGTACTTGTGAATTTAATACATTACGTTTAGCTAATGCCACGACAGCGGAATATTCAGATTTCCACATTTCAGATGCTAGTATTCCTGATGAAGAAGAGGTTCATTCTGCGGTAGTAACTACTATCAACAGAGTGAATGAAGTATACGAACAAGATTTTGGTGTTCGTATGGTTCTGATAGACAACAATGAAGAGATTTACTATTATGATAGTGCAACTGACCCATATACTAATGGTAGTGGAGGAACAATGCTAAGTGAAAACCAAGAAAATTTAGATGATGTAATTGGAAATGACAATTATGATATAGGTCACGTGTTCAGTACAGGTGGTGGTGGTGTAGCCTATCTTTCATCGGTATGTAACGACAATAATAAAGCGGGTGGAGTCACTGGTCAAAATTCACCTATAGGAGATCCTTTTGATATCGATTATGTAGCTCACGAGATGGGCCATCAAATGGGTGCCAATCATACACAGAACAATCCCTGTAATAGCGTTTCAGCGACAAGAATGGAGCCAGGAAGTGCTTCTACAATTATGGGGTACGCTGGTATTTGCGCGCCTAATGTTCAGTCCAACAGCGATCCATATTTTCATGCAATTAGCGTCGAAGAGGTCATGAATGATGCTTCAGTATTTAGCTGTGCAGAAGAGATTATAGATTTTGGTAATACTAGTCCAGAAGTGACTTTAGATGCTACTACTTATGATATACCTAAATCAACTACTTTTATTCTAGAAGCTAATGGTAGTGATCCCGATAGCGATGAAATTACCTACTGCTGGGAGCAAATGGACAACCAATCTGCAACTATGCCACCGGCTAGCACTAATACTGGAGGACCTGCATTTAGAACTTTTGAGCCTGTTTCGGACGCCATGAGATACTTTCCTTCCTTACCTGATATTATTAATGGCAATAACCCAACATGGGAAGTACTACCATCAGTAAGTAGGGATATGAATTTTCGTGTGACTGTAAGAGATTGGCACATTGGGCCTGATCAAACAGATGGTACTGAAATAGCCGGAGGATGCACCGCAGAAGCTGATGTTGTAATTTCTGTTGATGGAAATTCTGGACCTTTCATAGTGAATAGTCAAGCAACTAATGTAACATGGAATGCAACTGAAAACGAGACTATAGAATGGGATGTTTCAGGAACAGATAATGCGCCGATTAGTTGTTCCAATGTAGAAATATGGTTTTCTGAAGATGATACATTTGATGCACCTACATTAGTACTTACAACGGTCAATGATGGTTCGGCAGATATTATTGTACCTAATATTATCACATCTACTGGACGAATTATGGTCAAAGGAGAAGACAATATTTTCTTCGATATCAATGAAGGTGAAATCACGATTGAAGAAACAATTCCGACATTTACTTTGGTTATTGATCCACCTAATCAAAGTTTTTGCAATGATGTCAATGGTTCACAATCTAGTGTGAACTCTACTTCAGTCTTAGGTTATGCCACGCCTATCACCTTGAGCATACTAAGTGGTCTTCCTTCTGGAACAACAGCAACATTTAGCACTAACCCAATTGATCCAGGAGACTTTGCAATTTTACAGCTTAATGGATTCGCAGGTGAGGTCGGCGATTATGATATTATTGTCCAGGGGCAATCTGGTGCTATCACCAAGTCTGAGATTTATCAATTATCCTTATCACCGCCGGCCATTTCTCCAGTAGCAATATCACCAATTGATGGAGCTGACGGTGTGAGTCTTGAACCGACTTTACAATGGGAGAATCTGACAGGTACAAATAGCTATGATTACGAGCTCTCAACTGGGCCTAATGGTATGGGTCTAGTACAATCTGGAAATATTACTCAAAATGAAGTAAGTGTTTCAAGTCCATTAGATGAATCTACATCTTATCATTGGAGAATAAGGACTAATAATAATTGTGGAATCTCTGACTGGTCGGAAGATTATATTTTTACTACGGTTATTTGTCAAACCTTTAATAGTAATGATATTCCAGTATCTATTTCATCATCTGGCACTCCAACTATTACTAGTGATCTTATACTTTACGATAGAGGAACAGTTAGTGATCTAGATATCATTAATCTAGTAGGCACACACACCTATGTGACTGACCTCAACTTCTTTATAACATCACCAGATAACACCAAGATAGAGTTTTGGGATCAGCCTTGCGGAAGTCAAAATAATTTTGATATTAATTTCGATGATGAGGCTTCAAATGGTAGTTTCCCTTGTCCTCCTACCGATGGAGGCACATATATACCTGACAATGTATTATCTGTTTTTGATACAAAAAATATTTTCGGATTGTGGCAATTAGAAATTTATGACGACGCCAATCAAGATGGAGGTGAATTAGAAAGTTGGGGATTAAAAATATGCATAGAAGATTACTGTGATCTTACTGTATCAAATACTGACGTATCAGGATTAGGAAGTTTCTTAGGAGCCATAAATTGTGCAGAACCAGGAGATACAGTTAGGTTGATGTCTGATATAGCTAACCAAAGTATCAATCTTACTAATACCATAACTCTTAACCAAGATGTTAATATTCTTGCTGATTCAACAGACAATATTATTCTTAATTTCAGCATCAGTAATGCCGGATTAATCATTGCTCCAGGCGTTAATGTAAGCTTTGAGGGATTCACCATCCAAGCTATTGGAACTCAACCTTCGTTGACCAATAATGGATCAATTAAAATTACCAATATGGATATTATACAACCTTTGAACAATCAATTAATAAACAGCGCTACAGGTTCAATAGAAATATTTGAGTCATGCAATATCAAAGAGTAATTATCTGCTTATTACTGCTTACCATATTAGTAGCCTGAAGAGACTATAAAAGAATTACTAACGTATGAAATTAGAGCCGCAATATTATGTGGATCAATGATGTCTAATGGTTATTCATGCCATATAATCTAAAAGACAGTGGTGCAAATTTAAACTATATTGCCAAAGACACCCCCAAAATTCCGCATCCACCGGTGTACTTTCAATTACAAATACCAATTTTTAAATCGAACAAAGAATATCATGTCCAAATCAATTTACATATTATATTTACTCATAGCTATCGCTTCAATGTCCTGTAGCCCAAAACAATCTAAAAATATAACCAACGGCACTTATATTTCTGTTATCCAAGATGATGTCATCAAAGATAAGGATGGAGAAGAATTTATACTAAATATTAGTGAAGGTGATAAAATCTATTACCTAATAAGACATGCCGAAAAGGACACGGTGCCAGTCGACAATCCAAAACTTACTGAGATAGGAATTGAAAGAGCCAACTTTCTTGCTAATATGATGAAAGGCACACGAATAGATGGCATTTATTCAACAATGTATACACGTACATTATTTACAATAGATTCACTTGCCTCACGAAAAGGTCTTAAGATTTTACCTTACAAACCTAGTGCTCTCAAACTTTTATACGAGACGATCTCACAGGACACCACTCAATCGGCAGTGATCGTCGCTGGTCACTCTAATACTACTCCAGCTCTTGCCAATGTCATATTAGGCAGGCAAGAATTTACCACAGGATTTGATGAAAGTGATTATGATAATATTCTTATTGTAATAGATCGTAAAGAAAA
>OCVR010002065.1_pt1 | contig 15501 bp, 7 predicted proteins | sample 1539091 | NCBI WGS metagenome assembly OCVR01 (sample SAMEA3355530, study PRJEB22509) | marine metagenome | biome: marine; feature: coastal ocean; material: water | place: USA | collected 2010-08-07 | depth 16 m | reverse complement strand
CCCCCGCGCCCACTGGTTGAAACAACATCCATCGAACCTCCGGACATGGCGGGGGTGCGACCTTCACGCGAAATCATAAAAGAGCCCGAACCCAAAGAAAGAGAACTGTTATCGCTGGCGCCAGAAGCGCCGCCGGTGGTATCGAGTTCGCCGACCTATAGCGGTGCTCAGCAGAGCAAGCCTGCGACACCAAAATCCACAGCTTCTCTACCCGCGCCCAAACCTGAGCCTGTGAGCGCCCCTAAACCAGCCGAGCAAAAAACACGGACTGAAGCCCCGGTTAAGCCCGCCTTGGATGCCGAGGGTATTCCCATTACCTGGATTTTACGCGTTGCCAGTGTCAGTAGTTCCAGCAGTGCAGATAAACTGCGCAAGGACCTGCTTGATATGGGTTACAAAGCCTATGCGAAGAAGATCACCAGTAACGGCAAGGCGCTTTATCGGGTTTACGTCGGCCCCAAAGCGGAGAAGGCTCGCTTGGAAAAAATTCAAGGATCGATTAATAGCCGGTTCGGGGTGAAAAGTATGATCACCCGGTACTACCCCTGATGAGTCATTCAGGGGCTGTGCGGCTGACTCTTGCGTTCGCAATATTTGACCCCATAGAGTCAGCTGATGATTGAGTTGTCTCAGTTGAACGGCGCCGATTGGGTTATCATTGTGGCGCTCACAGTATCGACTTTGCTGAGTTTGTGGCGTGGCTTTGTGCGTGAAGCCCTGTCCTTGTTGGGATGGATCACAGCCTTTGTCGTAGCGCATTTGTTGGTAGACCGACTGGCGATGGAACTGGCGGCTGTTATCGCCAACGTGACCGGCCGTTATGTTGCGGCCTATGCCATTTTGTTCGTTTCAACGTTGATAGTGTTTACCATCGTAGTGAAATTAGCGACCAGCCTGGTTAGGGTTGCCGGCCTGAGTGTGCTGGACAGGGTGCTGGGAACGATTTTCGGTTTTGCCAGGGGGGTAATCGTTATTTTGGTCGCAGTCTACGTGATCAAACAATTGATTCCGCCCCAGGATCAGCAATGGCTGCATCAGTCTGTATTGATGCCCCATTTGAATATGCTAGCTGACTGGGTACAGACGGTGTTTTCCAACAGCGTCCCCGGTGAGCAGATAACGACCTGATGCAAGAGGTATAGCAGGATGTGTGGCCTGGTAGGAATAGTGGCGGGCAAAAACGTTGCCCCCGATATATACGATGCCCTAACGGTGCTTCAGCATCGCGGTCAGGACGCGGCAGGTATCATGACCTGTGACCGTGGCCGTTTTAGCCTGCGTAAGAGCGAGGGCCTGGTGCGAGATGTGTTTCGACAGCAGCACATGCAGCGGCTGGAGGGCAACGTAGGCATTGGTCATGTGCGCTATCCTACCGCCGGCAGCTCAGGGCCTGCGCTGGCGCAACCTTTTTATGTCAATTCGCCCTACGGCATTGCTCTGGCTCACAACGGTAATCTCACTAACGCCGAGCAGCTGGGAAAAGAACTGTTTGAGGATGATCTGCGTCACCTAAACACAGACTCTGACTCCGAAGTATTGCTTAACGTATTCGCCCACGAATTACAGACACTTGGCAAGCTGAGCCCAGGACCCGAAGATATCTTCGCCGCTGTTGGTGCCGTGCACAAACGTTGTCGGGGCGGCTACGCCGCGGTCAGCCTTATCGTGGACCACGGCGTGGTCGGCTTTCGAGATCCCCTGGGGATACGCCCCCTGGTGGTCGGTGAGCGCACTGGCAAAGACGGTAAAAAGGTCCACATGATTGCATCTGAAAGCGTGGCCCTGGACGTTCTGGGTTTTAGTTTGCTCGGTGATGTGGCGCCGGGTGAGGCAGTGTTTATTGATATGGAGGGTCAGTTGCATCGCAGGCAGTGCGCGCAATATTCAAACTTGACCCCCTGTATTTTTGAGCACGTTTATTTTGCCAGACCCGATTCCATGATGGATGGCATTTCTGTTTACAAGACCAGAATGCGCCAGGGTGCAGCACTGGCCAAGAAGGTGCGCAGAGAGCGCCCGGACTTGCATATCGATGTGGTTATTCCTATCCCTGATACCAGCCGTATTGCGGGTCAGTCGATGGCTTATGAACTGGGAATCAAATTTCGTGAGGGGTTCATGAAGAACCGCTATATCGGCCGCACGTTTATCATGCCCGGGCAGAGTCAGCGCAAGAAATCTGTGCGTCAGAAACTTAACCCGGTGCGCCTGGAGTTCGAAGGCAAGAACGTAATGCTTGTCGACGATTCCATTGTAAGGGGTACTACCTGCCGGCAGATCATTGAGATGGCGCGCGATGCGGGTGCGGCCAACGTATACTTCGCTTCCGCAGCGCCTCCTGTTCGCTATCCCAATGTCTATGGCATTGATATGCCCTCTGCGTCGGAGTTAATCGCCCACAATCGATCAGTGGACGAGATCTGCGAACAGATTGGTGCCGACTGGCTGATATTCCAGGACCTTGATGACCTGATTCGTTGCTCCAGTGACGGCAATGATTTAATTGAGTCTTTTGACTGTTCGGTTTTCAGTGGTGAATACATCACAGGAGATGTCGATCAAAACTATTTAGACCACATTGAAACTCAGCGCAACGACGAAGCACAGAGCAAGAGTCGTGCGGGATTGGAAGAGGGGGCTGTTGTCGGAATTCATAACGACGACTAATCAAGATGACAGATCAATTTGACGATGACGCACTGGCGGGAGCGCAGCTAGACACCCTGGCGATCAGGGCGGGGATCTCACGCACTCATGAAGGCGAACACGCCGAACCTATTTTTGCCACTTCCAGCTTCGTTTTTGGCAGTGCGGAAGAGGCTGCTGCGCGTTTTGGCGGTGAGGAGTCGGGTAATGTCTATTCGCGTTACACCAACCCTACTGTCAGAACCTTTGAACAGCGCATAGCTGCGCTGGAAGGTGGTGAAGCTGCGGTGGGTACTGCTTCTGGCATGGCCGCAATTCTGGCGACTGCAATGGCGCTGCTGAAGTCGGGCGATCACGTGGTTTGCTCTCGCGACGTGTTCGGTACGACCACCAACCTTTTCAGCAAGTATCTTGTTAAGTTTGGTGTTGAAGTTGACTTTGTACCTTTGCTGGATGCCGTTGCGTGGCAGAGCGCTATTCGCCCTGAAACGGTCATGCTGTTCATGGAAACACCCAGCAATCCGCTTTGCGAGGTCGCGGATCTCGAGGCGATGTCTGCTCTGGCGCGGGCCAATGATTGTCTGCTGGTTGTCGATAACTGTTTTTGCACCCCGGCACTGCAAAGACCTCTGTCCCTGGGTGCTGACATCGTAGTGCACTCCGCTACCAAATACCTCGATGGCCAGGGGCGCTGTGTTGGCGGCGCTGTGGTCGGCAGCGCTAAACACATGACAGAGGTAGAAAACTTTCTGCGTACTTGTGGACCCACCATGAGCGCATTTAATGCCTGGGTATTTCTCAAAGGACTCGAGACCTTGCGCTTGCGTATGGACGCCCACAGTAAAGCAGCTCTCGAGCTGGCTCAGTGGCTCAGCGAGCAAAGCGCGGTGGAAAAAGTCTACTACTCGGGTCTGGAAAGCCATCCGGGCCACAGGCTTGCCAAAAAACAGCAGAGGGGCTTCGGAGGTGTATTGTCGTTTCAGGTTAAAGGCGGCCAGGAGCAGGCATGGCGAGTGATAGACGGTACGCAGATCATGTCGCTCACAGCCAACCTTGGTGATACCAAGACTACTATTGTTCACCCGGCAACTACGACCCACGGTCGTTTGACCGATGAACAACGCAGCCAGGCAGGTATTGAGCGCAACCTGATCCGGGTTTCAGTGGGACTTGAAGATATAGAAGATTTAAAGTCCGATTTGCAGCGAGGGTTTGCTGCGCTCGGTTAAAAAGAACACCCGGGGCACACAATGCAGTTACAGGAAGTTATCGATCAAGCTGTCGCCGAGGTTGGGACAGCACTGCTGGGCAAGGAGCCGCAAATACGTCTGGCGCTGTGTTGTCTTTTTGCTCGCGGGCATTTGCTGATCGAGGATTTGCCAGGAATGGGCAAAACCACCTTGTCACATGCCCTTGCAGACGTACTGGGTATCTCCTGGAAACGGGTTCAGTTCACCAGCGATCTATTGCCGGCAGATATTTTGGGTGTCTCTGTTTACAACCGCAACGATGCCAGCTTTAGCTTTCATCCCGGCCCTATATTTACCCAACTGCTATTGGCAGACGAAATAAACCGCACCACACCGCGTACCCAGAGTGCACTGCTCGAGGCGATGGCTGAGGGACAGGTAACGATAGAGGGGGAAACGCGTCAACTGTCGGATCCGTTTTTTGTCATTGCTACCCAGAACCCGGTGCATCAGTCCGGCACTTATCCGCTGCCAGAGTCGCAACTGGATCGGTTCCTGATGCGCCTTGAGCTAGGGTATCCCCACCCTGCAGCCGAGAGAGAAATGTTTCAGCTTCAGCGCGGTGATATGCGCGATCGTGTTGCCCTTAGGCAGCTAATCAGTGCCCAGCAGCTGCAGCATATACGTGAGGCAGTAAGCGAGGTTCATGCGTCAGATAACTTGCTGGATTATTTGCAGAGGTTAATAGCCTATACCCGCAACAGTCCCGAATTTGAAGTTGGTCTTTCTCCAAGGGGAGGCCTGGCCTTGTTGGATTGCGCTCGCACTTGGGCCGTTATGCATAGCCGTGGGCATGTGGTACCGGAAGATTTGCAAATGGTGCTGCCTGCAGTCGCAGGTCATCGCCTTGTTCCCAGCGGCGATTATGCCGGTGATGGCAAGGCGCTGGTGACCCTGCTGCAGCGAAATGTGGACGTCATCCGTCCCTGACGGACTATGGACATGGCGCCAGCAACGGGGATGAGCACGGTGGGTCGAATTCGAGCCCGCCTGCGCAGGCGGTTCCGTGCTTTTATCACCAGCAGAATTCCCCCATCGAGAGTGGTGACTCTCAATCAAAAACGAATCTTTATATTTCCTAATCGGGTAGGTCTGTTTTTTGGTATTTCTCTGTTAGTGATGTTGCTGGCAGCGATCAATTTTCAAAATAACCTGAGCTATGGCCTGACATTTCTATTAACGACCTTATTTATTGTTGCGGTGTTACACACCTATTCCAATCTGTCCGGGCTTACATTGCGTGCCGTGCACGCTCAGCCTGCATTTCCAGGGCAACAAACTGAATTTGAGCTGCAGCTGGAATGCAGCAGACGTAAAGAACATGTCGGCATTTATCTGAAGTGGCCTAGCAGTAATGCCAGCACAGTCAATTTGGTGGAGGTTAATCAGTTGCGCGTGCAGTTACATGCGCCGGTCGGTAAAACACGGGGTTGGTATAGTCCTGGGCGCTTGCTGGTGGAGTCCACTTTCCCCCTGGGCTTGTTGCGATGCTGGAGTTGGATTGACCTGGACCTACACGCCCTGGTTTACCCGAAACCCATACCTTCGGGCGAATTGCCGGGTCTTGCCACGGAGCAGCCCGATGGCGCTGCTATCCCTATTGAAGGCAGTGACGACTTCTATGGCTTCAGGGACTATCGTCATGGCGACTCACTGCGGCAAATCTATTGGAAGGGACTTGCCAGGGGGCAGTCGGTGCAGGTGAAGCAATACGCCGCTTACGCTGACCGCAGTGTATGGCTGGACTGGGATATGTTCGCTGGTCTGGGCACCGAACAGCGGCTTTCGCATCTGTGTTACTGGGCGTTGGAGTTTGACAAGGCGGGCGACGAATACGGCTTGCGTTTACCTTCGATGAGCATCGCCCCTGATATTGGTGAGCGACATCTCGAGCAGGTGCTGCGCGCCTTGGCGCTATATGGCGACGAGGAACAATGAAAGCACTCCAGCAAATACCTCGCAACGCCCTGGTGTGGATTATCATCAGTATGTTCACTCTGGTATTACCGCACATTGAAAGAATTCCTCCCTGGGTATTGGCTGTCTATTGTGTTGCAGCCCTGTGGCGAATAATGGTTTATCGCGGACGCTGGTCCTTCCCTCGTTGGCCGGTCAAGTTAGGATTGATTTTCGCCGGTTTTGCCGGAATTTTATTGAGTTTCAGCACGCTGGTGGGATTGGAGCCGACGGTTGCATTGCTGCTCACGGCGTTTGCGTTGAAACTGCTCGAGTCAGCGGAACGCAAAGATGCATACGTGTTGTTGTTTTTGGGTTACTTCGTCATCCTGACCGAGTTTCTATTCAGTCAGGATTTATTCATTGTTTTGCTGAGTTTGTTGAATGTCGTGATTGTGACTACAGGCCTGGTGGCTTTGCACCGGCCCGGTGACAATCGATTTCGCATGCGACCGATGAAACAGGCAACATTGATGGTGGCGCAGGCAGCGCCGCTGATGCTGGTATTGTTTTTCCTGTTTCCCCGTATCGGGCCACTCTGGACCGTTCCTATCAAGAGTCAGCAGGCCAAGACCGGCATGAGCGAGTTTATGAGCCCTGGGGATGTGTCTCGCCTCAGTCGCTCTGGAGAGGTTGCTTTTCGGGTAGAGTTCAACGGGGACATTCCCGCCCGATCGCAGCTCTATTGGCGCGGCCTGGTGATGAGTCGTTTGCAACAGGGCACCTGGAGCGCCTTGAGCTTTTACGAGGCTCCCGCCAGTGAGCGTCGTCATACAGAGCCAGAGCGAACAGGAGAACCTTTGCGCTATTCCGTGATTCTGGAGCCGACACAGCAGCGCTGGCTCTATGCCTTGCGCTATGCCAGGTCGACAGACTCCGGGATCATGAGTTCCTCAGACTTTCGCCTGTTCAGGCCGATAGTGATCGAAGACGATTATCTTTATCAGGTGCGCTCCTGGCCTGAGGCAGCGATTGAAACGAACCTGTCAGCATGGCGACGTAAGACTGAACTGTCGCTACCGGCCACAGACAATCCCAGGGCAAGGGCATTGGCAGCGCAGTTTGTCGAAGAATCCAGCACGCCAGCAGAAGTGGTAGAGCGGGTGTTACGGCACTTTAATGCACAGCCCTTTGTCTACACTCTGCAACCTCCATTGTTGCCTGAGCGGGATGCAATGGATGCTTTTCTGTTTGATACTCGCAGGGGTTTCTGCGAGCACTACGCTTCTTCATTTGTCATTATGATGCGTGCCGCTGGTATTCCTGCTCGCGTGGTTGCCGGTTACCAGGGCGGCGAGGTGAATCCGATTAATCGCACGGTTATTGTGCATCAGTTTGATGCTCACGCGTGGGCGGAAGTCTGGCTTGAGGGAGAAGGATGGGTAAGGGTTGATCCTACGGCGGCGGTTGCGCCTGAGCGTATCGAACTAGGTCTGGAGGAAGCATTAGCGGAGGAGGGCAGTTTCCTCGCAGACTCGCCGCTATCTCCCTTGCGATATCGTAATATCGATATCATCAATACTTTGCGCCTTCGTTATGATGCGCTGACTTATCGTTGGCAGGCCTGGGTCGTGGGTTTTGACCAGGACAGGCAGTTCAGTTTGTTACAGGACTTCTTTGGTGAGTTTACCGCCCGTAAGTTCGCTGCCGTGTTGTTGGGTAGCTGGGCTCTGGTGCTGATTCCAGTGGGGCTGGGATTGCTGCTCAGGCGCAGGACGCACGAGCTGAGTAAGCTCGACAAACACTATCTCGCGTTTTGTCGGAAGCTGGGAAAAATGGGTATCGAGCGGGACTTTGGTGAAACGCCGCAGGAATTTGCAAGTCGTGCGCAGCAGGCGTTGCCGAGGTTGGCGGCCTCCATTGCCGACATCACCAAGCGTTACAACGCTTTGGCCTATGCCCCGCCGGGCGCTAATGAAACCGAGCTGCGCGATTTTATCCGGACTGTGAGGACGATACATTGACGATCAGAACTGCTTCCACCGCTGATGGTATGGCTCTGGCGGAAATCTATAACCACTACATTGTCAATTCGACGGCAACCTTTGAGGAGGTGGTTCTCAGCGCAGAGGATATGAAGCAGAGGGTGCTCGCGGTAGCTGAACTGGGACTTCCCTGGCTGGTGGCGGAGCAGCAGGGGCAAGTTGTTGGCTACGCTTATGCTAATCGCTGGAAGGAGCGCAGTGCTTACCGATTTTCGGTAGAAAGTACGGTGTACCTGCTGCCGGATATAGGCTCTCGAGGCTGGGGTACCCGCCTTTATACGGCTCTGTTTGAAGAACTGCGCACGCTTGATGTCCACGCGGTCATTGGAAGTATTACCTTGCCTAATCCCGCCAGCGTTGCCCTGCATGAGAAGATGGGCATGTCTAAAGTCGCTGAGTTCCCCGAGGTAGGGTTCAAGCAGAATCAGTGGCTGACGGTAGGCTACTGGCAAATTATTTTTGCTCGCGCCTGAGCTGCCCATATCTGTTAATAAACGTTAGTGCCAGCAAGGCGAGTACGACCGCCAGTAAAGCGTGCTGCCAATCCGATAGCGCAGGGACTTCCTCTGGCGCGGCTGAACCGGAAATTATGTTCGACTGGGGATTGGTTATTTGTTGATTAGGGCCAGTGCTGCTAGAAACTGTCGCGGTGTTGACGATATCGGCATTGGCGGCAATGACGCGAGCTGTAGCGGTAACCGCAATTGGTGTTGCACCCACAGGAAGGTCGGCTAAGGTCCAGGTGGCAGTGTTACTGCCTGAGTCGACGGTTCCATTAGGCTCTGCCGCTAGTAGCTCTAGACTTGCTGGCAGGGTATCAGTGATGGTGAGGTTGGTTGCGTCCTCAGTGCCTATATTTTCCACAGTGATCGTGTAAATAACTAAATCACCCGGGCTAACCTCTTGCACATCCGCGCGCTTGGATGTGATCAATTGTGGTGCACTAGCAACCACTACTGCGGCGGAGTCCGAATCGGGCTGCGATGAGGGTGCTGCGATTGTTGCATTGCTCACGAGGCTGGTGCCGTTAGCGACCACCGGAGCGACGTCCACTTGAAAGCTAACCTGACCTCCAGTGACTGCGCTCAAAGGTAGAGGCCCCCAGGTAATCGTATTGCCAGTGAGTACTCCGCCGTTGGTAGCCGACCCTGGAAAGTACGTTGTACTTGCAGGGACCGTGGCGGTAACGGTTACGTCGCTAGCATTGCTGTTGCCGTGGTTTTCATACAACAGGTTAAAGGTGACACGTCCGCCAGCCGCAACCGGTGATGGACTGCCAAAAATATTAACATCGAGCTCTATGTGAGACCGCTCTACGGTGGTAGCGAAGGCTGAGGTCGGAGATACATTGGAACCTAAAATGGTCGCCGTGTTGGTCTCTACGAATCCATCGGCTAGGCCAGCTGGCGTGTCGAAAACGACTGATACGGAACCGCCACTGAGTGGCTGTATAGTTCCCAGATCCCACTGCACAGTACCTCCAACCTGAGTGCCACCGTTGGGCACTGGCAGGACAGGAGTCCAACCCGGTGGAATCAGATCCTGAATTGTAACTGCGCTTGCGGCACCGTTACCCGCGTTGAAATACTCAATGAGATAGCTGGCTTGCTGACCCGCTTCCACACTGTTTGAACCGATCTTGGTCAGAGTGATGCTCGGCTGGCTCCCTACAACAAGGGTAGTACCTGCCGCGGCGGGTGCGGCATTTTGGGCCACTACCGAGGAGCTGGTCGACCAGCTGGTTCCGTTGACTGTGCCAATAGGAACTTGCAGAGTGTATTGAACTGTTATCGCCTGCCCAGGGGCCAGCCTGCTTAGGTGCCAGACCGCCTGGCTATTGAGCGGATCGAAGCTGCCCGAGCTGTCGATTGCAATAGGAATGGCGCCTATTGGATAGGTGTCTGTTACCGTCAAATTTGTGGCAACGTCATTCCCCAGGTTTTCATAGGTCAGCGTGTAAAGCACTTGGTTGCCAGATGACACATAGGTCGTTTGCGAGGTTTTCTCCTGGAGTACCAACTGAGGTGCGCTGCTGACTGGGATGGAGCTTGTTGATGACAATGGCCCTGTCTGTGAGCTGGTCAGTGTCGCCGCATTGGTCAAAATAGAGCCGTTGGCGATGATTGGGCCAGCAGTGACAGTGACGCTAACCGTGCCGCTGGTATTGGCCGCTATGTTTGGCATGGGCCAGCCAACCACGCCCGACCCCGGGGAGGGCGCCAGGGTATTGGGATCGATTTCCTGGCCGCCGTGGTCCGCGAAAGCAAAGCTGGTGTTCACCGGCAGAACGTCGGTCAGAGTTACTGCGGTTGCCGTATCACTACCAATATTTTCGTAGCGCAGCGTGTACGTAATGTCGTTACTCGGGGCAGCCACCGTCGTTGCAGTGGTCTTATCCAGAGTCAGCACGGGCATGCTGGCCACGTCTACACGGGAAATCACGGAGGTTGCTGTTGTTCGGGTGCTGCTCATTCCCGCAGAATTAAATAGTGCGGTGCCGTCGGCAATCACAACCGGTAAGCTGCCAATTAGTGAAAGACTGCCGCTCTGGCCAGCAGCCAGCGTACCGATATTCCATTTGACGATGCCGCCGCTGGGCAAAACGCCGCTGGTGTCTGCCGGGCCGGAGGAAGTTGGGCTTGCTGAGACAAAGCTTAATTCCGGCGGCAGGTTGTCCTCAACGATCACGTTGAAAGCCTGATCTGTGCCTACATTTCGATAGTTGATGGTATAGGCGACGTTGCCCCCGGCATTAACCACTGCGGCCGCAGCCGTCTTTTCCAGTTCCAGAATGGGGCTGCTGCTAATCGTAATAGTGACTCCGGGAGAGACAACTGGCAGTACCTGGCTAGCCTTTATGGTTGCGGTGTTGGTGATGCTTGTGCCATCGCTGATTGGCGAAGCGACCGTGGCAACGAGCGATACGCTGCCGCTGGCCCTGGCTGGAAGATCAGGCAACTGCCAATTCACCAGCCCATTGGTATGTGTCGCACTGCCCGTGGCGGATTTAAATGTCAGGTTGGATGGTAGCTGGTCATCCAGAGTCAGCCCCGTTGCCGTGTCGTGGCCCGGGTTGCTGTAAGAGATTGTATAGGTGACCTCATCGCCGGCAGTAACGGCGGCTACATTGGCTATTTTATCCACGGTCAGGGCGGCTTGGCTATTGATTGCGCCACTGGTGCTGGCGACAAGCGGACCCTGTGCAATTGTGGTGTAAGTGCCATCGATATAATTGGTCAAGTTCGCCTGATTAATGATGGGCGTACCGTCGCTGATTACATCAGCGGCGCGGGCAGTGACAGTAACTGATCCTTTTTGGCCCGCGGCAACAGGGCCAATGTCCCAAGTAACGAGGTTATTGATTGCGCTTCCGCCACCAGTGTTGGAGACATAGGTCATTGTATTGGTTGGGGGTAACAGGTCTTCAATCCTTACAAAGCCCGCATCAGCGGTGCCTGAGTTTTCATAGTTCAGAGTGTAGGTTACTTCCTGCCCCGCGTTGACTACGCTGGTAGATGCGGTTTTGCTCAGCAGCAGTTGTGGCGCCCCACTGGCCAGCACGTCAACAAAGGCGCTTTGCGGCGCGGTCTCGTTGCTATCAATAGTGGCGGTATTGTGCAGCTTTGTGCCGTCTTTCAATGTGTCGGCGCTATTGGCTTGAACGGTGACAGTGACAGATCTTGCCGCTGAGCCGACCGGAAAGTCTGGTAAACCCGACCAGGACACCACACCGCCTGACTCGATGCCGCCGTTGCTAGCAGTGAGAAAGGTCACTTCACTGGGGAGGTGGTCTTGCAGGGTGATACCAGTAGCGGTATCGCTTCCTGTATTCTCGTAATTGATTGTATAGATGATCGTGCCGCCCAGGCTTCCTGATGGGCCGGGTTCTACCTCTGCGGAAGAGGCTGTTTTCGATAGCGCCAGCACTGGCAGGCTGCTGACCGTAGCATTGGCGCTCGCCGACAGCGGCCCGATCTGGTTGCTGGTGAGTGTTGCGATGTTGTCTACACTCAAGCCATTTCGGATAGGGGAGGCGACTTGGACCCGGTATTCAATTGTTGAGGACGACCCGGCCGACCAACTCGGGAATGTCCAGGTGACTTTCTGGCCCGCCACGTTGGGCTGCGATTGTCCGCCAGCGCTCACGAAGCTCAGCTCCCCGGGCAATATATCGTCAATCACGACGTTAGTGGCATCCGCGGTGCCCTGATTGTCCACTGCGATGTGATAGATCGCCTCCTGACCGGCGACAAGTGACGGAGACACCAGGTTCTTGCTGATCACAAAGCGAGGTTTGTTATCGACGGTCATCGTGGCAGAAGCGACTTTCGGATTCAGTTGGGTGGCGCCCGGCTCTTCGCCGATGCTCGCCGAGTTGGCGATTACCGTGCCGTCAGGAATCCCGGCCTTGACCGCAGCTCGCACGGTCAATGATCCACTAGCGCCCCTAGAGATACTCCCAAGATTCCAGGAGAGGAGACTGCCGACCGGAGAGATACCGCCCGTAGCGGAAACAAAGTCCAGGTCAGCGGGGAATTGGTCGATCAGAGTGACGTCGTCAGCGGTATCCGTGCCCACGTTGCTGTACGAGATTGTGTAGGTCACATTTTCGCCGGGCTTGGCCTGGGCGGGCGTCACCGACTTGGAGAGAGTAAGATCGGGTGAACTGGTGATCTTGACCGGGGTGTTGGGGTCTGTCGCGCTGGCCAGAGTACTGCTGGCCTGCACAGTGTTATTGAGCACACTGCCATCGGGCACCGAGCCTGCCAATTGTACCTTGGCCGTGACAGACGTGGATGCGCCGGCTGCCAGGGTACCAATCGTCCAGTCGATGATGCCGTTACTTTCGGTATAGGAGCCACTGGCGGATGTCAGTGTCATGAATGCGGGAAGCTGGTCCTCTATTACGAGGCTATCCGCGGTGGTATGGCCGTTGTTAACTACTGTGATGGTGTAATCCACCGTGTCGCCCGGGGATGCTTTGGCAATGGAGGCGGTTTTACCTACCGTCAATACGGCTGCTACCACGGGGGTGCTGGTAAAATCGGTTTGCGCGTTTGGTAGCTCTGTACTGGTAATCGAGGTGTAGTTTTCCACCCTATCGCCATCACTGGCACTATTTTCTACTCTCACCCGAACGCTGAGTGTGTAGATAGTGGTCGGTCCAGGCGGAACGCTGGCAATATTCCAGACAAGATTGTTTCCCTGCAATACGGCGCCTGAAGGTGTTGCCACCAGGGCAGCGTTGTTGGGTAAGGTATCCTCGATAACCACAGTATTCGCCGAAGCGGTACCAATGTTGGCGTAGCGTATCGTGTAGAGTATTTCCTCGCCTGGCCGGACGCTTTGGCTAGCGGTTGATTTATCGAGAATCAATTTAGGTTTGTTTTCTACAGTGAAGCCTACGTTGGCTGTCGCACTGTTAGCGTTGACAGCCTCTATCAACGCCTGATTGTCTATCGGGTCGCCCGTCATAGCCCCGGCAACAACTGTGGCGTCAAAGCTGACTGAACCAGAGGCATGAGGGGTTAGATCTCCAAGGCTCCAGGTGACCTTTCTGCCGACTATAGCGGCGTTGGGAATGGAGGTTGGCAATTGCAGTAAACCGTCGACATCGTCGGTGATGGTCACGCCGGTGGCGGTAACAGTGCCGATGTTTTCATACGTTATGGTGTAGCGGACGGTTTTCCCGGCTTCAGCGTGTGGCTTATCGACAGCTTTGCTCAGTGTTAATACGGGCGCTGCGCGTACGTTAGTGTTGGCCCTGGCTGTCAGCAGGCTTTGGAACGCATTGGTGCTGGCCAATGAAGCCTGGTTGGTCAGCGGGCCGCTGGTCACGCCCGGGTCCACTTCCACTTTGATAAATTCGCTAGCCGTTTGGCCCGGGAGAATGTCCGGCAGCGTCCAGCTGACCACGCCGCCACTTTCGGAGCCGCTACCACTGGCTGAGATAAAGTTCACGCCGGTGGGCAGAGTGTCCGTTAATGTAAGTCCAGTGGCTTTAGCCTTGCCCAGGTTTTCGTAGCTCAGGGTATAGGTCAGTTCGTCACCGGCGGTAGCTGAAGCCCGGTCTACTGTTTTGTCGAAGAGGAGTACGGGGATGCCGCCTACTACATCAACGGCGACCTCGTTGGATTCAAGTAGTACTGTCTCGACGCTATCGATCGCCGCCCTGTTGGTAAACAGGTCCCCGACGGCGGCTAGCGGATCGACTGTTGCCTTTACCACTATTTGTCCCGGCGCATTTGGGCTTAGAGGTCCGCTGAGGTTCCAGGTGATGGGCCCGGAAGTGCTGGTGGCCGATGGCGTCGAGGAATCGTAGGTCAACCCGACGGGTAGCGTATCAGTGATAACAACGCCGGTAGCGGCTGCGCTGCCCGTGTTGAGGTAATCGATTGTGTAGCTGACAGTATCGCCGGCATTAACGTGTACATTGGCCGTGGCTTTGCTGATCGTCAGTGCGGGCACTGCATCGATAATGATCTGTGGTGCCGAGGCGGAAACCGGGTGCTGGGGTGCTGCACAATTGTCGCAAGTTGCCTCACCGGTATTATCAATAACGCCACTGCCGGCTACCACTTCCAGCTTCATAGTTACCGAGCGCGTTTGGCCGGGAGACAGTGTACCCAGGCCCCAGGTAACGGGGTTACCTGCTGCGGGATTGCCGACCGGGTTGGGTGTGCCCCCGGCATGGGAAATATAGAGCGTGTTGGTGGGAATCGTATCGGTGACTACGACGTTATTTGCCGTGGTATTTCCCCTATTGTGTACTTCAATCGCATAGTCCACCTGGTTGCCATTAAGGACATGGGTAGCCGTGGTTGTGGTTTTTTGGATGGTTAATTCGGGCGCCGGTGGTTGGGCTACCTGTAATGCCCCACCATTTGGTACCTGGTGCCCCGCACCGGGGTCGACATATGGAACCGAAGCCGGAAAGCCACAACCGCTGCCGCTGATCGTCGGTGAGGCAATCGTACCTGATACGCCGTTATTCACTCGTAGGTAGATTTCTACATGGCCGTTCACGTTATGCACGTGTCTTAGGCTCCAGGTGCATTGCGAGGAAGAGCAGTTCAAAGATTGACCGCTGCCACCACCACCACCGCCGGTGCCTGAGTTTCGCTCATACGTCATCCCGGTAGGTACATTAAAAGTCACCTGGCAATTTTCCGGTCTGCCATGCGGTGTCTGTGCTACAAGGCTGTACTGGACGAGCTGGCCCGGGCTGGGCTGGAGCGTGTTTGCATGGAAAGATAATGGGAGAGCCGTGGCGAAAAGCCCCTGCGCGAAAAATAAGGTCGTAGCCAGTATCAGAACTCGAATTATTATCTTACACATGCGATTTGGATCCTTCCTGCTAAGTGCATCTGGTTAGTAACTTAAGGTCGAGCTTGCATGGTATTTAAGATAAATATTTTTATATACTCGTCATGCCTGTAACTTCACGGCAGGTTAGCCAATAGCGTTGCAAAAGTATAGCCTATCTCGATGTTCAAAAAATCAGTGCATAGCCTCTTGGGCTTACTGGATGCGGAATGAGAATCCATCCCGTAGAAACAAAAAACCCCGCATAAGCGGGGTTCTTCAACAACGTTTTACCGATGTTTGATCAGGCGCTGATTTCCTGAATTTCTACCGCGGCAATACGTGCACCTTCTTCAGCA
>OCVR010002064.1_pt1 | contig 15506 bp, 14 predicted proteins | sample 1539091 | NCBI WGS metagenome assembly OCVR01 (sample SAMEA3355530, study PRJEB22509) | marine metagenome | biome: marine; feature: coastal ocean; material: water | place: USA | collected 2010-08-07 | depth 16 m | reverse complement strand
CCCATAGGGGTGTTTAGTATTGATGCTTTTCCTATAACATCACTTCCCTCAAATCTGAGTTCAGTAATCTTATGTGAAACTTTGTCAAGATTAATTGTAGGGCCTTCTGGATGATTTAACTCTCCGACTGCTCTACCTGTCTTGACTTGTTCTTTTACGTATTTATCTACGGCACCTTCTAGTATTGATTTCTCATATACTCTACCGTTTCTATTCTTTTTATCGGCCTGCATAAACACGCCTTCAATGACATACGAATTGCCACCGTCTTTTTTCTTTTCTGTAATAACCTGAAGGTTACTATCATGATACTCTGATATAAGTTTCATTATAGCTATTTCCCTTTATTATACTTCGGTTTCTTCCGAAGAATTGCCGATAGTAGATGCAATTTCAATCTTTTTAGCATCTAATGCGGCCTGTAATTTGTCTGCAATAACTCCATCGAATGCTTTACCAGCACCAATATTATCACCTTTACCCACCAAATCAATCATTTGTTCTATAGTCATTATTAATTTCTCCTATTATATATTTATAATATTTTATAAGTCAAGATCGAGATCATCATCATCATCATCGCCTAACTCTTTTTCTGCACTAATCTGGTCTTCCATTTCTTTAATAGAATCATCATCCATTTTAAGGACATTCTTTCTGATCCATTCATTAGAAACATACTTACCAGCATATTCATCTACTGTTCCTAGCATCTCAAATCTTTCTCTCATCATCTCTGATTGTTTTAATTCAGAGAAGTAATTATCTTCAATGAAATCATAAGCAATATAGGTTTTGAAATCATTCCAATCTTGTGTAGTAATAATACCTTTTAAGATCAGCTGTGTTTTTAGCAGTTGGTTGAATACATCACTAAATCTTTTTCTAAGTCTATCAATAAATTTCTTAAATTTGATCTCATCCCTAGAAATTTCAGTACTTCTACCCAACGTAAATTGTTGTTCTTGTTCTAATCTGTTAGCTGGAACATTCAAGGACTTATATAGTTTCTTTTGAAAATATATTATATCATCAATCTGGCCCAGGTTTTCACCACCAGGCAATGTAGAAATTTCAGTACCTCTTCCACCTTCTCTTCGAGGCAAGAAGAAATCTTCCAACATTGACATATGTTTCTTATCGTCTTTTAAGTCGCCAGTCTTAGCATCATATACTAATTTGTTTCTATACTGACTCATAATACCTTTTAAGTATTCTTCTGCCTTACCTTTAGGTAGGTTACCAACGTCAATATAAAAGATTCGTCTTTCTGGCGCTCTACTAATTCTATAGATAACCAAAGAATCTTCCATCATGCGAAGTTGGTTGACAGGTTTAATTGCTTTATGTAAGTAAGATAGTATTCTTTTTCTTTGTGGATCCAACATACCAGAAGTTGCATAACATATAGCATCTGGGTGTATTTTTAATCCCTGACCAGCGGCACTCATTTGATTGTCCTGGAATAAGAAATATTCGTCTATCTTCTTAATAATATTTGCCCCAGTAGTAGGGTCTTTCTCTTCTTCTACTTCTTTGACCTTTCTTAGTTTAGTAGGGTCAATATATCGTAATTCTTTAATACCAGCTTTAGGTGATTTGTCATCAATTATGATGTGATATGGTAATCTTCCGTCCACATACCATTTTCTAAATATATCATGTGCATATGAATTGAAGTTTAATAGTTTTAATACTGTTTCAAATTCATTCTTAATAGATTCTTTGATCTTATCAGAAATTTCTAATTGATCAAGAATTAAATTAACAGGTGCTTCATCATTATCACCTACAATAGATTCGTTAATAATATCTTCAATAGCGGCATCGCATTCTGGCTGAGACGCTATATCTCTATACTTAAAAATCAGATCGACTTCATTTTTAGCTTTATCACCATCTAAATCAAGATAAGCGCCAAAATGGCCACCAGCCTGAATAACACCAGAGCCGTCCTCATCCGTATTAGGAACAAATGAAGGCCTTACGGGTTCTCCATTACCTTTCCTTTTTATTTCAAAACCAAAAAAATCGGCCATATATATTTCCTCAAATAATATCAGGAGGGAATTTAATCCCTCCTTCTATTATATTTATACACCAAATTATGATGTAGTATCGGACTCCCAATACTGAACTTGTAGTTCAACTGTAAATTCTTCGATTGCATTTTCTGAATCATAAGAAAGTTCAATTGCACTTAGGTTCGTTGGGAAAGTTCCACGGATATCATACTTCTTAGTAACTTCTCCGGCTTTATTTAATTGTTCTACAATCATGTCAGCCTGATAGTCAGTAGGATTAGATAGTCCTGTGTTTTCATTGTGGTTGTTGATACCATTCATCCATCTCTCAAAGGAGCTACGAACTAGGAAATCAGCATCATTAATGATGGTAATTGACCATGGTTCGAATGTTCTATCACCAGCTATCTGTAATTGTCTACCACGAAACGGTATCATGATTGGACTAATTACTGAAGCAGGCATCTGAGCACCTTTACATAAGAAAGAAGTTAATTCAACATCACCTGCCGCATAACTTGGAAAGTTACAAGTAACTTTGAACATGTTAGCACGAGCGCCACCTCCAACTAATTTGGATTTAAAATCATCTACGCCTAAAATTGCCATTTTCTATTCTCCCTTATACGCCAGAGATTTCTGAGAAATCTACGCCGGTTCTTGTTGCCACAAAGTTAAGAGTAATGAAGTTAATAGACCTTGCGGGTTTGATATAAATATCAGCCACAAAACTATTAGCGTCAATAACTTGACCTGTGTTATTAGTAGTATCACACACAACTGAGAAGTCTGTTACACCCCTACGACCTTTTACGTCACGTAAGAATGGTTCAACTAAATTTCTGAACTGTGCACGAGTAAACTCGTCATTGAATTCAAACAGTTGAGCTTCTGCAGCAGTTGAGATTGCCTTTTCTAATACAATGAATAGTCTTCTAACATTGATTCTATCGAAAGCAGACGGTCTCTTAAGCAAAGTTTTATCACCAAATAGAACAGTACCTTGACCAGGTAATGAAACAATTGGATTACATCTTGCTTTATAAAGTAAGTCTCTATGTCCTTTCGAAGGATTCCAAGCCAACTTAGTAACACCTAAGATCTGGCCACGATTAACACCAGCTGGTGAGAACCATGCATCAGATACGCTATCTGTATTAGCACATAAACCAGCAATGTGGCCTGCTGCACCAATCCAACGATATACGTCATTGTATTTATCATACACATAAACCGCAGAAGAATCTGCAGATGCATATGAGGTAGAATTTAAACTTTCTACCCAAGTTTTTACAGTAGATTCCGGAGTTGTGCCTCTTGAAGCTACAACAGGTGGAGATACAAATGCCATACAATCTTTTCTACTTTCTACAAGTGTAATAAGACCTGCTGCAATATCTTTATCTGTAGCACCCGCTTCACCAACACCACTATTAGAACCAGGGAATGCAAATAATAAGTTCACATCTACTGTTTCTGAATCTAAGAACATTTGAAGACCTGTTACAACTTCTGCAGCTGTAGGGGTATTATCATCTGTTCCGGCAGTTAACGAGTTTTCGATTGGAGCAGTTACTGTAGTAAATGTAGATGTTGCAGAAATTGCATCACCTGCATCAGTTAAACCTGTTGGTGCAGCTAGCCATCTTACATACTGTGAACGTGCATTAATCACGTCAACATAATAGTTAGATGTACCGTCTATACCTTTAGCGTCAGAACCTTGTGATAAATAATCAAAAGTTTCTAATACTGTACCAGCTTTACCTGACCACGCTCCGTCTATATCAATAATGGCAATATGAAGTTCATCTGCCGCTGCAGTCTTACCTAAGTCTTTTGCATAATCCGAAGTTTCCGGAATAGATACAAATGAACTTGAATAAGCCCATGCATTCCAAGCAGTTGAATCTGCTGGACATACTGATATTTTAAGACTGTTACCTAAAGCTCCTGGGTATTTAGCTACCCAAGCTCCTTCGTTAACAGATCCTCTGTTTTCATAATCTGAATCATTTCCCACAAAGAGTCCGCCGCCTGCAGCAGTAGCATTATCATGCCCTGTTTTAGCTCGAACTACCTTGAGAACGCCACCATACTTCAAAAATGATGCCGCTGTGAGGAAATGTTTATAAGTATTGGAATCTGGTGTCCCGAATGTGCCTGCTAGTTCTTTCTCCGAAGTTACAGTTACAATCTCTTCTACCGGCCCCCAATTAAATGACCCACTCATTCCGCCAATAGATGTTGATACTGCGGGTACTACCCCTGTTGCATCAATTTCTTTGACCTGAACTCCTGGTGATACTTGAAATGCCATCGCTTTATCCTCTCATTGAGTTAGTTAATATGTTTTTCATTATACGAATCTTCACTACTATTATTTATAAATAACCAAATCCTAACGTAGTAACTTGTCAAATGCATCACCCTCAAACCACAAGTTGTCATCACCTGGCAGCTTTTCACCACTAGGTTTTTCTTCAATATCTGGTATGAAACCAAAAGGTAACATATCATCCTGTATAGCTTTTAATCGTTCTCGGTATAACATATCTTTCATATTAACATCAGCAAAACCTTCGAATATATCTGTAGTAACAAACCATGCAAACATAACTAAATTCATCATTAAATCGTCATGATTGGATCCTACAGCTTGATATGAATTACCTTTACTTACAAAAGTACTCATCTCTACGATAGTATTCGCGTCTTTTACCAATAATTTCTTTTGTTCAATTAAATCTTTTATAGTTGAACAACCAATACGTTTTACTCTTCGTGTCATTGTAGCACCAAGAGCATTGGCCTTAATAGATGATTCTACAAACATATTTTCATATTCTAAATCATAATATAAACCATTACATACTACACCACCTTGGTCATTACTTTCAATAATAACATATGCTTTATTATAGTAGTTTGCATATTTATATATAATGTCTGGTAATAACATAGGCGAGATATTATTATCTCTAAATGTACACACCTGCTCGAAAGGCCGCTTACTTACATCAATAACATTAAATGTAGAGTAATCTTGTCCACGACCCTTAGCAACATCCACTGTCATGACATAATCATGATTCTGTACAGGTAAATCGTATACCCAAATATTTTCTTTATACTCCATGGGTTCTACTGACTTTTGAGAAAGTAGATGATTGGCATCAATTAGAGTATTACCACGGCCATGAAATGTATTACCAAATTCTTGTTCAAACTGTAGTTCTGACGTATTAGAAATTGTCTGCCTGCGCCATTCATCATCACGACCTGGCACGTCCCACCAGTCGACACGAAAGGGTTTATATTCATTAGTCGACTGAGAAGCGCCTTCCCATATCTTATGATATACGTTACCAATACCATTAGCAGTAGAAGTAATGATTACCTTAGTGTCTTTACCAGAAGAAACAACTGGGTATGTGGATGTATAGAATTGTGCATCGTTTTCTACAAATGCAAACTCATCAAGAAATAGCAAGTTAATAGATAGACCACGAATAGATGAACCACTTGTAGCAGCTGCCATTATCTTAGAGTTATTAGAGAATTCGATAGAGCCTTTATTTAGAGCCTTACAACCGGGCTGTAGAAAGAATGGTAGATTCTCTAATGCCAAGGTCACTCTTGCTAACATTTCTCTTGCAGTTGCGCCCTTGTTAGCTAGAATAGCGATGTTCTTTTCTGGGTGGAAACATGCATACCATAGTAGATATACAACAGAAGAAATAGATTTACCTGACTGTCTACATGCTAAAACAATACTAAACCTAGTAGAATTAAAGTGATGAAACATCTTTTCTTGGTATGGATATAGGTCAAACGGCACTAGACCTTCGTCAAGTGATATAACTTTAATATATGTTCGAGCAAAGTACGCAGGATCCTTCATGCATGTAGCATATTCCAGTACTTCTGCTTTAGTGAATTGAGTTTCTACGCCGTCTCTTTTGACAGATGGATTGCCTAGATAGCCAAATTCGCTATTCTTTATCCTCTGCATAATAATCTATAACCTTGTCATTATCTGTTGCTAATAATCTTTGGAGATCGCTTGTAGAACCTACGAATACGTTGTTATTTGTAACCTGTGCTTGTTCTTCTTTCTCTTTATCTTCTTTATTCAATTCTTTCTTAGCTTTCTGCAAACTCATTAACTTATCTGTAGTATCACCAATATTTTTAATTGCTTGAGATAGTACCTCAAATGCACGTGGATGTTCGGACTCTCTTGCAAGTTCCGCTAATATATCTAGTGATTTAGTACCAGTAGCAATTAAGTCTCTATAGGTCTCGCGTGAGAATTCATAATCATCTTTTATATCTTTATCTAGCTTTAATGGTCTATCTTTTGAGATAGTAGGTAGATTCTTTGCCAGCGCGCTCGTTAGTTTATCTTTCTTTTCCATAATTATATCCATAACAATTAAGTAATTGTAGTTGTAACTGTATAGTTATCATCCTCATCTGCATTAGCTGGTGTAATAGTGAAGTTTATATCTTCTAAATTAAGAGTATTACCTGCATCGCTATTTAAATCAACCTCAATACCTCTAATAACACCTTGGTTACCAGTCGGCCCAAAGAATTTCATTTTCATTGTAAAGTCTAATTGATATATAAGAGCTCTTCTTGTAAGAAAGTCACCTTCATAATCATCAGATATAGTAACACCAGTTAATATGATAGGTACGTCTTGTTTATATTCAAAACCACTGACAGGTGTAATACTTACACTATATTCTGGTTGAAAGTATGGTAGTATTTGTTCCACTACTTGTAAACCATCGTCTTGATTTTTAGTCATAACAAATAATGACATATTAATATTATATGCCACTTGATGTTTTATTGTTTTCTTCTTAGTAACATCTGATGCATGTGACTCTGTAATAGTATTTCTTTTACCAAGTTTTTGAGTAGAATCAAGTTCTAGTGATGTAATTTCAAATGCCATTCTTGGAAGTTTCATAGCCATAGATGCATCTGCACCTGAGGACTGATCCAACCTGGCCAAAAACTTTTGTTTAGGTCCGTAAGATAGTGGCACTTTAACCTGACTTAAAACAGATCCATCAGCTTTAGTTCTAATAACATTAATATTATTAAAGATAGTACCAAAGACTGCTACTGCTTTTCTCATGGTTGAATGATAGAAATGATTGCCGAACATTAGTATGTCTCCGATGGGTCGCCGAATGGATTACTTTCGGTAAAGTCTAAGAATCCATCAGCCTCAATTTCAAAAGCATAATTCTGTGATTGGCCATCTAGTGAGAATGAACCGATCTCTTCTACACCAAATAAATTTGTAATAAAGCAAGTATTAGTACTTTCTGAACCAACCAAGCCAAGAGTATCTGATACTGCAAATTCTCTCATTTCGCCTGAGGATCCAGTTACTCCAACATTAATAATAGTAATATCTGCAGCAGTTGTAGAAAGTATGTCTACTGTAGATACTTCACCAGATACTATTATTGCATCACTTACACCTTCAACTGCAGCAACTAAAGTCTGCGATACTGTTTCACCTTTAATGAAATGTGCATTACCAGTAACACTAACAGTAAGTTTAGTTTGATATGCATTGGATGCGGCCAAGTTATCTATAATATCAATGTCAGTATCAAACTTCTCATCGCTATACTCAAAGAGTGAGCAAGTTAATTTGTAAACTGGTAGATTTGATAATTGATAGAATGGTTGTTCGTGTTCTACAAATGTAATTTCAAAGAATGAATTAGATAAAGGTAAGAATATAATATCACCTTCTTGTGGTCTAACCGTACCCAAAGTATTATTATATAAACCTACTAATCTTTCCCAAGACCTTTTAGATATAATAAAGTTAGCTTCATCTCTAATTTCCAAGCCAAACTTCTGGTATAAATCACCTGCACCTTCAAATCCGTCTTGATTCTCAATGTATGCTTCAATCAGATATGCATCATCAAACTTAGATGATGGATCTTCACCCAAAATATTATCTCTTTCAACTAGTGTTCTAGGGATATAGTAAACATCTTGGCCAAAGATTTTAAGAGACTCCATAACTAAGTCTTCATAAAGACTTTGTTCGGACCTTACTGCCTGACTGAAATATACATTTCTTGGCATAATATTATCCTATATAGAAATCGACAGGTTGTTCCCAATTTAATCGGACTTCCTCATTCAATTTCTCAATCTCTTGTAAGGCATCTTCATAGATTTGTCGACCATTAAACTGTACACCGCCTGGCATTGTCATACCTTCAAACTTTAATAAGTTCTGGCCCCACTGCTGTTTAATAAGGGATGTTGTGTATTTCTTTAAGAAGTAATCGTTCCATACGTCAGTATAAGTTGCCGGGTCTATGATTCTATAACACTCAACAACTATATATTGGTCTACTGCTACTTCTTTGTCCCAATCCATATCGATTCTTAATTGATTCTTATGTCTATCAAAAGATATATGTTTATCATCTGGATCTAGTATACCATCAAGCAATGATAACCACTGTTGGGTCATTGTATAGTCTACCAGTGAACCTAAGAATCCAAGATTATATACGTCATTTAAATGAATCTGATATTTAACATCAAAAAGACTATTAGTTGATGTAGTATCTCTAATGGGCATTACACGAATAACATCGGTTACCATATCAGTAATAGGAATCCAACCGTTAGTTACATCAGTAGATGTTACTTGGTGTTTTAGATATACTTTCTCAATAGCATCTGCATGATAGTGCTGATAGAATTGTAGAGCTTCATCTACTCTATCTTCGACTTGATCATCGTCAACATTGATTTCCACAACAGGAGCGCCAAGGCTTCTGAGGCAGTAATCTATGAATGTTTGTCTTGAATTTGGTTTGGCCATATTACTATTTATACCTTATGGTTTTGGGTATGCATCTTTTATCGCTTGAATATCAGCCTTCCATGCATCGACGCCGTTGTGAAATATATTATCTAGTTGTTCTTCCATAGGAGGATATGCTTGTATTCTATTTTCAATATAAGAATCATCTGGCATTTCGGGAATCTCTATCGCACTACCCTTTGTAGCTACACCATCAACATGAGTATATTCGTAAGAATAATCCCAGGTTTCACCTTCAGGCAAAACACCTTCTACATAATCATCCCCTTGCATATTGGCTGGCCTTTGAGAGCCGCTATATATCCAACTGTTATCGCTTACTTTAAATAAATGTATCATATGTTATTCCTATAATGCCTTAAATATGACGGTTATGAATCCATGGCCACCACCAACATATGTGCCTGCTGTTTTTCTCACTCTTAAAATTCCTGAACTTGGCTTAGTAAATTGCCAGGCGCCACCACCCGCAGATGATTGGTCCCCTACATTGATCATTGTGTTCACACTAGTTGTTCTGGCTGACATAAATGCTATCTTGTGAGCACCATAAGTTGTGTTGTAGTAATGGTTATAACCTGCTATGACAAAGAAACTGTTTCCAGAGCCTCCTTCACTACCTACATCAATATCAAAATCATATTGCGTTCCATTATTTAAAGCAAAACTTTCAGAGTAGAATGCAGTACCATTAATATGTACATATTGGTCTCTAGGGTTATTAGTCTGTAAATATAATCCACCATTCGTAGATTTGTTTGTTACATAAGCGGCAATTCCATCAACCTTCATTTCCATTGCGCCAGAAGACGAGGTGTCTGCAAGTCTTACAATGGGTGTTCCATGATTAACGCTAAATGTACCTGCCGTCTCGTCCCAATGTAATCTGACAACAGCCCGCCTATAGAGTTTCCAATCTTGGTCTACATTGTCCCAGAGAGTATTACCTTCTATTCCTCTGGCATACCAAGCAGTTGCAGAACTATCGTAATATGTCTGTCTTGTGCCTGTGGCATGATTAGCAGTATCAGGTGCGCCAATATTAGTTTCTCCATGGTCTATGATTGGAGCAGATAAAGTACCGACTATAGTTACTCCATTACCATCCCACTTTAACTTACCATACCCTGCTTGCATTAACCAACCAGTTTGAGATGTTGCAGCATTAACTACAGCTCCTCCGGTATATACACCTAAATGATTTTCTGCATAAGTACCAGAGACTGTAGGTTGATAACTTCCAGCTTGTAATTTCTGATTCTGTTGAAGAATCATATCACTAGTATTTAAAGTAAGCCAGTGAGTTGACCCTCCACTATATCCTCGTACATTAAAATGTTGTCTTGCATACACTGTAACAAAATCATTATCTGCTCCTACAGTATTCCATAAACCTTCAGAGATACCGATAGGATTACTATTACTCCAATCTCCTAAACCTATTTGGCCTCCACCACTAGCGGATCTTGATTCAAATAAACCTGAACTGACTTTCGTATATCCGGAAAGAGTTGTTTCACCGTCAGCAGCAATGTTTATTCTAGGAGCACCCGCGGTTTCAAGAGCAATACTACTTGTATTTACTCGTATTCGAGCAGCTCCAGTATTATCTGCTTGATACATAGCTCCGGATGTACCGCCCATAAAGTACACGTAATTATTAGTATGATTATTAATACTAGCATTATTTTGAGTTCCTGCACCTTTTGTCATAAACCTAAGATGCCCGTTGGAGTCTAATCTCATATGTTCTGTTGCTGAAGTCCAGAATTGTATATTCTTTGCATTGTGATGATATAGTAAAGCATCACCTGAAGTATCTCCTAATAAACCTACGTGGAAACCTCCCGTAACTCCGCTGCCGGGAGCGCTAGTATTTCTAAAAATTATCTGGCCGTTAGCATTACTAGTAGATTCTATTTGAACTTGAGCTGCAGAACCAGAACCTTTAATATGTAATTTATAGTCCGGTGAAGTTTCTCCGATACCAACGTTGCCGGCAGTTGCGATATGAATTCGTTCTACACCGCTAGTTAAAAATTCTAGTGGGGAATGTCCACCGCTTGCATTATAGGTTGAATCTATTTGAGCTGTTGTTCCATCATGTCCCATTCTAAGCCATCTATCATTAGCACTTGCCTCAAGGACTATACCATAAGCATCTGCATTAGATTGTTTAGCGTTAAATTTACCTGCGTAATTAACGCCTACATTAAACTCTGTGCCAGTAAGCACTCCAGTCAGAGTGCCACCAGCAAGTGGCAACTTGGTAGCCAATGCTGTGGTAAGAGTAGTGTGGTAATCATCATCATCGTTGATTGCTGCAGCCAATTCATTAAGAGTATCTAATGTGCCTGGAGCTCCTCCGATAAGGGTAGTTAATTCTTGTTGTACGAAAGCAGTAGATGCCGCTGCTGTAGTATTAGTACTACCTGCCGCAGTAGCAACCGTAACTGTTTTTCCAGTCAAGTCCATTGATGTATGTAACTTTGCATGAGTTATATTAGCATCAAGAATCTTTGCTGTAGTTACTGCGTCATTATCCAATGCAGCAGCAGTAATTGCGCCGGATTGTATTAAATTGCCTGGTATCTTTGTTAGTGCCATAGTACTATTTATATCCTATTATTAACTAATGCTATTATTTATTCGGGCTTTACAGGCCATGTAATATTGTCAACATCAGCTTGATCTGTTATATCTCTCAATGCTTGACGATAGGTTGCCCATGCTTCTGGTATAGTAGACGTGTCTTGTAGTGCGCGCCAGTCTGTCTCTGCAATAAGTTTATCTCTTTTTGCTCTTTCTTCTGCCCATCTTTGATTGTCGTATGCGGCTGCCATTCTGTCTGCTGGTGTTTCAAAAAGTTCTATCAGTTCGCGAACACTACAGTGGACAACGTACCCTGCATTTCCAGTCTCTACACCTGGGTTTGTAATTTCATATTCTAAGTTGTCTGTGTAAGCCATATTATTATCCCATTGCCGTCAAATTGTTGCCGTATGTGTATCCGTTTCCTAAACCGTCATCACCTAGAATACCGCTCATGGTGGCTACGTCGGTCCGAGACACGGGCCATTGACGGAATTGATCATTGCCGCTATATGAAAAAACCGATCCTCCTGCTGTAACTTGAGTAGGCATCGCAGGGTAGGTTGCATGTACGTGGTATGTGAACCCACCACGAAGCATAACATAAAAGGGGCCTGATCCTCTGTCGGTCGAGGAAGTCAATTGCATTCCATGAGCTGCGATAGTGGTATGATATGTTTGCCTCACTCTCGTTACTTGACCTTCATACATATCTGACCAAGCAGAGTCTCCAACAATATAAGAGGCATATAACCCTCCTTGGTGAGAACTGCTTCCAGTCCATCCAATATCTACACTGTTTGCAGTTTCAAATTGATGGGCTCCAGACTGACTATATCCTCTTGCAATTATTAGATTCGGTTGAGAACTAGCTCTTCTTACAGCTCCCGACCGAAAAGAAACTGGATAGTATCTATTACCTCCATCTGAATCGTAGTTGCCGGTACCTGGATCAGTTCTTGGTAGAACCGTGATGTAATAATGGAATGGCATTTCCAAAGTAGGCGTTCCGGTGACATCGCCACTTCTATGATAGTGTGCTCCCATGCTCGCACTGCGCTGATAATCGGTAAAAGACTTTGTCCAGTTGGTAGCGTTTATTCCACCCCCGAAAGTAATATCTGCATCATTGCTGTCTTGCGTAAACCTAATTGCCATTATTGTATCTCCTCTAAAGCAAACTTGTACTTTTTGCCATTTTTATTGTTAATGATATATAGATGTTCTTCGCCTTCTTGTATTGTCCAATTTCCTGTAGTACCATCAACTTCGTTTCCTGTAGTACCATCATCGTTTGTTCTAGTTTCGTTGTTTAAGTTTAAGTCACCTATATAAAGGTCTCTCCAAACATGAGAGTTCGATCCTAAGTCGTAAGAGTCGGTAGAATTCGGAGTAATATTGCCAGTAACTACCGTCGCAGCCTGTATAGCAACAACACTATAGTGTTCACCTAACTGCAAGTTAGTGCCCGCACTATTGCCTTCTAGCGCTCTTTTACCTGCAAAGTAAATTCTATTATTACTGCCTGATGTAAAGTTAAGGCCAGTACCGGTTCCTACAAGCTGTAAAGCTTCATCATTAGTAGATTCAATTCTTAATCCTGTTCCAGTGGCTTTAATTGTAGTTTCACCCGTATGCCCTAAATGTCTAAATGAGTCAACTGAATTAGAGCGTGTTACAAGAATATTTGCACTATCATTTGAATCATCATAAACACCGAACCAAGAATTTGAAGAACCTCCCATTACTTTTAAATTATAAGCATTGTTTACATTAGCTAATGTAGTAAGACCAGAACTATTAATATGAATTGCATTATTATGAATAAACAGATTGTTTCCAAGATCCATTCTTAGAGTAGTTCTATACCCGGCTCCAGCATTTATTTTTACACCTGAATCTCTATTATTTGTAGAACCATCAATATGCAAGTATGGATCTGCACTATCTCCGTCAATTGTAATACTTGCTCCGGCGGTAAAGTTGCGGCTAGAGTCTATTACTGCTAAACCACCAACATAGTACGCGCCGTCTGATCGAATGTTACCGTTTACATATAGCTTTTGTGGGTGAGAGCTGGTGGAGCCAATAGAAACATTACGACTGCTATTGGATATAGAAACAGCATATTGACCTCCTGCTTGTAAACGCGTATCAGTACCAGACTCTCCTCCAAAAATCATAAAACCGGTATTATACATGGAGAGACCTTTAGTAACTCCGTTATACTGAAACGTAATACCTCCGTAGTTATTAGCAGTTGGATTTAATGTTAATACTGATGAATTCGTTGAGGAAAAAGTTGCCGTACCTACATTTGTAATATTTTTGTTAGAATCAAGTATTGTAGTATTACCTACTTGAAGTGTTCCATTTTTGTGGATCCTGAAATTATTTCCGGCGTTATAGGTTTCTCCAATATAATAATAACTAAACGCGTCATCACCACCTAAAAATCCAAAACCTCCATGATTAGTGTTAGAAGAACCTATAGCATGTAAACCAAAGGCCCAACCACCAGTCTCGCCCTTCATTGTTATAGCACCACCATTTATAACAACAGGTCTATTTCCTGCTGTGAAAGTAGCAGAAGAATTAAAGGTAGAACCAGCATCAAATTGCGTAAGTCCACTAAATACAGTATTTGCTCCTCTTACATAATTAGCGTATCCGCTACCAGTATTATAACCAAGGTGGGTTCTATTATCCCCTTGTCCAGAAGCATAGGCACCCGTTGAAAATATAGAAGAGCCGCTTCCAGCAGTACTAGCGGTCATGGCCATAGTACCGTTTGAGAATATTCTTACATCATGTTCAATTGTTCCTGCATTATTTGTACTACTTACCCCGAGTGCAAGAGTTGCATTATTTTGTGTATTTAAATGAACAATACTTGTATTATTATTTCGTATTGAAAAGAGGTTAGTAGCATTTTTTGCAAGTGAAAAAATAAAATCTCCATTAACAGTACCTCTAAAAATATTACTTTCTGTTGATGATGCAGAACCTACATCTATTAAATATGCAGGCCCTGTATTTGAGATACCAACTTTACCATCAGGAGCTATATACAATGCATTTGTATTAGTACCTGAAGAACTTTTGGGTCTGAAGTTAAACCCTGTATCATTTGTTTGAGCCTGGAACCAAAGTTGTGCGGCACCAACACCTACATCAGAAATGGTTAAATCGAATGTACCTGCTCCAGTTCTCCCGAATTCTGCTACACGAGAACCTGCAACTTCAACGTGTGTAGGTTTATTAAAGTCCCACTCATCGTTTGTGCCATCATATGTAATAGTAGCACTTGCACCGTCTACAGTAATACCTGCTCCGTTTGCTGCAGCTGCATTAGCTGCTCCTGATGCTAACGTGAGATTTAAATCATCTACTGTCATTGTAGTACTATTAATTGTTGTAGTAGTACCATCAACTTGTAGATTACCTGCAATTACAACAGTACCCGTATTATCACCTACACCTGCAGGATCAATAACCATCGAGGCTGGCCCTGCAATATATCCTGTAGTTGTAATATTACCGTAAGATCGGTCACCAGAAATATATGTACCTACACGAGCATCGGTATAATATAAATTACTACCTTCTGATAAATCACCAGTATCTGCAGCTGCAAGTTTACTATCCCATCTAGCAGTAGTATAGTATAAGTTACTACCCTCAGATAAATCACCTGTATCTCTAGCAGTTAATGCACTTGCAGGTAATGAAAATGAAGTATGTAATTTAGCATCAGTAATACTATTAGCACTATAATGTGCAGTAGTAATAAAAGCATTAGGTAGTTTACCTGTCTGTAACTGACCAGAACCATCAATAAGTTCCGCAAGTCTTCTGTTTATTGTTTTAGCCATAGTACTATTTATATCCTTTTATGACGTAATTATTATTAATTACCAAACTCATCTCTAACTATGGACATATCGCTTGTGTCTGTCTTAGGTGAGTCTGCTTTTACTCTATCGATCGTTTCTTTCCAA
>OCVR010002059.1_pt1 | contig 15531 bp, 8 predicted proteins | sample 1539091 | NCBI WGS metagenome assembly OCVR01 (sample SAMEA3355530, study PRJEB22509) | marine metagenome | biome: marine; feature: coastal ocean; material: water | place: USA | collected 2010-08-07 | depth 16 m | reverse complement strand
ATGTAGACAATTTAGTAATACCTAAAATATTATTTTTATACTTTAAACAATAGGGAATACCAATTATCGTTCTAACCATATATTAAAACCAAAGTAGACAATTAGGGCTAGAACAAGAATTTCTGTTATTTAAAACTAAAAAATATCACCTTTACAGGCTAACAATTTCCAGTCGCTTAATGTTATAAATACATGTTGTTGCCCAAACTATTACATATGACTAGTTCACGTTCTATTCTACTTATTTTCATTTCGATTGCCTCAGTCGCACTTTTTGGGCAATCTAAGCAAATAGTCAAAAATTTCTCTTGGTCGCAAGAAGATATCCAAATTGACCCAGTATCCGATGAACTAATGAGGATTTATACGGTAAACGATGGACACCTCTCTAGACAACATCCAGAATTACCACTATACTCAGATCAAATAAAGCTAGGAGCCAATTACGAAATATCCATTCAAGCGACAATAACTAAGAGTAGTCCAATAACCATCAATACTCAAGCTGCCAAAGATCATATACAGGATGAACTTAATGTATGGAATACAGTAGAAAAGAATCGCAATGATTACTTTCTCGTATATGGCTTCATTCCAGTAATTCGCTCTAATTCAGGCTATATCAAAGTGGAAGAAGTGCGATTAACTATAGATTATGGTGCTCCTCTAGTTGAGAAAAGAGATGGACCAACCTTCGCTGATAACTCGATTTTATCAAGTGGAGCTATTCATAAAGTATCTTTCACTGAATCTGGTGTGTACAAGTTGGATTATAACTACCTAAAAGATCTTGGCATTGACATTGACAATATAAATCCAAAAAATTTAGCGGTATACACAAGTCATGGTAAAGCTTTAGCTGAGAATATTATTGAAGAAAGATTTGATGACTTAATAGAGTCTCCAATATTGATCAAAGGAGAGGAAGACAATGTATTCAATTCTGGTGACTACATCCTCTTTTATGCCAAAGGAGATGAAAGTTGGAACACTTCGAATAATACATACAATCACGAAAAGAACATTTACTCCGATATCAACTATGCTTTTATCAAGGTAAAAGAAAGTCAAGGTAAGAGATTAGGAACAAGTAGTAGTCTTTCTACAACCGCCTATACTTCGTCAATATACAATAGCCTTCAAAGGTATGAGGAAGATAAAGTAAACTTATTGGCAGCTTTTACTGCCACTCAAGGCACCGGTCAGCTTTGGTTTGGAGATAGATATAACACGGTAAAAGAATATGACTATACTGACAAATTTAATCTCACTGGTTATGTCCTTGGTGAAGAGATAGAAATAAAATTAGGCTTTGCTGGCAGAAATGATGAAAATACTTCTAGAGTTTTCCTTGATCTCGATGGCAATACATTAGATAAGTCTCTAGCAAGAATAAATGACAGTGGAAGTATTAGTACCAATAGGTATGCTAATTATGCTTTAATGAATACGACTACGACGATCAACAACCCAAATGGGAAGATCGTCGTGAGATATCCCTTTCAAGGAAATGATGTTTCAGAAGGTTGGTTGGATTACCTTCAATTCATCATACCAAAAACTCTTAACTTTAGTGGCGATCCTATCCTCATCTCGAATCAAGAAAGTGTAAACTATAACAATACAGCACTTATTCTCACAGGCTCCCCTGACCATATATGGGATGTCACTAGTCTTGACGATATTAAAAACGCCTTTTTAGATAATGGTCAGATCAAGTACAACTCTCAAGATGAGCTAAGACTGTTCTACGCATTCAATGAAGCTAACGCAATGACACCTACTAAAGTAGGTGTTGTAGAAAATCAAAATTTACATTCCATTGATGATGTAGAACTTATAGTAATATATCACCCAACATTTGAAAATGATATAGAAAGATATGTAGAGCATAGATCTAGCTTTGGAAACCTGAATGTGAAAGCTATAAACATCAACCATGTATACAATGAATTTTCGGGTGGAAAGGTAGACCCTTCAGCGATCAGAGACTTGGCTAAAATGGTTTACGATAGAACTGATAACTTCAAATATCTTCTTCTAGTTGGTGATGGATCTTTTGATTATAAGCAATTGACTCCAGACATCCCAAATCATAATTTCATTCCTGCTTATGAGACCAAAGAGTCTTTGGATCCAATAGATGGATTTCCTACTGATGATTTCTATGCACTACTAGACATCAATGAAGGGACTAACCTTAAAGGACAGCTGGATATAGCAGTTGGTAGATTTCCAGTGAAAACTGCAGAAGAATTCACTGGTCTTGTAGACAAATTGATACATTATGACACCCACCCTGATACACAAGGTGACTGGAAATTAAAATTGGGATTTGCGGCAGACGATGAAGACTCTGGAAGACACCTAACAGATACAGAAGACATAGCCAATCAGACTAAACTTCGATACCCAGATTTCAACCAACAGAAAATTTACTTTGATGCTTTTCTCCAAGAGTCTACTCCTGGTGGAGCTCGATTTCCAGATGCGACTAAAGAACTAAACAACGCAGTATTTAAGGGCTTATTGGTTTTAAACTATCTCGGACATGGTGGTCCTAAGGGGTGGGCACAAGAAAGAGTACTCCAAGTTTCTGATATTCAGAGCTGGAACAACTATGATAATATACCACTACTTATTACTGCTACGTGTACATTCGCAGGATATGACGAACCTAGTGTTGAAAGTGCTGGTGAAGTAAGTCTTCTTAATGAAAGAGGTGGTGCAATTGGTCTTTTCTCTACTACTAGAGCTGTTTTCGCTAGTGACAATAAAAGGTTGGTAAGTTCAGTATACGATACTATGTTCACAACTCAAGGTGGTCAACTACAAACTCTAGGTGAGATCTTGATGAGAGGTAAAAATAAAAACGTCCAAGATACTCAGAAGATAAATGCTCGTAAGTTCTCATTGTTAGGTGATCCATCTATGAGATTATCCGTACCGCTGCTCAACGTAGAAACCTCTAAAGTAAATGGAATATCAGTAAGTGAATTTTCAGATACTCTCAAAGCCTTAGAACAAGTGACTATCGAAGGTATAATCACTGACCAAAACAATCAATTTGTAAGTGACTATAATGGAATAGTCTACCCTACCATATTTGATAAGGAATCAACTCTAAGAACCTTAGCTAATGACTCTAACAGTGGAGAGAAATCCTTTAATGTCATTAAAAACATACTTTTCAAAGGAGCCGCAACCGTAACTAATGGAATGTTCTCTTTCACTTTTGTAGTCCCTAAAGATATCAACTATGCATATGGCCCTGGTCGCATCAGTTACTATGCTACTAATCCAGATCGTGTAGATGCTAAAGGAAGTAGCGATGAATTCATAATAGGCGGTACCAGTAATAATATTATACAAGACAATCAAGGACCAGAAATTCAAATATTCATGAATGACGAGAGTTTTGTCTATGGAGGCATTACTAACACTGATCCTGTACTTCTCATAAAGCTAGAAGATGAAAACGGAATAAACGTTGCTGGTACAAGCATTGGTCATGATCTTAGCGGTACTCTAGATGAAGACAATCAAGGAACATTCATTATGAATGATTTTTACGAAGCTACTGTAGATAATTTCCGTGAAGGATCTGCCCGATACCCAATATCAGGGCTTGAGTCAGGTAGACACAGCATTGCTGTCAAAGCTTGGGATGTTCTTAACAATAGCTCGGAAGCTCGATCAGAATTTGTAGTCATAAAAGATGGAGACAATGTGTTAGAGCATGTGCTCAACTACCCTAATCCATTTACAACGAGTACAAACTTCCAATTTGAGCATGATCTTACAAGTACAGAGTTAGACATATTGATAACTATATACACTATATCGGGTAAAGTGATAAAGACTATAGAAGCTACAAAGTATGCCACTGGATTCCGTATTGACGATATTCACTGGGATGGGACGGATGATTTTGGGTCAGATATTGGAAAAGGAGTGTATCTCTACAAAATAAAAGCTCGATCAGATGAGTTTAATCTACTCAGAGAAAGTGAATTCGAAAAGTTGGTTATCCTAAAATAGCCCGCGAGATTAATGAAATTCTCTGCTTTTGATAAGATTTACAATTAACTTAAAGAATAAGATACGGAATAATACTAAAGTGCTCATCAACTATTACGTAAACAATAGGTACTATATCATGTGAGTTAGTATTTATCCAAATACTATTTTATTTTTGCAATTGCTTACTTAAAGACATTTTAGCACGAAGATTGCTTATAGCCTCAAGTAACAAATGAACATTTCATAAAAAGTAATAATGAAAAAATTAATTTTTAGCTGTGCAGTAGTAGTTGCACTTTTTAGCAATCCCCAGTTCATGTATGGTCAGTTTGGCTTTAATTCTGACGTAGGGTGTATAACTAACATTGGTGAGTCGGACTGTATTTCAAATGCTGTGATATCTGCTATGCCTTTCCTAAGAATCGCTCCAGATGCAAGAGGTGGATCTATGGGGGACCTAGGTATCGCACTATCTCCTAACTCTAATGCAATGCACTACAATGCGAGTAATTTAGTGTGGACTGAAGAAGAAACAGCGATTTCTGTAACCTATACACCATGGTTAAGAGAGCTTAATCTGAACGATATCTATCTAGCTTATCTAACAGGATACAAGAAAATAGATGGATTACAAACTGTAGGATTTGGACTTAGATTTTTCTCTCTAGGTGAGATTAGCTTTACTGATAACGACGGGGTAAGTACTGGATCCGGAAAGCCAAGAGAATTTGAACTATCAGGAGCATATGCACGTAAACTAAGTGATAAACTCTCTGCTGGACTTACAGCTAAGTATGTGTACTCCAACTTAGCAAGTGGCCAGATGGCAGGTGGACTAGATATTAGCTCAGCAAATGCCTTTGCAGCTGATTTTTCGCTTACATACAGATCTAAAGGTAAGACTGGAGGGTATAAGAGTGAATTCGCAATGGGGCTGGCACTAACAAATATTGGATCTAAAGTAAGTTACACGAATCAAGCTGTAAAGGATTTCCTTCCCGCTAATTTCGGTCTTGGATCTGCTCTTAAGCTAGAGTTAGATGAATTCAATACTGTAGAGTTTGGATTAGATATCAATAAACTAATGGTACCTACGCCTGTGGCAAGTTTACTTTCTGATGGCACAAACAATCCTGTTTATGATAATGAAAATGGTAATGGAACAGGAGATGGCATAGCTGATTTTAGACAAAAATCTCTTTTCTCTGGTGTCTTTGGATCATTCAGTGATGCGCAAGGTGGATTTAGTGAAGAGTTAAAAGAGTTTTCTTATTCCCTAGGTGGTGAGTACTGGTATGATAAGCAATTTGCAGTGAGAGCAGGTTACTATTACGAAAACGCAATCAAAGGAGATAGACAATTCCTTACACTTGGAATAGGCCTTAAGTATAATGTATTTGGTATAGATCTATCTTACCTTGTTCCTACTAGCAACCAAAGAAATCCTCTTGACAATACATTGAGATTTGGACTGATCTTCGACTTCGCTTCCTATCAGACGCAAAATGCTGTAGATGAGTAATCGTAAATAGTTGAAGTAATAATTTTCTGATTAAATTAAAAAGAGGGACCATCACGATGTGATGGCCCCTCTTTAATTTTACTCGTTGAGCAACGAGACTAAAATTTAAGAATACATCTATAAGCCGGATTCTGTCATCATTTCTGATGCTCTATCATTTATCTATGCTGCCTACCCCTTATGACTTGGTATTCTTGAGCGAGCAGCTCTCGTCGACCTAGGCCGAATCATAATATACATGGCATTACAACCCATAAGGTTTATCCACGCTAACAGTTACCCATTAACATCGTGAGCTCTTACCTCACATTTTCACCCTTATCTCCTGACAAGCAAGAGACGGTTATTTTCTGCGACACTTTCTATCCCCACTGTACAGTAGGGTCCGTTTATTACACGGTACGGTGCTCTACGTTGTCCGGACTTTCCTCAACCATCGATCAAACGAGGGTCGCGATAGAGCGATGCAGTGCAAAGGTAACATCTTTGAATATCTACTATGGCTTATTCTAGCAAAAATAAATACAACCCTTAAAGTTCAAAAAAAATGCAACATATTGGAATTTATAATAATATATAAAATACCTATCTTGTGGGCTTAATAACTAAAAAGCCACAGTGATAAACTTAGGCAAACACTATCTTCTAATATTGAGTATGTTGGGAATAATTCTCAGCATATGGTCTTACCAGCTAGCCAATGCTGATGGTACAGCCCGCGATATCACTATGATAAAGTCTCAATTGTTGTCCGAGCTAAGGAAAATAGAAAAGACTCTCTCCAACTACCCTACTCTATCAGATGAAGAAGTGCGATTGCTAGAAAAAAGTAATTGGTACATCAATATTTTTAAAAGTGACTCACTAGTCTACTGGAACCAAATAGATAGATCAGAATTAACCTCTGTATCAAACGGCTTCAAGGGCATCTCCAAAGAAATCAATGAGGAGTATACATTACGATTGTCACCCAATATTTATGACATCGATAAGAAAGTAAAGTTTAATATACTTTCCGTCCTCAACCTCGACAATAGACTTAGGCTACCAAATACCATGTCAATTGACAATGTTGATTCTATTGACTATTTAGAGTCGACAAATACAAGATTTAATAGATATGTAGGATTTCTTAGGTATTTGCTTTTTCTACTATCATTTATAGGTGCCTTACATTTGATTTATCTTTACTGCCGAGATATAAATGGCCCATTAAGATCATTAGTAGTACACGGATCAATTAGCTTTAGTTTGCTTATGATCATGCAGCTGATAGATCTTCAGAGGTTTTTTCATCCTTTAATAGTATTCCAAAATATTCATAACTCTTCATTTTGGGTAAGTTCATTAGCGGAATTAATTTTGCTCAATATTGTACTCGGCTATCTGGTCAAACACCTTAGCCTGAAAGTGAAAGGCATCACCCTCGCCCATAAATACAATCCATTAAGCTTTCTATTAGCATCTGGAGTACTCAGTAGTGGACTCTTCTATCTTTGTCATATTGCTTCTGGTATTATACGTCATCCTAACATACATCTAGATATAGATAACATATTACTTTTTGACAAATATAGCTTTATAGTAATCGTATTACTCTTAGTATATAAATTACTAGTATTCACCGCTACGTGTAGTATTGTATATATGGCTAGTAAGGGAAACAAGAGTAATAAAGTTATTTATTATTGTTTAGGAGTTTTATTCTCAACAGCTGTCTATTACTTTCTAGGAATACATTTACCATTTTGGATTTTACTGACATACCTTATTGTCTATCTACTAATGTTAGACTTATTCGTTGAGCATAGATCTAATAGTATCATATGGCTAATCTGGTGGATGGTCATATTTGCATCTCTTATGGCTGGTGTAGTTTTTTATAATAGTCTACAGGAAGATATTCAAGAGAGAAAGCAATATGTACAAAATCTATATCAGAGTGCAGACACATCAGATATTTATATAATCTCTAGTCTAAACGAGGATATTATGTCTTCTGCAGTATTTAGTACAATGAGTCAATTGCGCCAAGGAAACTTTCAAAGGGAAGATCTGGATGAATTTATAAGACAGAGTATTCCTTTTGAGGAAAAGTTAGACAACAAAAAAATGCAAATTGAGTGTTATGACTCCAATCAAAATAGCCTACTCAATACCTATGGAATTCCTCATGATCAGATGAAATCGCAATTGGATAGAAGTATAGCGATCAATCAATATGTAAAGTACAATCCCTACAAACAGACCTACTACCTAGAATATCTTGTCAATAATGACTTCCATGAAAATGCACCCTTTCAATTTGTAATTATACTAAACCCGGCAAAGGATCAGCTAATTAAAGGACACGATAAACATAATTACTATGTAACTCAAAACGATGAAATCATCCTCAAGGAAGATCGAAATATGCAAGAGTTACAATTGATTGAAATAGCTTCCATCAAATCTGATACAATAATGAACGGTTATTCGTTTGTCACTAGTAAGGCTACAAAAGATATTCGTATTATAAATTACAAGAGGATATCTTCATTAATAAAACCCATCTCATTATTCTCCTACATTTTTTCCATACTAGGAGTGATAATCATCTTCATTAGTATGATCAATAGTAGATGGAATTTCCTCAGTGCCCCATTAGACATACAACTTTATGCAAAAGATTCTTTGCGTACTAAGATCCAGCTTGTTATAATAGTATTAGTAGTATTCTCATTTTTGATTATTGGATTAATGACAGGTTATTACTTCAATAATTTGCTAAAAAATAATGAATCAAAATCATATCGCGAACAGATTATTAGCATTAATAATTCAATACAATCATATGTCAATAACGCAATAGATGAAGAAAGCAAAATCTTGGTATTGAGTAAGTCTCTAAACAAAATTACTGATATACATGGACAAGAAATATCGCTGTACTCCCGAGCTGGAAAACTTATAAGTTTTACTGAGATACATGAAGATATGCTCAGGCTGCCTGCAGGATATTCTGAAATAAAATTACAGACAAGAGATATAGAGTTTAAAGGTGTACCTAAAACGATCGTGCCGTTAAGCATTGCATCACAACCACCATATGCATATTTCACGATTACATTTCCAAAAAGTCCAAGAAGCTATAGTAGTATATTGGATTTTATAAGTACAATTCTCAATGTATATGTATTCTTATTCTTGATAGCAGGAGCCATAGCACTGGCTATTGCCAATAGTATAACACGACCGCTATCGATCATAGCCGGTAAACTCAAAGAGTTTAAATTAGGCGCTAGTAACGAGCCATTAATCTATGAAGACAATGATGAAATCGGTCAACTCATCAATGAATACAACAATCTAATCGTACAGGTCCAAGATAGTGCAGATATTATAGCGAAGACTGAGAGAGATATGGCCTGGAGAGAGATGGCTAAACAAGTCGCTCATGAGATCAAGAATCCATTGACACCTATGAAATTGAGTATCCAGTATCTAGATAAAATGGTAAAAACAAATCCAGATCGTGCTAAAGACCTTACGGAGAAAGTGGCAAGCACATTAGTAACTCAGATCGACGCCCTTACCAACATTGCCAACGAATTTTCCAATTATGCGACAATGCCAAAGGCTAATAATGAGAAGATTATATTAAATGAAATAGTGGAAGCAGTACATGATCTATTCCGCAAGCGTGATGACATGGATATAACGATGTCTGAGCCTATAGCTGACCTGTTAGTATTTGTCGATCGTAATCAGCTAATACGTATACTCAACAATCTCGTTAAAAATGCAATACAAGCTATTCCAGATGATAGGAGAGGTAAAATAGACATCGCCTTAAACAAGAAAAACTATTCAGCTATCATCACTGTAAAAGATAATGGAACTGGCATTCCTGACTATATGAAACAAAAGGTATTCACTCCTAATTTTACAACTAAAAACTCTGGAACTGGACTAGGATTAGCTATCTCAGCTAATATGATTGACTCCATGAATGGTCGAATATATTTTGATACGAGAATATATGAAGGAACAACTTTCTTTGTAGAAATACCTCTAATGAGAACTGAGCAAAAACCAAAAGAATCAGGCACTAGAGTCTCACTAGATGACTAATCTTTAGCCATAAGTTTCATTAGAAAGTGACGCGCTCCAAACTAGCGAACCATTCCGTGCTTTTCTGACTATCAATAACAACATAGCTTACGGACTATAAAACCAACGTAATCAATAGTCGGAATGCTAGACAAATACTAAAGAAATCCAATAATTGAGAGGAATAAAAACACTAATTAGGGGGCAATGCTCAATTAAATTTTCTTAAATCCCCAATAACAACTAGCCTCCAAACAGCCAATAGATAGAATGTGACAGCAAAATAATAGGTAGCCGAATAGCAAGATAACTTTGATCGAACAAATCTATCGACATCTTAGTCAATAAGGTAGTGAGTATATACTATTAGGTCATGGAACTTGAATAACAATTATCTGACAAAAATAAAATCTAGCCACATAGTGAATAACTGTAGCTACTTCAAAATGAGTGACGGAAATAGTATAATCCCTAATAATGGTTATCGATACTATAATGACTTTAAGTACATGCCATTTAAAAATTTCATTATTTGCTATCTGTGGACTTAATAACTGAAGTAATGTGCTACAACCATTATTATTAAAAACCATCATTATATTCGGCTTATGTAATTAATGGGACAGTATAATAACCTTCCTAGTGTTAATTATACCTTATTTTAGAGCTATATTTGCAATGTATAACGCAATTTGTAGTTTCTTTAAATTTACAAGGCTACTACGTATATCTATTACTCTAAAAATAAAACAACATAACATGAGATTTACTTTTCTTTTAGTTCTCTCTTTGATGATTTCTACAACAAGTATGGCACAGGACGCTACCTACACAGCTGAAAATGAAGGTTGGTTAGTAGATGTTGACGAAGCTTATGCAGAGTCTCAGAAAACAGGTAAGCCTATATTGGCAAACTTCACTGGAAGTGATTGGTGTGGATGGTGTAAGAGATTAACTAAATCTGTATTTATTCATAAAGAGTTCAAAGACTGGGCTGATAAGAATGTAGTTCTTCTGGAGTTAGACTTTCCTAGAAGAAAGCAACTTCCTGCAAGATTTAAACAACAGAATAAAAACTTGCAACAAGCATTCAAGGTAAGAGGATATCCTACTGTTTGGTTATTTGACTTATCTAAGGAATCAAAGAATAGCGAATATAGCATTGTAGCACATGGGAAAACTGGATATACAAAAACAGCTTCAGAATTCACAGCAAACATGGATAGTATGCTCTCTAAACGAGATAGTGGAGAATAATTGAAATTTAACAAAAAGCTATTTGGGCCTATTACATTCGTAATAGGTTTTTTGCTTTAGTGTCTTTTTCAACTAACACCACACCTACTTGAAATTAAAACAGTTATTCAAGCTAAATAATACAATCTGTATAAGATTTATCTAATTGTGGGTCACAGACAATACAATTAGGCACATAAGACAAGTTCTAGTGTAATGATTTAATTTATAATTTTAGAGCTCAATCTCAACCTGTCCATACAGACCCAAACACTTCTCAAAAGCTAGAGCCGTGCGGGTATTGCTCATAATATCTTTTACAGTATCATTCGGCTTTACTTTCTCTTGTATGGTATAAAGAAATGCATTGAGTATATCCATGTACTCTTTTTTATTATCATGATCTAGAGAAGTGGGCGTAAGTTGACCATTTGATATTTCGGCGTATTCATAAGTTTCGATAGGCGCCCTGAAGTATATTTCTAAATCACTACCAATGATCTTTATACTACTACCGTGGGGCTGATGTGATTGTCTATTGGCAGTGAATGTACATGATTGTCCTTTTTCTAGAGAAGCAGTAAAATGCGCATAAGTCATATTTATTCCTTCGCCTACGCTTTTGCTACTTACTGATATTATCTCTTGGCCCGTAACCCACCTTACTAAATCTATTTGGCTCAGTAGCATATCCCTAACGATACCTGGATCAGTTTTTACGGTTTTATTATCTCTAAATTGATTGACGTACACTTCTACCGCGATAAGATTGCCTATAGCTCCGCTTTGGATTTTCTCTTTAATCTTTATGTACTTAGAGTCGTAGCGGTGTGACAATGCCCCCATAGCTATCTGACTAGGATAATGCTCTACCGCATCTACAATCTTAATGGCGTTAGATATATCTAATGCGGCTGGCAATTCGTAAAGAGTATGGTACCCAGCTTTGAGGCTATCGATGATCTGCTCCGTATGTTCTTGACCAGGACCAGCTATGATTACTGCATCGATCTCATGTAGATCCATCATCTGTTTATGATGGGTAAATATATGTTTGATCCCAAGATTGCGAATGGCGTAGTCACGACCGGTATCATATGATGTACTTAGAGCGACCAATTCAATATTCTTAGCATATCTAGTCAAAAGATCCGTTAACAGTAGCGTATTCTTTCCCCAGCCTATGATTCCTGCCTTTACTTTTTCGTGTCTGATTATCATTACAGATGACGTTCTGCATGGTAACTTGATCTTACTAAGGGTCCACTCTCCACATATTCAAACCCCTTTTCTAGGCCTACAGCTTTGTACTCAGCAAACTTATCAGGATGTACGAATGAATCCACTGCAAGGTGCATCTTCGTTGGTTGTAGATATTGACCGATAGTCACTACATCTACTTTAGCTTTGATGAGGTCATCCATGATCTTATAAACTTGCTCATCAGTCTCTCCTAGCCCAACCATAAAACCTGTCTTTGTTCTGTGCCCTGACTCTTTGATACGCTGGAGCTGCTCTAAGCTACGATGATATTTACCTTGAGGTCTCACTTTGCGATATAACTCCTCTACTGTTTCCATATTATGTGAGACTACTTCTTGCCCTCCTTCTATCATTCGGTCTAGAGCTTCCCAGTTCGCTTTTACATCTGGAATTAGCGTTTCTATAGTTGTGTTAGGTGATTGTTCTTTGATCTGTACTACTGTCTGATACCATATCTCAGCTCCACGATCCTTGAGTTCATCTCTATTGACAGATGTGATCACTGCGTGCTTCACTTCCATAAGTCTAATTGCTTCCGCTACTCTACGTGGTTCATCTTCATCATATTCAGGTGGACGTCCAGTCTTCACTGCACAAAATGAGCAGCTACGTGTACACACGTTTCCTAATATCATAAATGTAGCAGTACCTGCCCCCCAGCATTCTCCCATGTTGGGGCAGTTACCACTTTCGCAGATCGTATGAAGCTTATATTCGTCTACTAGACCTCTTACTCTTTTATAATCCTCCCCTATAGGCAATTTCACCCTCAGCCAGTTAGGTTTTTTCTCCCTTTTTGACTTTTCTATATTTGATACTACTGGTAGTTCTAGCACGTGTGATTATAATTTGAGTAAACAATATGCCCAACTAAGGCATGTGCACAGTTTATTAACGGATTAATAGGCAATTAGTTTCTTCGAGCACCGAGTTGCAAAGTTAAGTATAGATTGATAAAATAAGGCTTATTGCTCACGGCTTCTGTCTCTGCCAAGATAGAAATTTTCTTAATAAACAAATCCGCCATAATACCTACTTCAATCATCTTCACATATTTATCATATGCTCCTAAGCTAAACAGGATTCCTCCTCGAGCCTGTAATCCAGGAGTAAACGTCAATTCTTTCCATCCTCTGGTGAAGCCGCCGCCACCATATATCCTATTGTAATCCAGAAAAACATCTGCATTCTCAGAAGAATAGCGTTCTGCTCGAAGCTCGTCTACTAGCGTTCCATTTTGATTCTCACTAAACAGTAGATACAGATAGTTAGGCTTTAGCATGGCGATCGCTGGGCCTACTTCATAACTATATCCAAGCGCAATTCCTTTTCTCTTGGCTTTTTCGGATAGATATTTCTTGCGACCTATACCTGCTCTGAGCATATAGAGTGAGTTGAGCTTACCATAAGAAAATGACTTAGAAGTCATTTTCGCCAAGGGTATGTTCTTATTTTGACGACGTTCACGAGGGTCACCCATATATCCTATGGAAAAGTGATAGTATCTCGTCTTATTATAAGTAAGTATACGACCACTATTATAGCCTATTATAAATCCATTGGTATGCAACGAAAAGTCAAATGCCTTCTCATATCTATATACTATCCCTTTCCAATCAAACTCTATTTTTTTAGGTTGAAAAGTAGTCTGAGCCTGAATCACTTCAGGTAGTGAAACCATCATAATGACTAGACAGATTACTATTTTAACAAAAGAAATACATCGCATAAGTATAAAGATAAGAATTTCAAAATGTGTTGTACTATACTCCAAGTTCAATAGAGTATACGAGTATTGATGCACTCTTTTATATCAATAGAATCAGAATGAGCATTATAGCTTCATATTTATTTGCAAACATCAATAAATACGCTACTTTTGAGGCGTTATTTTTATATATATTTATTTTTATAATTTAATACAAAAAGTCAAAAACCAATGGGACAAACTTTAATGATGGCTATTCCAGTCTTCGGTGTGATAGCCTTGCTATTTACATTCTGGAAATCTGGATGGGTCAGTAAACAAGATGAAGGAACAGAAAAAATGGCAAAAATTGCAAAGCACATCAGTGATGGAGCAATGTCATTCCTAAAAGCAGAATATAAAGTACTTGCAATATTCGTAATAGTAGTAGCTCTTATACTAGGCTTGACTGCAGCTTCGGATACTTCTTCACCACTAGTTGCCCTATCTTTTGTTTTGGGTGCTGTTTGTTCTGCACTTGCAGGATTTATTGGTATGAAAGTAGCTACAAAGGCAAATGTACGTACAACTGCTGCAGCTAGAACGAGTCTAGGAAAAGCATTAGAAGTAGCATTCGCCGGTGGAGCCGTTATGGGTCTTGGTGTTGTTGGACTAGGTGTATTAGGACTAGGACTTCTATTTTTATTATTTTCTAGTCAGTTTGGTGTAGCAGATGCCTCTCAAGTAACTAGAGTAATTACAATACTGACAGGATTCTCATTTGGAGCATCATCTATCGCATTATTTGCAAGAGTAGGTGGCGGTATATATACAAAGGCTGCGGATGTAGGAGCTGACCTTGTAGGTAAAGTAGAAGCAGGTATTCCTGAAGATCACCCACTTAACCCAGCAACGATTGCTGATAACGTAGGTGATAATGTAGGTGATGTAGCGGGTATGGGAGCTGATCTATTCGAATCATACGTAGGATCTATAATCGGTACTATGGTATTGGGAGCAATATACATTGGTACTGCTGATGGATTTGCACTGACTAATGATTTTGGTGGTATGAATGCAGTTCTACTTCCTTTAGTTTTGGCATCAATAGGTATCATTACTTCAATAATAGGTACATTCTTCGTGAAAGTGAAAGATGGTGGAGATCCACATAAGGCCCTAAATATGGGTGAGTTTGGATCAGCAATTATTATGCTAATAGCTACTTATTTCGTAACTCAATGGATGATTCCTAACGGATTCGCTGGATATACTGCAACTGGAGTATTTTACGCAATACTGAGTGGATTAGTAGCAGGTTTACTCATCGGAAAGATTACAGAATATTACACAGGTACTGGTGGCAAACCAGTAATGTCAATAGTAAAGCAATCTACTACAGGAGCTGCAACTAACATAATTGCTGGTCTAGGAGTAGGTATGATCTCTACTGCAGGACCAATTATCGTATTGGCAGCAGCTATACTAGGTGCGCATTATTTTGCAGGTCTATATGGTATCGCAATCGCAGCAGTAGGTATGTTATCTAATACAGGTATCCAATTAGCTGTAGATGCATACGGACCTATCGCAGATAACGCTGGCGGTATCGCTGAGATGGCTGAGCTTCCAAAAGAAGTAAGACAAAGAACCGACCAATTAGATGCAGTAGGTAATACTACAGCGGCAATTGGAAAAGGATTTGCAA
>OCVR010002057.1_pt1 | contig 15538 bp, 19 predicted proteins | sample 1539091 | NCBI WGS metagenome assembly OCVR01 (sample SAMEA3355530, study PRJEB22509) | marine metagenome | biome: marine; feature: coastal ocean; material: water | place: USA | collected 2010-08-07 | depth 16 m | reverse complement strand
CTCAGCCTGATCCTGCAACGGGCGCCAGAGCCACTCCGATCTATCAAACGGCGTCTTTTTGTTTTCCGGACTCGGATCATGCCGCATCGCTTTTTAACATTGAGCGAGCAGGACACGTTTACTCTCGACTCAGCAACCCGACTAATGCGGTGTTGGAGGAGCGTATCGCCGCACTAGAGGGAGGCGTGGGCGCGATTGCTACCGCCAGCGGACAAGCGGCGCTGCATCTAGCCATCATCACTCTGATGGGAGCTGGCTCCCACATTGTCGCCTCTGCTGCCCTGTACGGAGGAAGCCATAATTTATTTGCTTACACCCTGCCCCGCTTTGGCATTGAGACCACCTTTGTTGATCCACGCGATCCACAGGCATTCGCCTCGGCGATTCAAGACAATACGCGGCTCATTTTTGGTGAAACGCTGGGTAATCCAGGGCTCGACGTACTGAATATCCCCGCCATCGCTGACGTTGCGCATCAGGCAGGTCTGCCACTGATGGTGGATTCAACGTTCACGACGCCGTACCTCATTAAACCCTTTGAACTGGGTGCCGATATCATTCAGCACTCCGCCACCAAGTTTCTCAGTGGACACGGTATTGTGATCGGTGGACTGCTGGTCGACAGCGGCCATTTCGACTGGGAAGCCTCTGGTAAATTCCCAACATTAACAGAGCCTTACGAGGGCTTTCACAACCTGATTTTCACTGAGGAGTTTGGTCCCACCGCCTTTATTCAAAGAGCCCGAAAAGAGGGTCTGCGTGACTTTGGCGCCTGTATGGCACCAACCTCCGCCTTTCACATCTTGCAAGGCATTGAAACACTGAGCGTGCGGATGAATCGGCACGTCGACAACACGCGTGAGATCGTCGACTTCTTAATGGCGCAACCACAGGTCGACCGCGTCGGTTATCCCGAGCTAGACGGACATCCCGATCAGTCGCTGGCCGCAACGCTCTTGCCAAAGGGCTGTGGCGCCGTTTTCAGCTTCGACTTAAGCGGTGGTCGTCCAGCGGGCATTGCCTTTGTTGACGCACTCAATGTCTTCTCGCATTTGGCCAATATCGGTGACGCCAAGTCGCTGGTGATTCATCCCGCTAGCACTACCCATCATCGTATGGATGCTGAGGCCCTCGCAGCCGGTGGGATTGGCGAGGGTACGATCCGACTGTCGATAGGGCTAGAGGACGCCAAAGACCTGATCGCAGACCTGAAACAGGGATTGCGCGCCGCAGGGAAAGCGGCTGGAGGCAGCCGCTCATGATGATCACTGTCAATGAGCACGACGTTTATTGCTATACCAACTCCCGTGAGATCGATCCGGCAAAACCCAGCATCGTCTTCATTCACGGCTCGGGGATGGATCACTGCGTTTGGACGTTAGCCAGCCGACATTTTGCGCGGCATGGTAATAACGTCATCTCGGTGGATTTGCCCGGCCATGGTCGCTCTGGTGGCGCGCCATTAGCCACCATTGAGACGATGGCCGATTGGGTTATCACGGTGCTCGACACGTTCAACATTGAGCAAGCGGCATTAGTCGGCCACAGCCTCGGTAGCCTCATCGCGCTGGAAAGCGCTGCCGCCCACGCCAGTCGCATCCGGGCCATTGCGTTGGTCGGTACGACCTCGCCCATGCCCGTTTCAGACGCCATCCTTGATGCTGCAGAGGCGAATGATCATTCGGCCTTCGACATGCTCACTCAGTGGGGGTTTAGTAAGCGGCACCAGTTTGGCGGGAACCGCAGTTCAGGTATTTGGATGATTGGCAATACGCTCAGGCTTTATGAGCAGTCTGGGCCGGACGTTTTGTTTCACGATATGCGAGCCTGCAACGACTACCAATCGGGCATTGAACAAGCGAGTCGAGTGACATGCCCTACTCTCTTGCTGCTCGGTGCTGAAGACAGGCTCACTCCCGTCCGCAGCACGCAGGGACTTCAGTCAGCGCTAACCTCAGCAAAGGTTGAGGTACTCCCCGGAGCGGGCCATACGATCATGGTTGAAGCCCCTAACGCCATGCTTGATGCGCTTCATCAAGTGCTCTAATCCGGCAGTACAAAACTCGTGCTTAAAACTGGGTATCGGCAATGGTTGTGCGATGAAGCAGCCGAGCGTGACCGTCGTAACCGCCGGTAGCCGCGTGGAGTAACGATCGGTTATCCCACATCACCACCATGCCCGCCTCCCATCGATGGGTATAAATGAACTCGGGCTGGGTCTGGTGAGCGTACAGAGACATCAATAGCGCCTCGCTCTCTTCACGCGCCATCCCCTCAAACCCGGTGATATAGGCGGCAGAAGAGAACAAAGCTTTGCTGCCGTTCTCCCGATGCGTTCGAACGAAGGGATGCGTATGCGACTCACGTGCTCGCTCGCTAGGAAGGATTTTCATGCTGCGTCCCAATGCCTGGTCATCTTCACCATAGGCGCCATCTGGTGCATAGCCAAGCGCTGCAGAGTGAATCGCCACGAGGCCCTCAACCTGATCTCTCAGATCGTCGGGCAACTGCTGGTAGGCCGCCACCTGATCCGCAAATAATGTTTCCCCACCCATCGGTGGAATGGTGATCCCATACAACACCGTGCCAGCGGGCGGCACGCCCAAAAAGCTCCAATCACTATGGAATATCTCAGCAAAAATCGCGGTCTTTTCTAGGGCATCTCGCTGCACGGCCGCGACTTTAGGGTGCTCATCGATATGACCAAAAAAAGGGTCCTCTCCAATCTCTCCAAACTGCTCACTAAACGCAACCAGTTGTGATGGCGTCAGCTGCTGCCTTGGAAAAATAAGCACCTTGTGCTCAATCCATTGCGCACGCAACTCAGAGATTAGGTCTGAGGAGAGTGGCTCATGCAACTGCACGCCATCAATGGTGGCACCACAGCTGGCCCCTGAGGGGGTAGTGGTAAATCCCATTGCCGAGCCTCCTGACGCGTAGTGCGTCATATCATTGATCTGATGGTCAGACCGCGTTCAGAGTAGATCCACTGAATGGTTCCACCAAGCCAAATCTGAGTAAGCCCGCAGATCTAACTCATGGGTCCACACCGAGCGATGCTGCTGAGCTAAATGAAAGTACGTCTCAGCGATTTTTTCTGGTAACAACAAACCGTCATGCTCTTTGCCACGCGCATTTCTCAGCGCGGCAAACGCTTCCTCACCCAGCATTTTTCCCAACGTATCAGGCGCATCAACCGCACCATCGACAACGATGTGCGCAACATGAATGCCTTGTGACGCGTATTCAGCATTCAAGGTTTGGCATAGCAGCCTGCGACCCGCCATCGCGGCAGCGTGCGAATGTTGCCCTGCATTGCCCCGCATGGCCGAGGTTGCAGAGGTCACTAAGAGGGTTCCCTTGCCCCGCGCTGCCATCAAGGGCACCAAGACCTTAGCCAATCGGAATAGTCCAAAGCACGCAATTTGCCAGCCCAACTCAAAGGTTTTGAGGGAGGTTTTTTCCAGCGATCGATTCCCTATTTGCGCGCCCAAGTTGTAGACCATCGTGTCAATTGGTCCCACCTGCTCTACATCACTGACTAATTGTTCCAGCGCACCCGGTTCGGCTGCGTTTGTGAGGTAGCCGCTGACCGATAATCCCTCGTCCTCAAACGACCGAGACATGGCCGCTAATCCGGCAGCGTCGCTTCGACGACACAACGCGGCGTGGTAACCCTCCTGAGCAAATTTGCGCCCTACGGTGCCGCCAATACCTGCTCCCGCACCAATCACCAAACAAACTGGCTTCACGATTGCCACCCCTCTAATCAGTTCCTCACCGTTCCATGGCTTATCAGTTGCTCTATCTCACTCTCGCCGTAGCCTAGCGCAGCCAAGATATCTCTACCATGCTCCCCCAGCTGAGGAGCGGGCCGTGACACCGCGGCTGGAGTGCGCTCGAACTGAGCGGGATGTCGCGCCTGACGGACCTCGCCAAACCCCTCAAACTGCAGCCGCTCGACCGAGTGATTGGTCTTCACTTGCTCATGATCGAGTAGCTCCGAGCGGTCAATAATCGGTGCGCAGGGCACTTCTTCCGCATCGAACCGAGCCAGTATCTCATCGCTGGCCCATTTTTTTATCTCCTCCGCCATGATCGCCTTGCGTTCAACGTTGTGCGTCATCCGATCGGTCGCATCTTTAAAATGCGGGTGCTCGATCAAATCCTCCCGCTGTATGGCGCGACACAACCCCGCCCATTCACTATCAGAGATCGCTCCGGCAGTAATAAAACGATCCTGAGTTTCAAAGACAAGATCCATCGCACCCTGATACGGCGTCACATCAAATTCTTTCTCGGCAAAGGTTAAACCCGCCATCGCCTCCGGCCAAAAAAAGCTCAGCATCGCATCCAGCATCGACAGACGAACATGCTGCCCTTCACCGGTGCGTTCGCGCGCATACAACGCAGCACTAATGGCTTGTGCAGCCGTCAGTGCGGTCACTTTATCCGCAGCGATAATGCGGAACATCTGCGGCCGACCCGTGGCCCGATCTGCCTGAATGTCGGCAGCACACGACAGTGCTTGTATTACGGGGTCGTAGACACGCTTGTGGGCATAGGGCCCCGCCTCGCCGAATCCGCTAATGGAGACATAAATCAACTTGTCATTACGCTCTCTGAGAACCGGCTCCGAAAAGCCCATACGTTCCATCGCACCGGGTCGAAAGTTCTGAATCAGCACGTCTGCACTTTCCACCAGCTTCATCAAAACAGCACGACCCGCATCAGATTTCAGATCGAGCGCTATCGAGCGCTTACCTCGGTTACAGGAGAAGAACGCCGGTGTGATCTCGTTCACCTTCGGTCCAATATGCCGCATCTGCTCGCCGTGCAGCGGCTCAACCTTCACCACATCGGCACCCTGATCAGCCAGCATCATCGCGGCTACCGGGCCCGACACCATACTGGTGAGGTCTAATACTTTGACATCGTTAAATGGACCCATCTTTGTTACCTCAAAATTTGATTCGTGTGGACGTGACGAATAGATTGCTTATCATCGCGACGATCAGAGCGCGAAACCCAGTCCAATGACAACAGGTCACCTAACCGAATTCGCGCAACGTTCTCGGCGCATTGGCTCTGCTCTTAGTGTTGGGCCGGTGTCATTGCGGCGGAAAAGCACTCAGCAGTTCATGGAGCACCGTGACTCTAAGCTCCTGCTTTTCGGCGGACGACATCTTATTTTTTAACCTACCCTCGGCCACACCTCGCCAAACGATTTTGCTCGTCCGAATATCGATCACATCAAAGACGGCAGTGCCATCTTCGTAGGTTTTGACGGAGGGGCCAGAGGAATAACCTAAACTGACAGACTTGCCATAATTACTCACGCCCACGCCACCATGCATCCCTTGCTCTTGGCCTGTTATTTTTTGAGTCTGTCGCTTGGTGACGTGATAGTTCACCCAAAAATCGGCATTGCCCCGAGTCACTTCCCGAAATCCCCTCGCCACAAGCTCACCATTGGCCACCGAGCGCACACGCTGATCACTGCTATTCTGGCGGCGATATTGGCTTTCTCTAGAGGCGTGGTCGTCGTCATACCATCGATAGCTTTGATATTGCGTGAAAGTGAAGTTTTGGTCGTAATCGATCTCGTATGTGGGCTTGTCTGCGCATCCCGCTAGGGCCACTACTAAGGCAAGAACCGCGCATCGCAGCGACGAGTTGGTGAACCCCAAGACGGACAGTTCATACTTTAAAAAAACCATTTTCATGATGCTGTTCACTCTCAATAATCGAATAGACATGGATAAGGTCCCCACTAAGGGAATGGCCTTTGCGGAACTATACTATCCCTAGGGTGCCTTGCTAAAGGAAACATCGCTATTGGCAGCGAGCCATGCGACCACGGCAAATGCGGCGACATTTTGGTCCAGCGAGGCCGCATCTAATTTATCCACCGTATCATCTGCCGTATGGTGCAGGTCAAAATAATCACGACCGTCTTGGTGCAGACGCAACGTCGGCACCCCCGCTGACACCAGCGGCATCAGATCAGGACCACCCCCCGGCTGTTTGTCGCTACCCGGCGCAATACCGAGCGGCGCCAAAAGGTCTGCCATGTGAGCGACTAATTGATCCCCCGCGTCTGATTGACTGTCGGCGGTGATTTTCCAAACCCGGCCTCCGCCAAAATCACTCTCGGAACCAATAACATGATCTGCCAGCTCGGCTCGATGTTGGTCACGATACGCCAGCGCCCCTAATAATCCGACCTCTTCTGCGCCCCACAACACCAATCGAATAGTCCGTCGAGGCACCAGGTTCGCTTCTTTGATCAATGCCATCGCAGCCATGGTGATCCCAACCCCAGCACCATCATCAACTGCACCGGTACCCAGATCCCAGCTATCAAGGTGCGCACCAATTACCACCACCTCTTCGGGTGCGGCGTGCCCTCGAATCTCCGCAATGACATTGGCCGACTGAGCAGTTGGATTCAGGGACGTTTGGACCTGTAGTTTGACCACCAACTCACCCCGGTCAGCCAGTATCCGTTCGACTTGATCCGCGTCGGGATTCGATAACGCGAGCGCGGGAATCTGCGGGGCGTCTTCTGTGTAACGAAGCGATCCCGTATGCGGGAGTCTATGGCTGTCAGTACCAATTGATCGCAACAGGTAAGCAAGAGCGCCTTTCTGCGCTGCAACACTGGGTCCAGCGGTGCGGACCGGATTGAAATAGCCATAGGAAGAGCCATCTTGGGTACGTTGCATCGTGTGACCCACGTAGACAATTTTGCCCTCTACTCCCTCTCGAGGCGCAGCCCTCAGCGCCGCCAAGGATTCGAACAGCACTACCTCACCCGTTACCCCAGCCGCAGAGGTAGACACTGACCCACCAAGCGCGGTCACAGCGAGCGGCTGCGGAAATGGCATGATCACCTCGGCCCGCTCCGAGTGACGCTGCCATGCGCTCATCTCGAAGTCCTCTGTCCAGATCGGCTGCAAGCCCAAGCCCGTCAGCTTTTTCACCGCCCACTCTCGAGCGCGCGCTTCTGCCACGCTGCCTGCGAGTCGCGGGCCGACTTCTGTCGTCAATGAAGTCACTATCGCCATCGCCTGACTCCCCAACAACGCTCTGTCACGTAGCAACGCCGCATGCGCAAGGCTGTCACGAAGCGCAGCACGATCAGTCGCACTACTGTCAGCATGAGTGCCAGGGCTTACCGCACTGAACACTGCCGCTACCACCACGGTACGAAGCAATAGACCAGCGATTAATTGCCGATGGCAATTGCCACGCATCCTATGACGGACAGAGCGATTCATGCTGTTTCGAGCGCCTCGTCGCGAGCGGCAAGCCACGCTTTCGCCGCCTTGGTCTGCGCCATGGTGGCAGACATCACTCCCATCGACACATTGCTTTCGCCCTGTAACCCCAAGGCGGCAATTTGCTCATAAAACCAATACTGCGTTGCAAAGGCGCTAATGGTGCGAACCACTTTTATTCGATTTAGAAAGCCAAGACCGCGGGGCAATAACGAGAGATCGTCTTCAAACCGGGGCAATTCCTCAAGGCCCGAGAGTAGTTTGGCAGGTGCGTCAGTGAGCACGCATAAGGGCCTACCAATACCGATCATATCGGCGCAACCGGTCTCTAGCGCCATATTCATCGCATCCAGCCGCCGAAGCCCACCTGTGACCATCAACGGGATGGATACCTCACGCCGCATCGCTTCGGCAAAGTCGACAAAATAGGCTTCGCGAGCGCGTGTCGAGGATGCCACCGCTTGCTCTTCCACCGGCTCCATCCCCTCTAGATTGAGCAGCCGCGGCTGCTCGTAAGTACCCCCTGAGATCTCAATCAGATCGACCGATGCGGCTTGCAACCACTTTGCCACTTGGATACTTTCCGAAAAATCAAAGCCGCCTTTCTGAAAATCAGCACTGTTGAGTTTTACTGAGATCGGAATGCTGGGGCCGATAGCGGCGCGCACTCTCGACACACACGAGAGCAACAATCGCGCTCTATTTTCAAGCGACCCACCCCATTGGTCCGTGCGTTGATTACTCCGCGGACTGAGAAACTGGGACAGTAAATAGCCGTGGGCTGCATGCAACTGCACCCCGGTAAACCCCGCGGCGATCATGACCTTCGCACAGCGGGCAAAGCCTTCGATCACCGACTCGATGTCGGTTTGCGTCATGGGAATCGGCTCGCCAAATTGACCGCCGGGCAGACCCAACTTAATCGCAGATGGCGCCTTGGGATGCGCATTAACGATTTTTTGACATTGCCTTCCCGCATGGCTGATTTGCGCCCAAAACTGATTGCCCGCACGCGTGCCGGCGGCGGCCCAAGCGGCCAATGCCTCTTGCATCCTCTCTGAGGGCTCATCCTCGACCACCACATTGCCGGGGCGCTCAAGGTGTAACGCATCAATTTGAACATTGCCCGATAACAAGAGCCCTGCACCACCGTCACTCCACAACCCGTAGAGTTGGTTCAATGCCTCAGTGGGTTGCCCGGAAGGGTCGGCCAACCCTTCCGTCATGGCGGCCTTGCAGATGCGATTCGTGATCCTCGCGCCGCAGGGAAGGGCCAATGGGGTCTCGATCATGGTGCGGTGCTCCTGCTTGTTTTATTCACCCACCATGGTACCTAAACCGCTGAGAGATGAGGATTCATATTCACCCGATTTTGCGGACAGCTGTTAGCTGTCACAGCGATGCTTGTCGCCGAGGCAATCGGCGATCCTTACGGACCTGTTCCGCTGACGCAACGCGCCATCAACGCACTTCGATGGCACTGTATGGCGTCGTTTGGCATCACACTGAGCTGCACGCAGCACCGCGCGCGTGCCATACAACGGCCCCAATGAGTTGGGATCACCGCAGGACTGTGCGGTAATACCGATGTCGGAACCGATCGTAACGCCACCGGTCATATAAAACAGACAACCAGTACCCAGGAGACAGCACCATGAGCAAACGCATTGTATCGCCCTTCCTCATCTTGACGGCGCTACTGATCTCGATGACCGCACGGGCACAAATGATTTCAGTTCAAGGCACTGGCACCGTAAACATTGAGGCCGAATTTGCCACTTTGGCGGCCACGGTGATTGCCGACGCGCAGACTGCGGCACTGGCACAATCCGCTGCGGACAAACAGATGACGGCGTTGTTGACGGCAATCGGCGCACTGCCGCGAGACGAGCAATCAATCGACGCCGGGCGACTGCGCATTCAACCCCAGTACCGTTGGAATTCGGCAACCAACGAGCAAGAATTTCAGGGCTATCAGGCAACCCGCGACCTCTCGTTTAAACTGCTGGAGCTCACTGCGCTGGGCGAGGCATTGCAAACGCTGTCGAGCGCGGGTGCGAGCAGCGTTTCGCCACCACAGTTTGGCAGCTCCCAAACAGAAGCCGCAAGAAAGCAGGCGCTGACGATTGCGTTTGATCACGCTAAAGCGGACGCACTGGCTTTAGCGAACGCCGCGAACACTTCCCTAGGGGCGCCTGAAACGATCAGCACCGGTAGTAAACCCATGCCTCTGCTCAGAGGGCAAACTCGTGGTGACATGATGGCGATGGAGGCAGACCGAGCGCCCCGCTATCAACCCGGTCAGCTTTCCGTTAGTGCGACGATATCGGTAACGTTCAATACCAACGGAGAATGAGCGCCTTGAGTTCCTGAACACTCAGATTCGTCCCGCGCCGTGCAGTGCAAAAGAATGGCAGTGGACTTGGATTACGTCGGCTCTGGCCCTATTATGAGCAGTCAGGTCACTTTACGAGGCAAAGCAGAATGAGCGACAAGCCCCTTTACACCAGCACTGCAACACTCGACCCCACAGCGAGTATTGCTCAAGCGAATAAAGTATTGAGTAACACCTACTGGCTACTCGGCCTAACACTGGCGTTTAGCGCGCTGTCGGCTACGATCTCGGTAGCAGTTGGTGTACCGCCTATGGTTGGCCTCGTACTCATGCTCGTCGGCTTCGGCTTGCTGTTTGTCGTTCATAAAATGGCCGACTCAGCCAAAGGCCTACCCGCCATTTTTGCGTTTACTGGCGTGATGGGCGCCTCTATTGGACCCACACTGTCTTTCTATCTGGCGCTCGACAATGGGCCGACCATCGTTTTGCAGGCGCTGGCCGGCACGGCCTTAGTCTTCTTCTCGCTCTCGGCCTATGCACTGACGAGCAAGAAAGACTTCTCTTATCTGGGCGGCTTTTTAATGACAGGGCTGGTCATCGCCGTCGTTGCAATGATCGCGAACATTTTCTTAAACATCCCAGCGCTTTCGCTGACGCTCTCGGCCGTAGTCGTCATGATCATGGCGGGGCTGATTCTGTTTGATACAAGCCGAATCATCAGCGGTGGCGAGACCAACTACATCCGGGCCACGGTGGGTTTGTATCTGAGCATTTTCAATTTGTTCATGCATCTATTGCACCTCATTGCGGTCTTTACCGGCGGTGACGACTGAATCACGTCGAGTCATTGGATAACCCCGGCATCGTCGGGGTTTTTCATTTATAAGCCATGGAAATCTCCCTCATCATTCGTACCCCGGGCACCGCTCCCAAACAATGCGAGCGGGTTCAGGATTTTATCCAGTCCGCGGTTGATCAAGGTCACGACATTAAACAGTGTTTTTTTCAAGGCGCGGGTGTGTCGGCAGCACTGGATGACCAAGCGCTGCCAAGATGGCGGCAACTCGCAATCCTCACTGGCGCTGAATTGTTGCTTTGCAGTCAAGCGGTTGAGGCGTCTGCACTCTCGGTACCTGAACCCTTTGTTATCGCCGGCCTAGGCGCGTTGGTTGAAGCAGCAGTGAATGCCGACAGGTTGGTGTCTTTTGTCTAACCGCAAGTCTTGGCTCATCACCCTGGCAGGAGGCGCCCCGACAAGTACGGGTGATGGCAATGGCGCTGATAGGACTGCCCTGCAAGCGGGGTTGGACCTCGCGTTAGCCGCTGGGGCATTCGGTCAGCGTGTAACGCTGGTTTTCGCCGGTAGCGGTGTGGACTTGGTCACTCATACTGCCGACGCAGAAGATCCGCTTTATCGACTGCTGGGCTCAGCCCCTTTTTATGACATCGATTCGGTTTACGTATTGGATGGGGCAGCTCCACGGAGCGCTTTCAGAAATGACCTGCAGGTCTCGGCAATGTCATACGACGAGTGGGTTGCCGCGGCCGGCGAGGCACATGTCGTGGTCAATTACTGATGATACTGCACCTACTCCATAACCCTGCTTTGTATCGTGACTGCGCTGCACTACTCACCGAGCATGACACTTTGCTGTTGCTCGACGACGCTACCGATGACACCTTCATCCGCTCACTGACTCACCTACCCTGCGCGGTGAAAGTACTGGACTCCGCCGACAGTCGCACCAAAGGCCAACCGCTCGAGCCCCAGCGCATCACAGTGGACGAGTGGGTTCGTCTGGTCATCGCTCATCGCCACTCGATGACCTGGGGCTGATCCATGGGCACTACACAAGCGCTCGATGATCTCTGTGACGACAATGGCTTTCTCATTGATTGCAACGAGTGGACCACCGCGTTAGGGCATGAGTTTGCCCGTGCGGAAAATATCGTGCTTACCGAGCACCATTGGGAGATCATTACCCTGCTACGCAACTTCTACGCAGACTTTGGTGATTCTCCGGCAAATCGAGCACTGGTGAACTACGTTAAAACGCATCTAGGCGCCGATAAAGGCAATAGTCATTACCTAATGACATTGTTTCCGGGCTCCCCTGCGAGAATCGGGAGTCGCATTGCGGGGCTCCCCAAACCTAAGCACTGCCTCTAGTAACCGCCATGCGCAATAGCACCGTGCAACCGGACCAGTGTCAGCGATTATTTGAAGAAAAAGTCGGCAGAGTCCTTCGCTTGCTTGCGCCTTTTGCGCCACCCGAACCCGCGCTCTATGCTTCGCCCCCACTGGGGTATCGCTTGCGAGCCGAGTTTAGGATGTGGCACGACGGCGACGCATTAGATTACGTCATGTTTCCTCCGGGCAAACCGAACGAACCCATTGTGATCAGTGACTTTCCCATTGCCGCCTCGCGGATCACGGACTGCATGCCCGTGCTGCAGCAGTCTATACAACGTTCTTCAATCCTACGAAACCGCCTATTTCAGGTCGAATTTTTATCAAGCTGTAGCGGTAACCTGCTGATTACATTGATATACCACCGCCCCCTAGATGCCGAGTGGGAATTAGCCGCAACAGCCCTCGCGGACCAGCTCAATTGCGATCTCATTGGCCGGAGCCGCAAGCAAAAAGTCATTATTGGAAAGGATTGGATCGACGAAAGCCTGCAAATTCAGGGGAGCACTTATGAATACCGCCAACCGGAGCAGTGTTTCACCCAGCCCAACGGCAGTATTAATCGACACATGATCGAGTGGTTGCTAACCCATACCCCACCCTGCCATACGGATCTATTGGAACTTTACTGTGGCGTGGGCAACTTTACGCTCCCGCTAGCGCACCGATTTCGACGGGTACTCGCTACTGAACTCAGTAAACGCGCCACCGCAGCCGCTGCGCATAACGCTACCGCCAATCACATTGGCAACCTGGAGCTGGCGCGACTGTCTGCCGCAGAGATGAGTCAAGCGATGGCTGGCGATCGACCGTTTCGGCGGCTTTCGGCGCTCAAAGAGCCTCTGAGTAGCTTTGAATTCGAAACACTTTTAGTGGACCCACCTAGAGCCGGCCTCGATAGCGATACGCTTGGCCTCGCCAGGGGGTTTGCACGAATTCTTTATATCAGTTGTAACCCGAAGTCGCTGATCGAAAACTTGGCCGAGCTGAGCGAGACCCATAGCATTGAGGCACTGGCATTTTTTGACCAGTTCCCTTATACCGAACATCTCGAGTCCGGTGTAATTCTCAAGAGACGCCTAATATGAGTAAGCTATCCACTGAAGACCTAGCGCAACACATGGCGCGTCATCCAGATTGGCACCTCACAGCACCCTGGCTTGCCCGCGATATTCAATTCAAAACCTTTGCAGAAGCGTGGCGCTTTATGAACCTCATTGCCCAGCACGCCGAGGCGCAAGACCACCATCCCAATTGGTATAACGTCTATGGCACCGTGCAAATACGATTATCCTCGCATGACGCCGACGGCGTGACCGAGAGAGACTTTCGTCTTGCCAGTAGCATCGACCAAAGCCTGAGCGATTTCGACTATACCGACTTACCCCCGACGCCTGTTTTTAAAGGCTAATAAAATAAGGACACACCATGCAGCTCTCTTTCTATGATGCCAGCATCAAGTGCTTCGAGCAGATGCTCGACAGTACTGCTGAGGTACTTAAGAAGGGTCAACAATACGCTGACAGCGCCGGCATACCCCTCTCTGAAATCGTCGACTATCGGCTGCATGACACGATGCTGCCCTTCAGTTTTCAGGTGATTTCAATCTGGCATCACTCCCTTGGCGCGGTCAATGGCATGCGGGCCGGCGTGTTCACGCCGCCGCCGAGCAAACCCGGCATCGACTACGAAGGACTCTGCGCGCTCATTGATGAGGCAATAGAGGGCATGCGTGCAGAAACGCCTGATTCGGCTGCACAACTGTCAGGTCAAGAGATGATCTTTCGTTTAGGTGACACGGAAATCCCCTTCACAACGGATCATTTCCTGGCGTCATTCTCTAAGCCTAATTTGTACTTTCATGCCACCACGACCTACTCAATTTTGAGGGCTTTGGGCACACCGCTGGGGAAGCGCGATTTCCTAGGGGCCATGCGTATCGGCCACTAGCACTTGTGCATTCGACGATAGAGAGGAAGCAGGCTCTGACGCCCGCTACTGCGTTAAAAACGCCATTATCGCTTCCGGAACCTCTGCCTCAGTCAGCATGGGGGCATGACCCACATTGGGCACCGTTAATAGCTCAAGGTGATTGGCACGATCTTGCATCCCTTGTACACACGCCTCCGACAATAAATCGGTCAGGGCGCCCCGTATCAACAGCAATGGCACCTCCCGCAACGTTTCGAAAAGCGACCACAAGGCACTACTCTCTGCGCCAGTGTCTTGCTGCGACAGCGCCTCACCAATCTTGGGGTCGTAATCAGCAATGATCTGATTGTTCTGCTCGACATAGCACTGCCGCGCGAAGGCCGCCCACTGCGCAGCCTGCCAATCTGGGAAGATCGACTGACTGATTGATCTGACATAAGTAGTCGCTTGGTCCCAATCATCAAAAGGCCCTGCGACGCCCACGTAAGACTGAATGCGCTCGAGCCCGGCGGGGGCAATGTCTGGGCCAATATCATTAATGACGGCTCGGTGTATTAAGTCTGGATACAGCGCATTCAAGGCAAATGTCATAAGGCCGCCCATAGACGTACCAACGACTGAGACGCGCTCGCATTGAAACGCAACCAGCATAGCGTGCGTGTCCTCGACGTACTGCATCAAATTGTAGCGACTCGGCACCGTGTCATAGTCAGACCGGCCGCGTCCTCTTTGCTCCGGCACCAACACGCGAAAATGCTGATTCAGCGCAGGGGCTAGGTCTTGGAAATCGCGACTGTTTCGGCTCAATCCGTGCAAGCACACCACGGTAGCGGCCGAAGGGGTCGGTGCAGCATAATCTCTGCAGTACAACGTCAGTCCGTCGTCCGTTTCAAACAATCGCTCTTCGAACTGACTCATCACTGCCCCGGGTAGCGCTGCGCTAACGCGTCATAAACCACATCCGGGAACTTGGGATCATCCGCATCCAGCAACGCCAAGATCTCCGATAAGTGCTCGTTGTCCTCTCGGTCTTGCCACTGCTTGATGTAAGTGCCTTCCTGATAACCGTGATCCTGCCGGAAAAAATTCAGTACATTCTTGCCCACGTAATGTCGATACAACTCAGCTGACGACAAGCCACAAGCCTGCATAAGCGCCACGAAATGACGCACTGAAAAACTTTGGGTGTCGAGCGCTGACCGCGCTAACGCCTCAGTCGCGCTATGAATATCCGCATCTCCGACACCTGCAGCAGCCACCTCTGAGACGATCAGATCGGCGAGATCAGACAGGTCCTGCTCGGGCTGGAACAATGCAGACATACCAAAATGCCAGATATCCACGACCTCCAATCTGACCTGCTCCCACTCAGGGGTCTGTTTTTTCCACCATTTATACCCGACATGGTCCATTAACTCGGCGCACTCGATCCACACAGCCCGATACCACTCAAAACGTTGCGATATCCAGTCAGCATGGACTCGATTATTCATGCGGTGCTGCATCTGCAACATATTGAAGACGGCATCTCGATTCATAATAGCCACTTACAGTGTGAGTAAAGTCGCAAAGGGTAGCATGGGCTTGCAGGGTCTTCGTCGTACAGCGGGGCAAGCTTTCATTTCGAGCTACTTCGCAATATGGACAGCGTGACTCGCATCGCTATCGGTACGCCTCCAGATCGGCAGAAAAGAGTCGGCTGGGGTCTCTGAACGCTTTGAACTCTAAGCAGTTGCCACTGGGGTCTCTTAAAAAAAACGTGCGCTGTTCTCCCACCCTACCCGCAAAACGCGTGGT